>LNQE01001707.1_pt1 | contig 14115 bp, 13 predicted proteins | sample 603111 | NCBI WGS metagenome assembly LNQE01 (sample SAMN04260313, study PRJNA301899) | hydrocarbon metagenome | isolation source: hydrocarbon-contaminated ditch | place: Germany: Bremen | collected 1998
ATGCACTTCTGCAGATCATTTCTGAAATGCACATCTTAAAGGGTATCCTTCAGAGAACTTTTTCAGCCCTTGAAGAGAGGGCCCGGTTTTCCACACAGACCGTATGGTGATGATCGATATCACCGATATCTTTTTTCTGTCTCCGGATACAACCGCAGGTCCCCGGCAAAGAATGCGCATGCCGGTCACCGGTCACTGCCTGACAGGCGGTATCATTCAGGAATATCCTGTTCCAATGAGCGGTGCACGAATCCTGCTCACGGGTGCTTCGTGCAGGTAAAAGACCCGTACGCTCATCCCTCCCTGCGGTAACGATCTACCCTTATTACTCCCGGATGCGAAACGATACGCATGGATATCGAGGAGTACGTCCGCCGTGGCCTCCGCCAGGGGGTCCCGGAGGAGGCCCTCTGCACGGCCCTCGCCGACCAGATCCGGGTGTTTAAACCCTTGGAAGGGCCGGATTTCGCCAACCAGGTAGCACAGGCCGTTCTCAGGGAAGTGAACAATACGACCCGGCTTTCCGGGGATCTCTTCACCTACCCCCGGTCAGGGGTGACCATGGGCGGTTTCGGGGTCGGCTCACGGGGAACGGGTGATTTTTTTGCGCACCGCCAGATCGCACGGGTAATCGGCACAACCGGTGCGCTCGTTGGTGTCGATCAGATGGATGATGCAGGCGTGGTGGATCTCGGGCCTGGTGAAGGTGCCGCCGCACCACCCCGCTATATTGTCTGCACCGTTGACGGTATGCACTCCCGGCTCTCTGATTTTCCATTCCTCGCCGGGTTCCACGTCACGCGGGCAACGCTGCGCGATGTCTACGTGATGGGGGCACGACCGGTGCTGCTCTTCTCTGACATCCACGTGGCAGATGACGGGGATGTCGCAAAGATCTTTGAGTACACCGCAGGGATCACCACGGTCGGCGAGCTGATGGGTGTCCCGCTGGTATCCGGATCGACGCTTCGGATTGGCGGGGACATGGTGCTCGGTGAACGGATGACCGGGTGCGTGGGGACGGTCGGGATCGCCAGGCACCTCACCCCCCGGCGCGGGGCAGCGCCCGGGGACGTTATCCTGATGACCGAGGGTGCCGGCGGGGGGACCATCGCGACGGCCGCGATCTACTCGGGGTTCCCGGACGTGGTAGACCGGACCATCAACCTCCAGTTCCTGAAAGCCGCTGATGCACTCCTGGCAAGCCCGGTTATCAATGATGTCCATGCCATGACCGATGTCACAAACGGGGGTCTGCGGGGCGATGCCCATGAACTGGCCCAGACCGCAGGCTGCCGGGTGATCATCGATGAAGAGCACGTGCGCGGCATCGCCGACGCCAGGGTCCAGGAGATGCTCGATGCGCTGAAGATCGATTACCTCGGGGTCTCCCTGGACTCGCTCCTGATCGTGGCTCCGCCGGACAACGAGGCCGGTATCCGGGAGGTGATCACCGGGGCGGGTGTGCGGATCCAGGAGGTAGGGCGCATCGAGAGCGGCACTCCTGGTGCGTTTCTTTGCCGGGACGGAGAAGAGCATGACTTCTCCCCCCGCTTCAGGGAATCTGCATATACCCCGGTAAAGAAGGTGGTGGACCGTCAGCCTGCCGACCTCGAGGAGATGAAGGCGGCCGTGGCACATGCAGCCGATATGGCTGTTGCGAAGAAGAAACGGGTAGTAGAACGGTATTTATCCGGCAGATAACCATCAGGGAGTTTTTTTCCCGCTCGCAAGGATGTTGTAGGCGAGATGGGGGATCTTCTCCTCCACGATCGGTTCAAGTTTCCTGGCGAGGCCGAATAAGGGATCGACAAGGTTGAGATGGGCAAATGAACAGCGGTTTATGGTAATTTCCGAGAACCCCGCGTCTTCGAGCAACCCGGTCATCTCGGACCGGTCGTAGTACCGCTCGCCAAATGCCCCCATCCCGATCCGCCTGAGCTTGATCACTTCGGCAACCGTATAGACCGCAGGAAGACCGGACGTGAGGAAGTGTTTTCCAAGGGTGCAGATCGCCAGCGAACCGCCCGGCCGGAGCACCCGCCATGCCTCGCTGAGCAGGTCTTCGGGCCGGTGCACGTACGAGAAGGCGAGGAGGCTGGTAACCGCATCAAAAGAGTCGTTACGGAACGGAAGGATCTCGGCATTCCCCAGCGTGACATCACTTGCCGTGCAGCGTGACCTCGCCTTATCGAGCATCCCGCGGCTGATATCGAGGCCTGTTCCACAACCTCCCTGTTCCTCGTATGCCTTGAGGAAGAGACCTGTACCGCACCCGAGGTCCAGGATCCTCTTCCCGTGCGGGATGCGTGCCAGGACATGCCTGCTGATATGACGGTAGTATGCCTTCCCCCTGCTCTGGTTATAGCGGCTGTCATACAGCTCGGCAATATCATCATAGTGCTGCTGCACCTTCTCGTGCGTTCCGCTCATGGGAAGACCTCTCCCGCAATACGGGCGATCATGGCATTCAGCTGGATGTATTCATTATTCGCATGAGTAAGGATATAATCAGCTTCTGCTATCGCGACAGCGACCCGGGGATCATTGTACTCTTTTCGTGCGGCACCGCGGAACTCGTGGAGGACTTCACGGGAGGTGAGGCCATACTCGATCATCAGTGTCTCGAAACGGCGGAAGGCTGCATGCAGGTCCCTCCCTTCAATCGCAGCCATGGCGGACTGTGCAATCTGCCCGGTCTCGGTCCGGGAGCACCGGACGAGGTCTGCCGCGTCTTCTGCGCCGGCACTGACCTGGAGCAGCATGATCGCTTTACGCAGGTCCCCGCTGGCAGCCTGGACGATCAGTTCGATATCATCGGTGGAAAGCGGTGAGCTGGATCCATATTCGGCAGCGAGGATCGCATGGAGTTTCCGCTCGACCACGGCATCTGACAGCGGGGCAAAGAAGAACGGGAGGCACCGGGAACTGACAGCCGGGATGATGGCTGACGGCCTGCTGGTGACGAAGATGAACCGGCACGTTGCCGAGTACCGCTCCATGACCCGCCTGAGTCCCTGCTGTGCCTCCCGCGTAAGTGCAGAGGCCCCCTCAAAGACGAGCAGGCGAAACCCTGCATCCAGGGGCCTGATCGATGCGTACCACCGCGTGATATTCTTGAAGTTGGCAAGAAGACTCTCATCCCTGCGGTAGAGGTGGGTATACCGCTCATCATTCTCCAGGTACTTCTTGCCCTGCTCGAAGAGGTCGGCGGTCTGTATGACGGTATGGTTCTCATCGCTGCGCTCCCCGTAGAGGAGGCGTGCGAGGCACGACACCGCAGCGCTCTTCCCTGTCCCGGCCGGCCCGGTGAGCAGGAGGTGGGGGACGTTTCCCGACACCGCAGCGCTTCGCAGGTGGGCGGTGACCTGCTCCTGGCCGATGATCTCCTCAAACGAGTCAGGACGGTATTTCTCAATCCAGAGCATGCGCAATCCTCTCCTGTATCTCCTGCAGGGCCGCCCGGAGGATATCCCTGTTGGAGAAGCCGGAGGCAAGCACCGCTGCTTCCCCGGGCGAAAGCTCGCTGCAGAACCGTGCGATGACGGGGAGGGCACGGGTGACTTCATCAACGATCGTCAGGCTGGCGCTCTGTGCGGTCCTCGAGAGCGGGTTCAGGTCGATGGCGATAACGGTCTTTCCCATCTCCCGGAGCGCCGTGCAGCGGTCCCCGTCTTCAAGGGGAACGAGGACGACATCCGCAGATCCGATCCCGCCCGGCAGGCAGAGTGCCCGGTCATGGGAGAGGGGCAGGAGCCGCTCTGCGTCCCCTTTGAGCACCCGTACTCCCTGCTCCTCCAGGAGACCGGTTATCTTCCGGATCCGCTCTTCACTCCGGTGAAAGAGGTTCACTTCAACCGCTGCACCGGAGACCTGTTGCAGCCGTGCGATGCCGTCAGCGGCCAGCGCGGCGGTATTGCCGTTCACCGATATCACCGGGTTCCTTGCGCCGACCAGAAGTGCAGCGGCGATCCGTTCGGCAGCGAGCGCACTCTCCGTGGTCCGCTCCCCTATCAGGTAGTCGAATGCCTCGCCACGGCCGTGTGCGGTGAGCCCCTCAAGCGAGAGGATACCGGCTTTCGCGCACCGGGCAAGGTGCTCCCTCACGGCGAGCGATCGGTACCGGGGATGGTCGTTTTGGATCATGGCCGGACCTCGGTGATCCGCACTCCTTCCTGGGCAACATGGAGTTCGAGCACGGTTCCGTACGATGAGAGGAGGTCTTCTGCACCTTCCCCCATGGCAAACACCCCGTTTCCCAGCATGGTCATGCTCGCCATGACCCGGTGCTTCTCACACACCCGGAGGAGATCGTACAGCTCACCGATCAGGAGCCCGCTTTTCTCTGCAAACAACCGGGAGAGCCGGAAAAACCCGGCCGGGGTTCCCGGGTATTCTTCGGGGTATGCCGCACCAATCCGTTCGAGCGCACTGGCCGATCCGAGGACGAGGGGTGAAGGGAGCGGTCCGAAGGTGACCGCAAAGATCGGTGCATCCAGGTCAGAGAAACGGTGTATCTCGGCCGCTATCCCGGGCCCCAGCCGGTAATCACGTCCGCCCCCCTGGCATGCAGCCACGTCTCCAAGGCCGGTCCGGTGGACGATCTCGGCCTCATGTGCCAGTTCTGCACATGCCCCGGCGGTCATGCCAAGCCCGAAGAGCTCATTGATGGCAACGACCGCTGCCATGAGTGCAGCCGCAGAGAGCCCGAACCCGGCCCCGATGGGGAGCGAGCAGACGCTCTCCAGCTGTACCCCGGCATGCAGCCTCCTGACAACGTACGCAAGCGGGGGAGACTCGTGGAGTTCCTCGAGGACCATGCCGTCCTTCCCGATACGCCGCGCAACGATCCCCGGGACTCTGGACGGGGTTGCCCGGACGACAACCCCCTCTTCGATCACGATCCCTGCCCCGATACTGCCCGTGGTACGGTAATCGGATCCGGCGACCGGCCTGAAGTATCCCGAGAGGTGGCCGGGGCAGCAGGCAGTGACCGATGATGCCCGGGCCACGCTCTCCTCCATCTCAGTCATCCCCCCCATACCGCTACCCTGTCTTCCAGCCCCATGCGGGAGCATGGGAGAGAACATGGTCCCATATCCGCTCTGCAAGTTCGCGCTTGGTACCCGTTACCACCTCCCGCTGATCTGCCGTGAGGATCACCGCATCGCTGGTATCAGATCCCATCGCTGCCGGCCCGTTGACCACCACGATACTCGCACCGCGAACGAGCAGGTCCCGGCCCCGGTCTTCCTCGTCTTCTCCCAGTTTGAAGGCAACGACCGGGACCCGGTAGCGGGTGATAATTTCGTCAATGAGCTTTGGCAGCGGGTGCAGGGTGAGCGAGATATCCCTGCCACTCCGGAGTTTTCCCTCGTGGCGTTCCGGGGCATAGTCAGAGATCGCTGCAGCGCTGATGTAGAGGTCCGGTTGATGACCTTCGCAGGACTGGTGCACAGCATCCCGCATCTCTGCAGCCGTCTCAACCGGGATGGTGGCCACGCAGGGGGTCGTGCCGTTCTGGACCACGGTCACCTCAGCGCCAAGGCGGAATGCCTGGAGCGCGAGCTCCCTGCCCATCCGCCCGCTGGAGCGGGTGGTCAGCACGCGGACATCATCGACGGCCTCACGGCACGCCCCGCTGGTGATCAGGATACGCCTCCCTGCAAGGGGTCTTCCCGAGAGAGCCCGCTCGCACCAGAGCACGATATCTTCCGGCAGCGCGATCTTTGCCTTCCCCTCCTCGATCCGCGGTGGCACGATGGTTATTCCCCAGGATTCGAGCCGCCGTATATTCTCAATGACTGCCGGGTGGCGGAACATGCTGTGGTGCATGGCAGGGACCACGACCACCGGCATACCCCGCCCCAGGGCGGTGCTGGCAAACGTGGTGACCGCGGTGTCATCGATCCCCGCGGCAACCTTCCCGATCGTATTTGCCGTGCAGGGGGCGATCAGGAGGAGGTCTGCAGAACCGTCATCTCCGCACCAGGTGACGTGCTCGACGCGACCGGTGAGCGCTGTGATCACCTCGTTGCCGGTAGCATAGCAGAGGGCATCGGGATGGATGATCCCCCTCGCCGCAGGGGTCATGACCGCCACCACTCTGGCTCCTTCCCTGCGCAGCGCATGGGCGAGCCTGACGGTCTCCACCGCAGCAATGCTCCCGGTCACCCCGAGGATGATCCGTCTCCCGGTAAGAATACCCGATCCCGTCATCTGACCCTCACGTCAAGGACATAGTGCCATCTGTGCGGTGCAACCTTTTTTATTCTCCGCATCGTTCCTGCCTCACACAGGGTCCCAGGGAACCCCTCAGGGAGGAGCGGAGGCTTCGCACCCGCCGCGTGCAGGTGAATCGTACCCCCCGGACGGGTATGGGAGATCGCGTGATCGAGCATCAGGGGAGCATCAAAGTGACCCATGATGATCCGATCATACCTGCCGTCAAGGAGATCCCTGCAGTCCCCGCACCCGGCAGTCACGCGGTCTTCCAGCCGGTTGGCCGCAATATTTTTTTCAAGGTACCGGAACGCAACCGGATTTTTTTCCATGGCATGGACCCTGCCTCCTGCCCGTGCCACCGGGAGCGTGAAGTACCCGATGCCTGCGAACATGTCGGCGACCCGCTCGCCCTCCCTCGTGACCTGCATCATCCGTAGCTTCTCGCTCCGGTTTCCCTGCGAGAACATGACCTGTGCAGGGTCGAGATAGTACGATATCCCCAGCTCCCGGTGGCAGACCTCCCCTGACGTACCGGCCATGACCCTGACATCAGGGATACGTTCTGCACCCCGGTACGAGCGAATCCAGAGGATTCCGGAAGGGTTTTTCCATGCCTGGATCGCTGCTGTCTCGGCATCGGTGGGTTCTGTTCCCTGGAGGACGGCGATCGTGCCTACCAGGTAAAAGCCCCTGCCGGTGTAGGGAGACCGTCGCGGGAGTACCTGCTCAAAAGGATACCCGTCCCTGACCGGGACGTAGGCAACCCCGTTCTTGACGTAGGGTCTCCGCTGCGGGTCAACCCATGCCTCGCCATCGATATGCCCGAGATCCGGTACGGGGACCTGTCGTACGCGCATGATCAGCCTACCACGATCAGGTCTTCGCCATCGCGTACTATCCGGACGTGCTGTCCGGGACAAATTGCCGGGTCGCGGGGGGCCGGGCACTCCTGCGAGACCCCGGTATCCGGGTCAAGGATCCCGATGACCGTGCCATCCCGGAATGTTACCAGGTAGTCCCTGGCATCATGGACGGTGCCGACCAGTCGCTCGACCCGGTCTTCCTGTATTGTCCGGTCAGCACCTGACGCGATCTCCCGGTATCGTATCTGCTTTCCGTCAGCAGCAATCACCTCGCCGCACCTCCTGTTCACGATGATGATATCCCCCCTGCTGTACCGGGGGAGCCTGACAGAGTAGGTGATCCGGTACAGCCGCTTCCCTGCCCGCTCCCCCACGAGCTTGGGGTGGGTCGTGAACCGGCCGCCGAGCCTCCTCACGATGGCGGACGCGATCTCCTGCCCTATCCGCTGGGACCCGACGGTGATGTCGAGCCCGTCCTTTGACTCGTCAATATCAGCGATGAACGAGAGCCGCTCACCAGCGGTGAAGCATCCCTCCTCGATCTCCCGGGCGATCCGTGATGCGGTGCTGATCTCGTGGGGATAGGGCCTTCTCCCGGCAGCCCTGACCTGCACAATCCCTTCATAGTAACTGCCGGATATCCGGTTGCACCGGTCACACTGCTCCTTTTCCCAGAGTATCTCGACCTGGCTGGAAGCCGCGACAGGCTCACCGAAGAGTATCCCGTTCACTGTCACGTCGGCGATGGTGCGGTTGGTGCTCTTTTCCCGGAGGGTTATGGTGACCTCCGTCCGGGCCAGATCGCGGATGAGATGCAGGGCTCTCCGGACGAGTTCCCGTGCGATTGCATCCCGCTCCCCCTCGATGTCCGTCCAGACCCCGCATTCCTTCCTCGATCCGCAGGTCGGGCAGAAGGTGCAGGTGACCCTGCTTTCTGAGGAGAACCACGGGGTCTCCCGGACCTTGCAGCGCCCGCAGAGGCCTCCGGTCGCTGACGGGGCCCCGCAGCGGGGACAGATGGTCTCCCTGATGGAGGGGTCAGAGCCTGATGATCTGGGCATGGGGTACTGACCCTATCCGGATGCACCCGGTGCTCTCGATGAGCCCCATCCCAATCGCGACGGCTACTGCACGCTCGCCGATCAGGTTGATGTTTCCTGCATACCGGAGTGCATCCCTGACTTCTTCTTCGGTTGCCGGATTCTTCCCATAGAACGACTCTGACACATGGATCTCAATCTCGCCATGCTGCAGCCGGGTATCGAGGAGGTCGCTATCGCAGACAGCCACGACTTCATCACCGGCCGGAGTGCGGTGAACCTTCAGGTACATTATTCCCCAGTATTGAGCCGGAGAGTTCTTAAAACGTTGAGACCGGGAACCAGGATCAGGAGACGATATCAACGCCGTACACCTTTTCAGGGGTCTCCTTGTGGATCCGGAACGCGTCATCGATCCCGATTGCCCCGCTGGAAAGCAGACGGAAGGTGGCTCGCGGGACGGACTTTGGACCGATCACCGCCCCCGGCCTGCTGTTCTCGTCCATGTAATCGCTCTCCATCGTGAACCATCGCCCTGCACCCGCCAGGTCGGGGATATCCGGATGGGTCGCGATCAGGGAAGGGGTGAGCGGAGTGTCCGGCGTCGCGTAGTGCTTCACCACCCGCCAGGCAGGAATCCCGGCACGCTCTGCCCGCTCCACGATGTCGGTACACGGGCCGGTCTCTGCATGTACCTGGAGGGCACAGCCCTCCTGTGCAGCGAGGGAGAGGGCGTGATCGAGCACAGCTTCTGATGCCGCGAGTACCTCGCCGGATACCGGGTAGTGCGGCCGCCCGCTCTTGAGCGCGACGGCGCTTCCCCGGGCAACGCAGGCTGCGGCAGTATCCAGGCCTGTCTGCATGATTCGAACGACCTCATCGAGGGGATAGTGGGCAGAGAGCCGGGTGATCTCGGCCGGATGGACCCCGAGCACAACGAATACGGTAATGCCGAGTTCCCGGACCTGGTTTGCCACCGCGAGGGTCTCGTCATACACGATCGAGAACTCCTGCCCGGTCCTGGGGATGACCCCGAACGAGGAAGAGGGTTTCGAGACGAGGAAGATGTGTGTCCCCCCGGCTCGCTGGAAGTCCTTTGCAGCAGCAAGCCCCCGTCCATTCCGGGGATCGATATGGATATGGTCGTCAGTGACCGGGATGTCCGGGTTCTTCATGGCACGACACGATCTCCATGAGCGGGTAGTCGTCTTTCCGGTGCAGCCGGGCATGGCAGCTGGCTGCGCCGACCTTCGTGGTTATATCGACGGTGAACATGGTCCCTTCCAGCTCAGCGTACCCGAAGATATTCCCGGCCATCCGGGATCGGTCGAGGGAGACGGTAATGCCGGTAACATACGGCTGGAGGCCGACGCTCTCCTGGATCGCTCTCTCCAGTGTTGCAGCGGTTGCGGGGGAGACCGGTGTTCCCACCCACTGGTGGTAGAGCGCCCCCAGTTTGATGGCGGCTTCAAATACTGCCTGTTCGCGCTCGGTTGCCATGGGAATGTATGGGGATTACAGGAAGAAAAGGGAGTCGTTCCCCAAAGTCGATCATGCGACAGGGAGGTTACCTGCCCGCCGTATAAACCGCGGATGCGGATTTCCTATGGAACGCAGATGAGGCCGTTCGCTCTCAACTACCCTGATGAAAACCACGAACATGGTTTAATATGAAAATCGCATTCGCGATTTTCATTCTGTATGCTTGTGGCCTTGCGGCATCGTGACTGTTTTCATGCCACAATGCCTCCGGCATGTTCATGCATCGGGCCTGGTGCAAAATCCATCAGTATTGTTTTCATGCCAGACTCATTTTGCTCTGGTGATACGTCATACCCGTTGACCAGAAACGAGGTTTGGTAGCGGTGTGGCTGAAACATGCCTCCCAGCTTTCCGATGCTGTAAGGCCAACCGCCTGGCGGTTCGCGGCGTGTGCAATGAAACGGACATGAAACCACCCGGTCGCGGAACTCCCCGTAGGGAAACGGCGGAAACAGTTTTCCTGGCAGGACAGTTTCAGGATCTTCACCGTCTCTGCCTGTGCACCGGAACCGGGACGCAAACAGCGGTTCAGATGAGCTTGATGATCCCGGGTTTCGGCTCCATCGCCTCACCCTGGCGCAGGAACATGTCGATCTGTTTCCGGATCTCGTCTCTCCCGAAACCTTCTTTCTCGATCGTCTCGATCACCTGGTCGATCCGGGCCCTCCCGCTCTCATCGGCAATCCCGCGGATCACCTCCTTGATGCGCCTGATAATGTCACGCTTGCTCTTCGAGAACCCGGTGACGACCTTGTCGATGTCAAAGGACCCGGTCTTTGCATCGTACGCGATCTGCCGGAGGCAGGTATCAACGATGGTGATCACCCGTTCTGCATCTTCTCCCTCTATATCCTTCGAGAGACGGATCCTCGCACTCGCCTCGGCAAGCCGCACCAGCGCCTCGAGCTGCCGGGCGGTGACCGGAACCGGCTTGCTCGACTCTGAAGCGAGGCCGCGGAGCCGCAGGTAGTAGGCGATGAGCGCTTCGCGGGCAGTATCAGAGAGCCGCGGAAATGAGGTCCGCTTGGCGTACGCAACGTATTTCCGGAAGAGACCGGGTTCGATATCAGGGGTGACCGGCTTGAGCTGTTCAGCAATGTACTCGTCGTTCACCCCTGGGATTGGGCTCTTGCTGTGCTGGACGATCGTCTCACCGATACTGTGGGCTTTCAGGATGTGATCGGCGATAGCGCCATCCCGTTTCGGGTCGGGTTTGTCCGTCATCACGAAGATGAGATCGAACCGGGAGAGGAGGGAGGCCGGCATATTGATCTGCTCCCCTATCTGGGCATAATCATCAAACCTGCCGTATTTCGGGTTTGCTGCACCGAGCAGTGCACACCGTGACTTCAGGGTCGCCGTTATCCCTGCCTTGGCGACGCTGATGGACTGCTGCTCCATCGCCTCGTGGAGGGCACTCCGGTCCTCTTTCTGCATCTTGTCCATCTCATCGATGGCAGCGATCCCCATGTCGGCAAGGACGAGCGCCCCGGCCTCGAGCGTCCAGCGGCCGTCCCCGAACTCGTCCTTGACCGCGGTTGCCGTGAGCCCTGCGGAGGTAGAGGACTGCCCGCTCGTGTAGATGGCCCGGGGCGAGAGCTTGACCACGTACCGCAGGAGCTGGCTCTTTGCGATGCCGGGGTCCCCGATAAGGAGGATGTGGATGTCGCCGCGAAGGTGGCTCCCGTCCGGCATCTCTTTCATAATACCACCGAAGAGCTGGAGTGCGATCGCCTCCTTCACATCATCGTTGCCATAGATGGTCGGGGCGATCGAGTGGGTGATCTTCCGGTAGATGGTGGGTTCACGGGAGAGGGCGAGGATCTCCTCCTCGGCTTTTTCATCGATCTCCACCTCTTCAAACTCTTTCTCTGCGATCTCGATCGAGTTGCATTCCAGGTAAATGTCAAAGATGGTGCTTTTTTCCCCGTGACTCACCCGCTGGATGGACCGGAGGATACCATTGATCACCACCCGGTCTCCCGGGGCAACGAGGCCGGTGAGGTCATCGGTTGCATCCACATCGAGGGTCTGGGGCTGTTCACCACCGCGGAGACCTTCGGGAGATTCCTGTATCCGCAGTTTCTGGGAGTTCACAAACTTTGACCGTTTCGGTACGAGGTCGAGTTTCCTGAAGGTGCAGCCATCCGTTGCGCATCCTTCCGGCTCCCTGAACTTGCCGTAACCCTGCTCCCGGATCGTGATGTGGCCGCCCGGGCACCGGAAGTAGGCCTCCACGATTCGCGGGCGCACCTCGGTGGTCTTCCTGAGGATACCTTCGACGCTGATGAACCGGTTGATGTGATCGGACCGAATCTGCCTGATGGCGACTTTCTTTGGCAGGTTGGTGAACCGGATGTTGATCTCCCGGGTCGGCTTGCCGTCCTTTGTCTTGATGAGCTGGTGAGCGAGGATAGAGGATTTTACATCCTCGATCACCTTGCCCGGGTTTTCCAGGAGCTCATCTGCCATCCGGATACCGGTCCTGCCGAAACTCTCGAGCTCGCGGTAATCGATGTAGAGGGATCGTTTATACGGGTATTCCCGCGATATCCCGGAGAGCTGCTTTTTATACCGGCTCTTTAAGAACCGGCTCCAGTCCGCATCGCGGTCGATGATCTCGGCGCCCTGCTCCAGGTCCATAGGTCACCCGGAACGCGATCGTTTCGCGTGTATGACGAACTGCGCGATCAGGGCGTCCATCTGGAGGTCGCTGCTCGCTCCTTCCGAGAGGCGGAAGTCGGTGATCCCGAGTTGATCGATCAGCGCCACGCGGAGGCTCTCATCCATCGGCTTGCGGAGGATTGCCCGGTAGCACTGGTTGATCAGCTCGTTTGGCGCAATCCCGCGTTCACGGAGCAGGCGGGAGAGGACCGCCCCGGCCCCCTCAAAATCCCCCGCGAGTGAGAGGGTGAGCAGCTCATCGATCTCATCCGGTCGTGCAGATGCAGTTATGGAATAAACTGCATCCTTTGTGATCTCCCGCGAGAGGATGGCGACACCCTGGAGCGCATTGATTGCTTTTCGCATGTCGCCCTGGGCGATGTAGGCTATCGCGTCGATGGCGTCATCGTTCACCCTGAGATCTTCGTTTGCGGCGATACGGTGGATCTCGGCGGCGATCGCGTCCCTGTCGAGCGGCCGGAAACGGTAAATCGCACACCTGCTCTGGATCGGGTCGATGATCTTTGAGGAGTAGTTACAGGAGAGGATGAACCGGCAGGTCTGGGCATAGCTCTCCATGGTGCGCCGGAGCGCGGCCTGGGCATCGGGGGTGAGAGCATCAGCCTCGTCAAGGAAGAGGATCTTGAAGCCGGCTCCTCCCAGGGGGGAGGTCCGGGCAAACTGCTTGATCTGGTTTCTCACCACGTCAATGCCCCGCTCATCGGATGCGTTCAGTTCACGGAAGTTCATGTGCCATCCCTCGCCAAAAAATTCCCGGGCAAGGGCGACTGCGGCGGTCGTCTTGCCAACCCCCGCACTCCCGGTAAAGAGGAGGTGCGGGAGGCTTCCCGCCCTGACGTAGGACTGGAGACGCTCCACGATCTCGTCCTGGCCGATGATGTCAGCGAGGGTGGTAGGCCGGTACTTCTCGATCCAGATGGTATGACTCTCGTCCATCTCCATTCCTTATCCTGTCTTCCCTGCTCTATTGTTCCTGATAGTCTTTCAGGGTTTTGGAAGAATTCCCGCTGACCCGGACACGCGGGTGATCCTCTCATCCCTCGTCCCTGTTCTCCGGGGGGGTATCGGGATCAGGTTTTTTCCGGTACGATCCCCGCAAGCCTCAGGGAAAGACCAGCCCTCACGGAACCGGTGTGGCTTGCCTGCTCTCCTGTTGCCCGGTCATGAACCGGTACACTCCTGAGCGGTCCTGAAAAATCTGCACGCAGGTCGTGAAATAAAAAAAAGTGAAGAGGTTAACCCTGAATATTGATCAGCTATTCCTCTTCAAAGAGTTCCGGCTTCTGTTCCTTCTTGTAGTAGTAGTAGGCGAGGGCTGCGAGGATGAGAATCAGCAGGATGATCGGGATCAGCCATGCAAGCGGGAACCGTGACCAGAACGGTTGTGCGGGGGCGATGGTTGTCGGGATGGGGGTCGTCTCTCCTGGTCCGAAGGTCGGCGGAATGGTCTCTTCCGGGGTGGGGGTGATATTCACCAGACCGTTTTCACCCACGCTGCTATCCGGTGTGGGCGCTGTTGTCGGGACGGTGGTCACGGTTGTGGTCGTGACAACAGTTCCACCCCCGCCGCCGCCTCCACTGCCGCCGCCACCACCGCTGGGCTTGAAGTACACGACAATCGTGTGGTTCTGTATGACATTCTCAAAGCGATAGGTATATACCGGCTGGACCAGAGCATCGTCGACGAGCAACCGGTCAAAGGTATACCCGCTCGCAGGAGTGAGGGTGAAGTTCTGCCACCCCCCGGCAGGGACTTCCAC
>LNQE01001292.1_pt1 | contig 14066 bp, 8 predicted proteins | sample 603111 | NCBI WGS metagenome assembly LNQE01 (sample SAMN04260313, study PRJNA301899) | hydrocarbon metagenome | isolation source: hydrocarbon-contaminated ditch | place: Germany: Bremen | collected 1998
TGTCGGTGTTGCTTCCGGGGTCCTGGTCGGCTCCGGGGTCATTGTCGGTGTTGCTTCCGGGGTCCTGGTCGGCTTCGGGGTCATTGTCGGTGTTGCTTCCGGGGTCCTGGTCGGCTCCGGGGTCATCGTCGGCGTCGGCTTCGGCGTCCGAACCGGTCGTGGTTTCCTGGTCGGCTCAGGTGCCGGGGTCTTTTCCGGTTCCGGCGTCGGTGTTGCTTCCGGGGCTGGTTTCGGCGTCTCGATCACCGCGGGCGGGGGGCGGAGCGTCGGCTTCGGCGTCACGTCGGCCTCCGGCAGCGCTTTCCTGAGATCATAGACGAAGATGTCCCAGTTGCCGTTGCGGTCGTCCTGCCATGCGATCAGGTCCCCGTAGATGGCCGGATGGATCGAGTCTGAGACGTTCTCCGTGATCAGCACCTCCTCGCCGGTGGTCAGGTTGTAGAGGTAGATGTCCCAGTTGCCGCTGCGGTTGTCCTGCCAGACGATCCGGTCATCAAAGATCGCCGGGTTTGTCTGATCATGAGTCTCGTTTGTGATCCGGAGTTCGGTCTCCTCCATCAGGTTGTAGAGGTAGATGTCCCAGTTGCCGCTGCGGTTGTCCTGCCAGACGATCCGGTCATCAAAGATCGCCGGGTGTATCTGGTCGGCGGAGTCGTCTGTGATCAGCGTCTCGTTATCCCCTGTCAGGTTGAAGAGGACGATGTCCCAGGCCTCCGTCCGGTTCTCCTGCCAGACGATCCGGTCCTCGTAGATGACCGGCCTCACCTGCGCCCAGGTCTCGTTGGTGATCTGCTCCATGTTGTCGGTGGTCGTGTTGTAGAAGAAGACGTTCCAGCTCCCCTCGTAGTAGTCCTCCCAGACCATGCGGACCTCGTGGATGGACGGCCTGGTCTGGACGAAGGTATCGTCGGTGATAAAGAGCTCGGTCTCGTTTGTCAGGTTGTAGAGGAAGATGTTCCAGTACCCGGTGCGGTTGTCCTGCCAGGCGATCAGGTCCTCGTAGACGGCAGGACGGGTCCGGTCGCTCTCGTTCTCGGTGATCTGGATTTCGGCCTCCTCCGTCAGGTTGTAGAGGAAGATGTTCCAGTCGTCGGTGCGGTTGTCCTGCCAGACGATCCGATCTCCGTAGACCGCCGGGTACGTCTGGTCGGCGGGATCGTCCGTGATCCGCAGTTCCTGGGCGGCTGCGCCGCCTGCTGCCAGGCAGCAGAGTATCAGAATGCCAAGCATGATTGCGCAGGATTCTCTTCTCATCATAATACCTCCCCGTTCTATTGGAGTGATGTCCGCCGCACTTCACACGGCGGGTGTGGGGCTCAGGGCTGATGCCCCCGACGACGACGTATAATGTCGTTATTATATTTATATGGATATACAACAACTCCTGCAGGCAGCAGCCCGCATACCCCACGCTAGAATAAGGGTTGGAAATACTGATTGCGAACGGTAAACGCAGGCTGCCCCGGGACGCTCCCTCCCTCCTCCAGCAGGCGGCTCCCGTCTCTGCGGGCACGGGCATGCGGGGAGTTCTGCCCACCTCGCCGGCGGCAGCAACCCTCATTACCGATAATGGCATCTGAAACCTGACCAGTATGCACGAGTCCTTCCAGTGGAAACGGGTCGATATCGAGGCGAAACTGAACCTGCTGCGGCAGGGCGTCGCCGCCGGGTGTGCGGCGAACCCGGTGACCGGCAGGCGGGAGAGGAAGAAGATCGAGGGCTGGATCAGAGACCTCGACTCGATGCAGAAGAAGATCGGGGCGATACAGGGAGGGATCAGGCACGCCATCGAGCGCGATCTCGGGTACCGGCTGAACGATCCGGAGATGCTCGCCATCGCGATGTTTCAGCAGAGTACGCGCAACCTCTTCGACGAGATCAGGCTGCATGCGCAGGGCAGCGGCGGGTGCGGGCTTTCGGAGGAGGAGCTCCGGGAGCTTGCGGCACTGCCGGAGGCAGCAAAGGTGCTTGCATGGATCGGCGATGCGGCGCTCAAGATAGGGCTGCTGCCGGAGATCTGGAACCCGAGCATGGCGGAAGTCGGTTTTTTGACCGAGCGGCGGAAGGCATACGACAGGAACGCAAACCTGGCGCACCTCTGCGACAGGTGGTCGCTCTACGAGCACCGTATACACTTCGACCCGAGCGAGGAGAGGAGCAGGCGCAGGCTCAACCACCTCAAGGGCACGCTCGTGGAGTCCGTCTACGGGATGCTCTTCCTGCAGGGAGGCCTGAAAGCGATCGCACCGGCGGCACGCCTCCTGAAGCCCGGGGGCGTGCTGCCCTGAATTCCCCCCTCCCTCCATGATCCTGCAGTCCGGTTGTCATGCAGACGGGAGGCTACGGTGCAAAATCCTCGAGGGATGTCTGCCGTGTGTTGTCTGCATCGAGCGCAGACAGCCGGAGGCCGATGAGCCGGATCTTCCTGTGCAGGGGGAACCCGGCAAACGTCTCCCGCGCAAGCCTCCGGATCACCTCCCGGTCGCTGCTGAACCGGGGTAGCGTCCGCGACCGCGTATGCGTGGCAAACCCCTGGTACCGCACCTTGACCGTCAGCGTCCGAAACCGGAGGCCCTCCTCCTCGAGCGAGCGCCAGAGATCGTCGGCAAGGGCATCGAGCACCCCCGCGATGAACCGGGCGTCGTCCGTATCCTCCGGAAAGGTCGTCTCCCTGCTGACCGACTTCGCCGCTCCCCCCTGCTCCACCTCCCGGTCGTCGTGCCCGAGCGCCAGCTCCCGGAGCGCGACCCCGTGCCTGCCGAGGGAGGCGAGGAGCTGCGGGACACTGCAGCCGGCGAGCTGGCCGATCGTGGCGATCCCCATCCGGTGCAGTTCCGCACCCGTCTTCTTCCCGACCCCCGGGATCTTCTCGACCGGGAGGGGCGCTAAAAACTCCCGGACCCGGCCGGGCTCGACCACCGTCAGCCCGTCGGGCTTCTGAAAGTCAGATGCAATCTTTGCGACGATCTTGTTCGGGCCGATGCCGACGGAGCAGGTGAGCCCTTCCTGCCTCCGGATCTCGCTCTTCATGGAGCGGGCGAGGTCAGCCGCCGCAGAGAGACTCCCGGCGCGCGAGAGATCCAGGTACGCCTCGTCGATGCTGACCTGCTGGAACTTCCCGGCATATCCCCGGAGAATCGCCATGACCTCTCCCGATACACGCGCGTAGAGGCGCATGTCCGGTCTGAGATAGACCGCGCCGGGGCAGCGGGCATAGGCCTCGGAGATCGGCATCGCCGAGCGGATGCCGAACGCTCTGGCCTCGTACGAGCAGGTGGAGACGACGCCCCTGCCGCTCCCGCCCTTCGGGTCGGCCCCGACGATCACCGGCCTTCCCTGCAGGTCGGGGTGCTCGCGCACCTCCACCGATGCATAGAAACTGTCCATATCGACGTGCAGAATGATCCGCGGCTTCTCCACCATGATGCATCACGATTAACGGCGGTACGCACTCTGGACGCTCTGAAGGGAAAATGCAGATCCCTGCGGCCTGAAAGTGCCCGTGGACTCCTGTCCGACCCGCCGCAGCCCGGTGGCCCGACCCGGCTCAAAGGCCGGGTACTCCCTGCTCCGGCCCCGCAAGTTACAAATGGCTGTGGCAGATCTATGACTATGGAAAGCGCTGACCGGGATCTCCCGGACGCGAAGCGGCTCTACGTGCAGGTGCAGGCGTACGCAGAGCGCCTCCTGGCCGCCCGGGAGGATCTGGAAGCCGCCGGAGCGGCGTTGCGGGCCGTTGCGGACGACCTCATCCGCCGGGAGAGCACGGCTGCGGCGCAGCTCCCCGACCGCAATCTCGGGTTTGCCTGCATCGATCCCGGGTCCGCCCGGCCGATGCTCGACCGGATCTGCGGGGAGCTCGGCCTGCCGGCGCTCCCGTACCTCGAGAAGGTCAGCGAGGTCTTTGCCTCCGGCAGGCCGGCTCTGGGAGAGGTCCGCGACGCTGCGGCGGGGATCGAGTACGTCGCCGCACCCATCCCCGGCCCCTCGGGCAGCGCCGAACTGGTGCTGCTCGCCCTGCGAAAGCAGGCAGCGGAGAGCGGGGATACAGGCATACCGCCCGATCGCTCCCCTTCTCCCGATGCCGGGCACCCGGATCTCGCCGAGTTCATTGATATCGAGGCGATCCAGCAGCTGATGGATGATTTCTACCGCCTCACCCGGATCACCACGGCCATCATCGACCCGGAGGGCAGGGTGCTGGTTGCAAGCGGATGGCAGGATATCTGCACGAAGTTCCACCGCGTCCATCCCGAATCGCGCAAAAACTGCATCGAGAGCGATACCGTACTCTCCCGGAACGTGGCGCCGGGGACGTTCCGGCTCTACCGGTGCAAAAACAGCATGTGGGACATGGTGACCCCCGTCATGGTCGACGGCAGGCATGCCGGCAATATCTTTCTGGGGCAGTTCCTCTTCCGCGACGAGGTCCCGGATCTTGAGGTCTTCCGCTCCCAGGCACGACGGTACGGGTTTGACGAGGAGGCCTATCTCGCCGCGCTCGAGCGCGTTCCCCGCTGGAGCAGGGAGGAGGTGAACCTGGCAATGACGTTCTTGACGAGACTGGCCCACCTGGTCTCGCGGTCGGGCCACGCCAACCTCATGCTCGCGCGTTCCCTTGCGGACCGGGAAAGGCTGCTTGCCTCGCTGCAGGCGAGCGAACGAAGGCTCTCCGAGATCATCGACTTCCTCCCGGATCCCACCTTTGCCGTCGACCCGGAAGGAAGGGTCATCGCCTGGAACCGCGCGATGGAGGAGCTGACCGGGGCGCCGGCATCGGAGATGATCGGGAAGGGATCGCACGAGTACGCCCTGCCGTACTACGGCAGTCGCAGGCCGGTCCTGATCGACCTTGCCCTTCGGTTCGACGACGAGGTCGCCAAACGCTACACCCGGGTGCACCGGCACGGGGAGCGGCTCGAGGCCGAGTCGAGGACGATCGGCCCCCGGGGGGAGGATCGCGTCCTCTGGATCTGGGCGTCACCGCTCTACGACGCAGACGGCAGGCTTTCCGGGGCGATCGAGACCATCCGCGACATCACCGAGCGGAAGCGGATCGAGGAGGCGCTCCGGGAGAGCGAGGAGCGCTATCGCAAACTCGTCGAGATATCTCCGGATATGATCTCGGTCACGGTACACGGCAGGCTGGCATATGTCAACCCGGCGTACGTGCACTGCCACGGAGGGATGGATGCGTCGCTGTTCATCGGAAGAGAGACCCTCTCCCTGATCCACCCCGAGTGCCGCAGACAGGTGCGGGAGAGGATGGAGCGGCAGCTCCGGACCGGAGAGCCCGCCGGCCTGCATGAGAGCATGTCCGTCCGGCTGGACGGCAGCGTCTTCCATACGGAGGCCGCCGCCGCGCCGCTGATCTATCGGGGCGCCCCGGCCGTGCAGGCGGTCGTCCGCGACGTCACCGAACGCAAGCAGGCCGAGCGGGAGCGGGCCGTGCTCCACGAGAAACTCCTGGCCGCGCACCGCGAGGCGAACCTGTACCTGGACATCATCACCCACGATATCAGGAACGCAAACAACGTCTCGCTGGGATATGCCGAGATGCTGCTCGATCTGCTGGATGGCGATCTGAAGACGTATGCCGGGCGGCTGCACGACAGCATCAGGCGGGGCACCGAGATTCTGCGGAACGTCTCCACCATCCGCCGGATCCGCGAGGATTCGCCCGGCCCGTTGCCGGTGAGCCTGAATGAAGCCGTCAGGGAAGAGATTGCATGCTGCCCGGGGGCGCGGATCCGGTACGAGGAGACGGACGTCGAAGTGCTGGCGGACGGTCTTCTGCCGGTGATCTTTGCAAACCTGCTCGGAAACGCCGTCAAGTTCGGGGGACCGGGTGCCGGGATCGCTGTGCGGGTCGAGGATCTGGGCGGCGAGGTGCTGGTCTCGATCGAGGATACCGGCCCCGGGGTGCCGGACGACGTGAAGGAAAGGCTCTTCCAGCGGTTCGAGCGGGGCAGGGCCGGAGGAACGAGCGAGGGCCTGGGGCTCTTCATCGTCCGGACGCTCGTTGAGCGTTACGGCGGGAGGGTATGGGTCGACGACCGGGTGCCCGGCCGTCCTGCAGAGGGTGCGGCGTTCCGGTTCACGCTCAGGAAGGCCGCGCGGGAGGATCCGGGCGGCTGAATGCGGCGGGCGGATCAGTCGTTTCTCTGGAGGTACTCCCGGATCTTCCTGGACTCGATCCAGCCCTGATCGAGCCTTTTGACGAGGGCGTCGATCCGCCGCACCTGTTCGTGTATCTTTTCGGCGGTTGCCTCGTCCTCCATGAGGTCGGCCTGTGCCAGGATCACCTGCAGGGGATGCCTGATATGGTCACCCAGGATGGCGAACTGCTCGATGTTCTGCTCGATCCGCTCGTAGGCCTGCTGTTTTGCGGCATCCAGCGCCTTGCGCTCGGTGATGTCCATGATGATCCCCTGATAGCAGGAGACCGCACCGCCCTCATCCCTGCGCATCCAGGTGCGCTCCTCGACCCACCGCACCTCTCCCGAGCACGTAAAGATCCGGTACTGGAACGCAAATACATCCCGGTCGTCCTGCGGGGTGTGCAGCGTGTCCGCATCGATCCGTCCGCGGTCGTCCGGATGGGCGATGTCGCGGAGGCTCAGATGCCCCCCCGTGAACTCTTCTGGAGAGTAGCCGAACACAGCGACGTTCTCTGAGATGAACTCCACCGGCAGCCCCGGCGAAGCCCGGCACCTAAAAGCGATCGCCGGGCTGCTGTTGACGATGAACTCGAGATCCTGCATCCTCCTGGCTGCGTCCCGCAGGGCCGCCTCCACCCGCATTCGTTCGGTAATATCGCGGCCCGTACACTGGGTTCCGGCGATCGCGCCGCCGGCGGCGATCGGCGAGCAGTTGACCTCGAGCACCGCAGGGCCGCCGTCCTTCTTCCTCACCTCCAGCTGGAGGCATTCGGCCTCTTTCCCCTCGAGGACTGCGTCGTGCGCCTGCCGGAACGCCCGCTGGCTCGACGGCAGTATGATCTCCTGGAGGCAGGTGCCGATTAGTTCTTCCGGGGCATAGCCGAGCGCCCGTTCCACGGCGGGGGAGACGTACGTGATCCTCCCTTCCGGATCCGAGGTGGCGATGACGTCAAAGCTCCTCTGGGCGATCGTGCGGAACTTCTCCTCGCTTGCCTGCAGCCCCTCTTCCGCCAGTTTCCTCGCGGTGATGTCGCTTGAGATCAGGGCGAGCCGGTTTGCCTCCGGCGAGTATGCCGTCACCTCCAGGTACTGCCCGAGGGCGTGGGAGTAGAACTCCGTATGCCCGGGTTCGCCGGACCGGGCAACGGCGTTCATCAGCCCGGAAAGGGGCTCTTCGAGCTCCCCGTACACATCGTGGACGCTCATGCCGGCCAGCTCCGCGGCCGCCCTTCCCAGGGCGGCCTCGCCCTGCCGGTTGAGATCCAGGTAGCGGTAATCGATCGGATTTCCGTCCCCGTCCCGCACAACCTGGAGGATATACACCGCCTCCCGCATCCGTTCAAAGAGGGGGCGGTATTTCTTCTCGGCGTCCGAAAGCGCTGACTCCAACCGCCTACGGTCCGAGACGTCGCGGAACGTGGCGAGGGCCGCCGCGATCCCGCCGTCCGCCCCCGGGAGCGGGGTTGCGATATACTCGAAGTGCAGCACGCCGTCCGCACGGACATGGCAGGCCTCGCCGCTCGCCTGGCCGCCCGATGCGAATACGGAACGCACCGCTGCCATGACACCCTCCATGACCTCCGGGGGCATCCCCAGTTCCTGCCAGGTCCTGCCCGCGATCTCCTCCGGTTTTCTGCCGATATAGCGGGCGGCGGGCGGGTTCGCGTAGGAGAGCCGGCCGTCGGCGTCGATGATCATGACACGGTCCGGCAGGGACGACAGTATCCTGGTCAGGTTCTGCCGTTCGCGATCCAGATCTGCCGAGAGTTCGAGCAGGTCAGCAGTCGCCGCTCTCATCTGCCGCAGCAGGTGCCGGCGTTCCGTCTCTGCGGCCGCCAGGTCGGTGATGTCCTGCAGGCCGACGACCGAGCCGATCTGCTCGCCGCCGGAGATGAGCGGGGATGCGGATGCGAGCATGCTCTTTGTCTTCCCCTGGCGGTCGGTGATCAGCACGCGCATGCCTGCCGTCTCTTCTTCCGGAAGGGTGCGGCATCCAGGGAGTTCTTTCTTCCCGAGCGGCCTCCCGTCCGGGCTGCGGATTGCTGCACGCTGCATCACCCGGGAAAGGTCCATGCCGGCGATCCCGTCCCCCAGCACCTGCCGCGCGGCCCGGTTTGCCCGGGTCACCCTGTCTTCGGCATCGACCAGGAAGATCTGCTGGGCCAGCACATCCAGGATCGTCGGGTGCCAGCCGTCGATCGCGGCGTCGGTCTCGGCGGCGTGCTGCGAGTAGAGCGCGTCGATTCTTGCAGAGAACTCATCAAGCATCTCGCTGTCCGGCGGGATCCCGGATGCCCGCATCAGATCTTCAAGGCACCGGCGCACGTCCTCGATCGCCCGGCAGGTGGTCTCCTCACTCACGCAGATCCCTCCGTGCGGCGACCCCCTGCCTGCCACATCTCCTATCGCCTGCGCCAAAGCGGGAAGTCTCTGTGCGTGGCGGGCGAGTCATGGCCGGTCTCTCATCAAAAGCGATCCGACCCGGCCGCAGCCCCAATCCCTCCCGGTAGGATTGAAAAAACGGGTAACTGCCGGCAGGACTGTTCTGACGGGGTCATTGGATCATCTTCAGGTGTTTCTCTGCATGCAATCTTCTGGATGGACGTTTCAACCGTATGGGCGCGTATCGGCCATTTTGAGGGACGCTCTCCTGCGGGACCGGGTGGCCGGATACGCTCCTCCCGATTGCGGCTGCGGTGTTTCCTCTGTTCAGCGGATTGTCTTTCTGGCTGCACATTCACCGATGAGAATCGACTCAGGTATTATATAAAAATTATCAATTAACAACAATATTGCCAGAATCAAGCAATCATATACCCCGAACCGGCATTTCCGCCATATCGGGTTGATGTACATTGCCGAAAATCGCGCCGGTTCTGGCTGCAGCTTCGGGAAATCTGCGCGATCCGCTCTCGAGAAATGCCGCCGCGGCACCTATCCGGCCACGTGCGAAATATGGGCGTCGCCCAGGCTTTTCTGCCTGATGCGGTATCTGCCCTGCGGGACATGGATCTCGAACCTGGCACCCCTGCCGTACTCCCCGGTCTCCCGGATCTCGATCCCGGTGATGGTCAGGATCTCGCGGACAAGGAAGAGCCCGAGCCCGGTATTCCTGCCGACACCGCGCTTGAAGATGCTCTCTTTCTGAAGTTCCGGGATCCCCATGCCGTCGTCTTCGCAGACGATCACGATCCCGCCGTCGGCGGCGCGCATGCCGAAGCGTATCTTGGTCACCGTCTCGCCGTGCCGCACGGCATTGTCCACCAGGTTGAAGAAGACCTTCTCGAGCAGCGGGTCTGCATGGATCTCCAGCCCCTCGAGATCTGCGGTGCAGGACACCCGATCCCGCTTCAGGCAGGGGACTGCACGGGCGATGGTCTCCTCGATATTCTGCCATTTCGGATCGTTGACGCCCAGTTCCTGGTATACCCGGGTAAACTCGATCTGGTCCAGGATGTTGCGCGCCGCCTGCTCCTGCCTCCGCAGATACTCGAGCAGCGCCGGATCGGATGTGCGCTCCGCCGCGATCGCGTTGTTGCCGAGCAGAATGGTCAGCTGGTTGAGGATATCGTGCCTTGTGACGCTGGAGAGGAGATCGAGCTTGGTGTTTGCCTGCTGCAGCATCTTCTCGTTCAGTCTCCGCTCGGTGTTGTCCCGAAGCACCCCCGTGATTTCGACGCCCGCCCCGCCGTCGATCACCCGCATCCCGTGGTTCTCCTCGACCCAGATGATGTTTCCGGCCGCGTCCCTGATGCGGAACTCGATCGTAGAGGTCTTCCCTGTCAGGAGCGACGTCCGGAATTCGGCCCGGACGCGGTCCCTGTCCGCCTCGTGGATGAAATCGGTGAAATGGCGGGAGACGATCTCTTCGGGCTCAAACCCGTACCGCCTGACCTGAGGGCCGATGAACGTGATGATGCCGTCCTGATCGGCTGAGTAGAGCACGTCCTCCGTGCTCTCGGCAAGCCTGCGGTACCGCCCTTCGCTCTCCGGGAGTCCTGCCTGCTGCCGCTCTCCGGTGTCGCGGACGGTGGTGAGCATGATCTCTAACCCCCCGCTCGTGAACCGGCGGGGGCAGATCTCGCAGGGGAACTCGGATCCGTCCTTCGGGCACCTCGCCGTTCCCGGGATATAGTGTAGCCTGTTTCCCTCTGCGGTGGCGAGGAGTTCTTCTATTGAGCCTGGCGCGCAGAAGAAGTCTGACAGCATATAGGTGTCCTGTATCTCCGCCCGCGGGACGCAGAAGAGGCGCGCCGCCGCGTCGTTGACGTCGATGATCCTCCCGTCCGGCCTGGAGAGAAAGACGGCGTCCCCGATCCCGTTTGCGACGGCACGCCAGTCCAGATCCCGGCCGGCAGGCTTCTCCGCCGCGCGCGGGAGTTTTACCGCCTGAGGAACCTGTTTCCCGTATCCTGAGGGAAGGGCCGGGTGGCCGCCCACCCTCCCGGGGGGCTCGTCAGGATCGCTTTGGAGCAGGCGCAATAGCAGAAAATTGATTATTTCTGCGTTTAGTGCCTCTATATTCACACTCTTCTTCGATATGTTTAAACCTACCATGGTGAGATAATACATTAGTATGTTATATAAACATTACTGAAATAGAACAATGTTGCTTACAATGAGCAACATCCAATCCATTAGATATATAAACCCGATCTGAGTATTTTTGTTGTGTAATAGCAATAGTTGAAGGAAACAGATATATTACAGGGGAGAAGCAATCACAATGACCGAGGAGAACGATAAAGAGAGAACCGTCCAGAATACCCTTCGCCTCGCCGCCTGCTCCGATCTGCGCAGAAATGTCCTCCTCAGCTTAAAAGAGGACAGAAAAGTGCTCAAGAAGCTGCGTGAAGAGCTGGACGTCAACGCTTCAACTGCTATACATGCATTGAGAGATCTTGAGAAGGATATGCTCGTCTTTCAGGATGAGGACAGGAGCTATGCGCTGACGAAGATCGGTGAGGTGATCGCGTTGAAGGTCGCCGATGTGATGGATGCCATCGATGTCTTGAAGGAGCACGAGGACTTCTGGCTCACCCATGACCTCAGCGGGATTCCGCCGCATCTTCTCGAGCGGATCGGCTGGCTGAAGGGCGCCACGCTCCTCGAGAACCCGGCCACCGATATCTTCCAGGTGCACGAATCATTCGTCTCCCTGCTGGCGGGGGCCAGAAAGATCAGAGGGGTCTCCTCCATCTTCGTCCCGCAGTACCCCATCCTGTTTGAGGAGCTGATACTCAAGAAGAAGGCCGATGTGGAGCTGATCGTGACGGAAGACGTGCTGCAGAAGATTAATAAGGACATTCTGCAGGCGATCTTTGCCGACGAGGACTCGCGGCTCACGCTGTACATGATCGAGAGAGGGGCGAAGGCCGCGTTCTCGGTGACCGATTCGTACATCTCCCTGGGCCTGTTCTACAACGACGGCACCTACGACTATAACCGGGATCTGGTGAGTTCGGATCCGAGAGCGATACGATGGGGTGAAGAACTGTTCGAATGGTATCGAGAGGGGGCGAATCTTATAGAGCGGTAATTATAGCGGAGTTACCGCTCCCATTGTGGAAACAGGACGATGTATGCAGTAGAAGAAGTTTATAAAGATGGCTGGTCTGATTCATTAAACCAACTGGTCAAGGACTTCTACCCGACTATCGACAGATTTGTAACGTTTCTGACAACGAGCTCGATATTTATCGGGATTATGGGCTTTCTCGTGCCGTATTTCGCTTTCCTGCTCTACGGCATACCGCATAACTACTGCCTGCTCGCGTCCTCGTTCCTGCTCACGTTTGCCATCTACAGCCATAACAAACTGACGGATCTCGAGGAGGATGCGGTGAACGTGCCGGAGAGGGCGGGGTTTATCGAAGAGAACAAAAAAACAGTGATTATCACGCTTTCGGCGGCATATGTTGCCGCCCTGCTGCTCGCATTTCTCATCAACCCCTTTGCGATCGTGATCATCCTCTTCCCGATCTTCTGCGGTCTTGTCTACAGCATCAAGATCGCCGGGTTCCGGCTCAAAGATATCACCGGCATAAAAAACGTCGTCGTCTCGCTGCCGTGGGCCGTCATCGGGGCATTCCTCCCCGCAGCGGTCTATCTCGACGAACTCATCCTGATCCCCCTGGTATTCTACTTCTTCTTCGTGAAGCTGATCATCAACACGGTCCTCTTCGACGTGCGGGACATCGAGGGCGACCGGCTGGCCGGCGTGAAGACGGTACCGAGCGTGATCGGGAGGGAGCGTACGCAGACGCTCCTGCTGGTGCTGAACTCGACGTTCATCCCCTGGCTCCTGCTCACCTACTGCTGGGGCTTCTTCCACCAGTACCTCCTGGTCTTTGCCTTCATCATACTCTACGGCTACTGGTACATCCTGTACTTCTGCAGCAGGGAAAAGATCGGAAAATCCCTGGATCTCCTGGTCGATGGCGAGTGGATACCCGTCGCGGCGCTGGCCACGGCGGTTGTGGCCCTGTAAGGGCCCCGGCTCTCCTCCCGGGCGCGCGGGAGGCGGTCGATGCGATCTCTGCCGGCCTGGTGCCGAACCTGGTTTATATTGTCGGGCGCTCCCCCGGGCTCTTCCGGGCGGCGCACCGGCAACACCCCCTCTTTTCTCCGGTCCGGCGGCCGGCTCCCAATTATAATGATTAATCATGATTAATTATAAATACGATGAAGACCATTCATGTTTGATGTACCTGAATGCCACAGAACAGCGCGTAATCGGTACACATTTCACTTTTGCTACTCGGGGCGCCGCTTTCCGTGCTAAGCGGCATATTCATTTTATCGTATAATTGAAGGGCCGATCTCTCTGCGATTTCATGCAGAGGGGAGGGTTCTTTGATGCGATATACCAGGGAGGATACCATGATCGCGAAGATGGAAACGCCAAAACCGATGCGCCGTGACGTGTACGACCTCATCGGGGAGCTCGGGGGCATGCAGCCGCAGGAGAGGAGGATCCGGGCCATGCAGGACCTCGAAGCCCTCGGCGACCTGAGGGCGGTCTCTGTCCTGATCGAGACCCTCCGCGACGCCGATCCGGAGATCCGGAAACACTCGGCAAAGGCGCTCATCGCGTTCCGGAGCGTGCGCTCCGTGGACGCCCTGATCGAGACGCTGATGAACGGGGATGAATGGTGGATCACCCGGCGCTACGCCGCCCTCGCGCTCGGGAGGATCCAGGGATACCGGGCGACGGCGGCCCTCGCACGCTACCAGAACGAGGCGGTACCGGGCGGCCGGGCAGCCCCGGAGGAGGCCCGCACGCCGTAACGGGCAGAGGCCGCGGGCAGGCTCCGGTGCAGGAGGAGGGAGATGGCGAAGATCGCCGGCATGGATGCGGAGCGCGGGCGATGGCTGCTGATCGCGTCAGCGGTGATCATCAACCTGGCCATGGGCAGCATCTATGCCTGGAGCGTCTTTGTCGACCCGCTCGCCGGGCACTACACCGAGGCCCTGGGGCAGGCGGTGAGCGCGAACCAGGTCCTCCTCCCGTTCTCCATCTTCCTGGTCTGCTTTGCCGTCGCGATGCCCCTTGCCGGCAGGTACATCGAGGCCTGCGGCCCGCGGGCCGTCGCGATGCTCGGCGGCGTGCTGACCGGGGCGGGCTGGCTGCTCGCGTCCATGGCAACCTCGCTTGCGATGCTGTACGTCGTCTACGGCGTGATTGGCGGCGCCGGGGTGGGCGTCACCTACGGCGCCCTCCTCACCGTCGCCGCCCGCTGGTTCCCGGACCGCCGGGGCACGGCGATGGGGCTCACCCTGCTCGGGTTCGGCGCCTCCCCCGTCCTGATGGCAACCATCGCGGGCAGGCTGCTTGCGCAGTTCGATGTCATGGCAGTCTTTCGGATCTTCGGGGTCGCGATCCTCGCAACGATCGTCCTCCTC
>LNQE01001620.1_pt1 | contig 14013 bp, 16 predicted proteins | sample 603111 | NCBI WGS metagenome assembly LNQE01 (sample SAMN04260313, study PRJNA301899) | hydrocarbon metagenome | isolation source: hydrocarbon-contaminated ditch | place: Germany: Bremen | collected 1998
AGGAAGAGCAGGAAAAAGACGGGGGCTTGTACGGTGCGTTCCAGAGGATATGGCAGGGGCGGACACGGGGGGGGGTCATCTGCAGACCATGGAGCTTCCTTGCCGCAGTCCCCCTGCTCTCAATCCTGGTCTACCTCCCGTACTACCTCCAGCTGAACACCCAGGGGATACAGGGTGTCGGGATCGTGCATACTCCCACTCCGGTCCCTGCATTCCTCCTCGTACACGGATTTTTCATCCTGATATTCCTCATCTTCCTTGCACGGGACATCCTCCGCCAGCCCGTCGGACTCCTTGCCCCGATCCCGTTCGTCCTCGCCGGATACGCTGCAGCCGGGGTTGCAGCCCTTCCGCTCGCGTACTTCCTGCTCGCGAGGAGGAGGGGTCCTGCAGTCCTGCTCGCGATCTGCGGGCTCGTGGTGATCATCCTCACCGAGTTCTTCTATCTCAAAGACAACATGGGCGATACCTACTACCGGATGAATACCGTCTTCAAGTTCTACCTCCCTGCCTGGATCCTGCTGGGGGCATCCGGGTTTGCACTGCTTGCCAGGATGCTGCAAAAGCCCTGTTCCGGTCTCCGGATCAGTGAGGGGACAAGGAAGTCCCTCATCGTTCTTTCCGTGGCAGCACTCCTTGCAGCGCCCTTCGCCATTCCCCTCGAACACCCGTATGAAGGTGCCACGCTTGACGGACTCGCCTACCTCCATGATGCCCACCCGGGTGACGCGCAGGCAGTGGCATGGCTGCGATCGCTCGAAGGTGTCCAGGGTATTGTCGAGGCGGAGGGTGGCGACTACACCTATTTCTCACGGATATCATCCTTTACCGGCATCCCGGCAATCATCGGGATGCCGTTCCATGAGTACATGTGGCGGGCTGACGGGTGGTTTGGTGAGCGGGTGGGTGATGTCCGGCTGATCTACGAGGATCCGTCCCGGACAGCCATGCTGATGCAGAAATACCAGGTGACGCACCTCTACGTTGGAGAGAGTGAGCGGGAACGGTATGCCGTCAGGGTAGCTGAATCAGGACTGCCTCTCGTGTATGACCATGACGGAGTTCAGATATACACCATTACCGTCTGAACAGACATCTGTTCCCGCCCGGTCGCAAACCTTTATTGCCATTCCTGTCGATGAAATATAGCTACATCGTCGTTACTGACTGATGAGTGATGAGGGAGACTACGCTACTCCTGAATGAGGTGAGTTATGGCAAAGACGTACGTAAAATTCCAGGTTTCTGAAGAGATTCAGAACAAAGCGCTCGAGGCCCTCGAGATTGCACGGGATACCGGGAAGATCAAGAAAGGCGCCAACGAGGCAACGAAGGCCATCGAGAGGAGCCTTGCAACGCTGGTTTTGATCGGCGCTGACGTAGAGCCGGAAGAGATCGTGATGCACCTCGGTCCGCTCTGCGATGAGAAGAAGATCCCCTGTATCTATGTCAATAAGCAAAATGACATAGGTGCCGCGAGCGGTCTTGAGGTCGGCTCCACTGCTGCAGCGATCGTCAAGCCTGGCAAGGCAAAGGATCTCATTGACGAGGTCGTCAAACAGATCAGCGATCTGAGAGCGTGAGCTGACCATGGCAGATGAAGGAACGCCTGCAGAGGTCATCGAAGTGATCGGATCCACCGGGATGCACGGCGAGGCGATGCAGGTCAAGTGTCGTATCCTCGATGGACCGAACAAGGGGCGCATCATCACCCGGAACACGGTCGGGCCCATCCGCGAAGGTGACGTGCTGATACTCCTTGAGACCGAACGCGAGGCAAAGAAACTCTCACGGCGGTGAAAAAAATGCTGGAACAGAGAACCTGCAGTTTCTGCGGTGAAGCTATCGAGCCCGGGACAGGGAAGATGTTTGTCAGGAAGGACAGCACCCTCTTCTTCTTCTGCAGCTCGAAGTGTCAGAACAATTTCCGGCTCGGGAGGACACCCCGGAGGGTCACCTGGACGAAGGCCGGAAGAAAAGCGCTCGGCAAGGAGTGACGGGGGATGGACCAGACCTTTGTGATGGTCAAGCCTGACGGGGTGGCCCGTGGACTGATCGGAGAGGTGATCAGCCGTCTCGAGACGAAGGGGCTCAGGCTCGTTGCTGCAAAGCTCGGGAAGCTCCCGGAGAAACAGGTGATGGAGCAGTACCGGGAACACCGTGAAAAACCGTTCTTCCCATCGCTACGCCACTATATCACAAGCGGGCCGGTCTTCCTGATGGTCTGGGAAGGAAAGAACAGTGTCACCGTGGTGCGCACGCTGGTTGGCGCAACCAACCCCGCAGAGGCGGCACCCGGGACGATCCGCGGTGATTTTGCCCTCGATATCGGCAGGAACATCATCCATGCATCTGATTCCCCGGAGAGTGCACACCGTGAGATCGGCATCCATTTCTCTCAGGATGAGCTCTGTTCGTACAAACGGGTCGACGAATCCGTTCTCTACGAGTAACCCGGGCTATCCATCCCTTTTTTAACCGACGCTCAAATCCATTCAGGCTGTTTCCCTGTACATTTCCCATCGGCCAAAGAAACAGCCACGGGATTGCTTCCCGCCGGTGGATCCAAAGAGGGAGCACGCATGCCACTGCCCGCACGTGCGCCCTATATGCGGGCAAACGGACTCATTTCCAGGTCCTTCAGCCCCGTGTCCAGGTCGTCTCAACCCCGGGGAGGAGGACACGTCTCCTTGTTGGGGGGTCGGGGAGCGGTCCGGATCGTCTCTTGTTCCGGTCTTATCCCGGTATCGGGGCAAACACTCATACCTGTGGCCGGCATACCTGCTCTCATGGCAGGGGATCCCGTCACGTTCGCACTCCTCTCGCTCTCCTCTCTTGTCATCATCATCAACCCGCTTTCCGCCACGCTGGTCTTCGTCTCCCTTACTGCCCCGCTCGATCCTGCAGCCCGGGAGCAGGTGGCAAAGGAGTCCTGCCGGTATGCGTTGGGAATCCTGCTCACCTTCGCACTGCTCGGCGGCATCATCCTCCAGCTCTTCGGTATCACGATCGAGGCGTTCCGGATCGGTGGAGGGATTCTCCTCTTCATTATCGGCATGGAGATGGTCTACGCCCGGACATCACGGGCGAAACTGACCGCGACCGAGAAGTACGAGAGCATGGATGCCGATGATATCTCGGTGACCCCGCTCGCGATCCCCCTGATTGCAGGGCCGGGTGCGATCACCACCACGATCGTCCTGATGAACGAAGCCGTCCCCTCCCTCTTCCAGACCGCATTCATCCTGGTCTCCATCGTGATTACGATCCTGATCACCTACAGCATGATGATGAGGTCTGAACTCATCGTCTCACGGATCGGGCAGAAGGAGTTCCGGGCCATCAACCGCCTGATGGGGATGCTCCTGATCGCCATTGCCGTCCAGTTCGTGATCGCAGGCCTCACTGCTGCGTTCCCGGTCCTTGCCGGCGGATAGGGTACGTGATCGAGAGGAGGAGTGCGACGGGATAAACGGACCTGTCCCCCCTCATCTCCCGCTCTGCAGCCTCCCGTGGAACCTCCAATGGACCGGATTTGTGCCCAGGCTTCAGAGCGGCAGGAGGTTTTCCCCACCAGTAATCTGCCGGCAGCCAGGGGCGAAACCGAGATAACCCTGAGAACCAGACCCGTAGAGTGATGAAGATCGCTGGAGCGCAGGTCGGGAGCGTGTGGGAGAACCCTGCGGCAAGTCTGGAAAAAGCAGAACCGTATGTCCAGGCTGCTATTGAGCGTGGAGCCACCCTCATCTGTTTTCCCGAGCAGTTTGCGACCGGGTGGGATCCGGTGTCGGCAGCTTCTGTGCAGGACCGAACGGGACCCATCGTGTCCGGGTTCCGGCACCTTGCCCGTGAATTCGGGATTGCAGTCCTGGGATCGTTCCGGGAACAGGGAAGAGCACGACCGCGGAATTCCTGCATCGTGTTCGACAGGAACGGGGAGGAGATCGCATCCTACGCCAAGTGTCACCTCTTTTCCCCTGCTCATGAGGAGGACCACTATGAACCGGGCCAGGATCTTGGAATATTCTCCCTGGAGGGGATCTCGTGCGGTATTGCCATCTGCTATGACCTGCGCTTCGCCGATATCTTCCGCATCTCTGCAGAACGGGGAGTACATGCGATACTGGTACCTGCCGCATGGCCGGCTTCCCGGATCGGGAACTGGGAACTCTTCATCCGCGCACGGGCCCTCGATCACCAGCTCTACGTGATCGGTGTCAATACAACAGGGATAACCCCGGTTGATTCGTACTGCGGCACCTCGGTCGCAGCAGACCCGTGGGGGACGGTGATTGCCCGGGCCGGGACGGGGGAAGAGCTCTTCATTGTCGAGGTAGATCGTGAAAATGTGCTCAATGCGCGGGAAGCCCTCCCGGTTATCCGGGACAGGAGGCCTGAGGTGTACTCCCGGATGTCAGGAGACAGGTGAGAGGAGATACCCTTCTTCCAGCGTTTATCGCATGCGTATATGTGCGATGAAGACGGAATAATTGGCATGTATCGCCTCACCTGCGTGCACTGCGGCCGGACATACTCCCAGGACGAGATCATCTATACCTGCCGCTCCTGCGGCCACCTGCTCTTCGTCGAGTACGATCTGGGTTCGCTCGGCATACGGCGTGAGGACTGGGACCGCCGTCCGCTCTCGGTATGGCGCTACCGCGAACTCCTCCCGGTTACTATCCCGCCGGTGACCCTCCAGGAAGGGGGAACCCCGCTGTACCGGCTCGAGCGTATCGGAGAGGAGATCGGTATCCCGAACCTGTATGCAAAGCACGAGGGGATGAACCCTACCGGGTCGTTCAAGGACCGCGGTATGACTGTCGGGGTAAGCATGGCGCTCCAGCTCGGAAAATCAACCGTTGCCTGTGCAAGCACCGGGAACACATCGGCAAGTCTTGCTGCCTACGCGGCGAAGGCAGGGATACCCGCCGTGGTGCTCCTCCCGGCAGGGAAGGTAGCGCTCGGCAAGGTCGCGCAGGCCCTGATGCACGGGGCAAACGTCATCTCTGTCCGTGGCAACTTCGATACAGCACTCGCTATGGTACAGGATCTCTGCATCAGCCACGGACTCTACCTCCTGAACTCGATCAACCCCTTCCGGCTCGAAGGGCAGAAGACCATCGGGTTTGAGGTCATCGACCAGCTCGGCGAGGTTCCCGACCGGATTGTCCTCCCGGTGGGAAATGCGGGGAATATCTCTGCCGTGCACAAAGGGCTTCGCGAACTCCTGGCCCTCGGGTTCATCGACCGCCTCCCCATGATGACCGGGATACAGGCAGAAGGATCGAGCCCGGTCGTCCGCGCAATCCAGGATGGTCTCCCTGAAGTGATCCCCGAACAGCGGCCCGAGACCGTTGCCACTGCGATCCGGATCGGGGCACCGGTCAATGCCGAGAAAGCACTCACCGCAATACGGCAGACCGGGGGGACGGCAGAACGGGTCACCGATGAAGAGATCCTCGCGATGCAGCGTTCCCTTGCCCGCACAGAGGGTATCGGGGTCGAACCCGCCTCTGCGGCATCGGTTGCAGGCGTGAAGAAACTGGTCGAAGCTGGTATCATCGACTCCCATGAACGTGTCGTGTGCGTCGTGACCGGCCACCTCCTCAAAGATCCGGAGACCGTGATCAGACAATGCAAACCTCCCACCGAGATCGATGCAGACCTGCACTCCTTGCTCTCTGCATTGCAGTGCTCCTGATACCCGGAACGGCCCTGGCGCTTACTGCAGAGTACCGGATCGTGCCGGACGGCTCTGAATACCAGGGGTCCGTTGAGCTCGTCAATGCCAGCCAGTACAGCTTTGCAGAGACCGGGCTTCTCGGAGAACGGCTCCCGGTCCAGGTGAGCAATGTCACGCTCCTTGGGAAATGTTTTCCTCCTCCCTGCACCTTTACCTGGTCTGACCGGTTCACCATCAGCTTTCCCGAGGGAAACTACACGCTCCGGTTCGTCGCCCCCATACGGCAGAACACCCTGGTTGCTGCGTTTCCTGAACCGTATACGGTGGTGGTCAGGCTCCCGCCAGGATTTGATGTCAGGAACTCCCTGATCGGCTCGATGAGCGCGGGTGCACGGGTAACTGAGGCGACGGATGGCTCTCTCACGGTGACCTGGAATGCAACCCGGTCTGCCGAACTCAGGTTCTATACCGAAGATCGTGTCACGATGCTTGCCCTGTTCGGCCAGTTCTGGATCGTGATCGCAATCGTGCTCCTCCTGCCGTTCCTGTTCAGCCGCCGGATGCGCCAGTGATAGGATGGTTGCCAGGGCCCGTTGAGAGCAGGGAGGACCGGGGCTGTGCCCCGGCATCCTCGTTCTTGAAACGGTATCGATTCCCCGGTCTTTTTTCGGCGGCGAAGATGAAATCCCAGGTAGCCGAAACGAACACAGTACCTGCATGAGGAGGGGTGGCCTCTGCAGGGTCCCTTGCGCAGACGGGGGGTATGGGATGCCCGGGGCCTCTCATGGGTCTGCCCGTTGATCCGCGATACCTGCTGCACCACCAGCCGGGGAACTGTGGGATAACCCTTAAGTCAGGGGCTCATCCAGACAGATCAGGACACAGGCTATGGCAGGACCGGGAACTGCGCAGGACCCCGCAGGTGCGACCATTGACGGTGAGGTGGTGGTGGGCAGGGGAGATGAGAGGGAACGGAGCTCTCAGGAGAACGCGGCCTCACTGAAGATGGGCATCGGGATTACCCTCGCCTTCTTTGCCCTTGAAGTGGCCGGAGGGTACTACTCCGGGTCACTCTCCCTTTTCGCGGATGCGGGCCACATGTTCATCGATGCCTCGGCACTCCTCCTCTCCCTTGCCGCTATCCATGCCGCACGGAGCCTGCCCACGCGGGAGCGCACCTACGGACTGCACCGGGCCGGGATCTTTGCCGCATTCGTCAACGGCCTCCTCCTTCTGGTCGTGAGCATATGGATCCTGTATGCGGCATTCACCCGCCTCTCCCACCCCCGGCCGGTTGAGAGCAGCGTGATGCTCGCGGTCGCCATCGCGGGTCTCGCTGCGAACCTGTACATCGCGTACCGGCTCTCCGGGAGCCATGACCTGAACATCAGGGGAGCGTTCCTCCACGTCGCAGGGGATGCCCTCACCTCGCTTGCCGTGATCGGGGCCGCGGTCTGGATCGCCGTTACCGGCCAGACAGTTGCCGATCCCCTCATCTCCATCGTGATCGCATCAGTAATCATCATCTCTGCTGCACGGCTGCTCCGGGAATCTGGCGGGATCCTCCTCCAGTTCACCCCCCGCGACCTGGACATTGACGCGGTGATCCGGGAAATGGAGACGGTCCAGGGGGTAGACGGGGTCCATGACCTCCATATCTGGAGCCTCAGCTCGAGCATATACGTCCTGGATGCCCATGTCTACACCTGCGAGCGTGACGTCACCAGGATAGAGGAGATAAAGGGGGCCATCAAGCGCCGGCTGGAACGGTTCCGCATCCTCCACTCGACCCTCGAGTTCGAATGCAGGGAGTGCCGGGATCCCGACTCATCCGCCTGCATCCTCACTGCAGGAATAGGGGGAAACCCGGATCACTCCCGGCGGAACTGAATGGTATCCATGACCTGCCCGGGCGCCTGTGCCCGGAAAATGGCAGGTGAAAGGAGCAGACATTCGGATACAAGCCCGGGTACCTCTGGGAGGAAATGTCCCGATCGGTCGACATTCGGCATGGATACCTGGTCGCGCCGGAAAAAAAATTATTTTTTGAGCTTGATGTCGATTCCAAACTTCTCGGCGTTCCGGTCGGCTATCGCCTGTATCTTTGCTATCTCTTCTTCGTTCTTCTTTGGTTTGAACAGGTGGCGGAACCGCTTCTGCTCGACCAGGTACTCCTCGACTGGTTTCCGGACAACCTTCTTCACCTTTGATACCACGCCGTTTTCCATCTCGTAGTTGACCCAGAGCCCGGTCTCGATCGCGAGTTTCCCGATCGCAATCGTCTTCTCGCCTTCAAAGCCCCACCCCGTACAGCAGGGAGCATGCACCTGGAGGTAGCAGGGGCCCGGTGTATTGATCGCCTTCTCCACCTTCTTCTTGAAATCCGGCGGGTAGGCGATCGATGCCGTTGCCACGTAGGGGGCCCCGTGTGCTGCAAGGATCATGGGAAGGTCTTTCTTCGGCCTTTTGTTCCCAAACGAGCACCTGCCTGCAGGACTTGTCGTGGTGCTGGCATCATAAGGCGTAGCACCGGAGCGCTGGATGCCGGTGTTCATGTATGCTTCGTTATCGTAGCAGATGTAGGTGAAGTCATGGCCCCGCTCGAACGCCCCGGAGAGGCAGAGCATACCGATATCGAATGTCGCCCCGTCCCCGCCAAGCGCGATAACCTTCTCCGTCCGCCCCTGTTTCGCGAGCGATGCGATGACACCTGATGCCACCGCCGAGTTGTTCTCAAAGAGCGAGTGGATCCAGGGAACATTCCACGCCGTCTCGGGATAGGGTGTCGAGAAGACCTCCATGCACCCGGTTGACGAGACGACAATGGTGTTCTTCCCTGCCGCGTCAAGGATGAGCCGGGCTGCAAGCGCAGCTCCGCACCCGCCGCATGCCCGGTGACCAGCGTCGAAGAGCTGACAGGCTGATTCATCGTTCATTTCAGCACCTCCTCGCGAAGCCCGTAGAAGAGGTCGCCCTTCCCACTTTCAGCAAGGGCGACAACCCCGGCAATATCCTTTTTCCGCACGTCCCTCCCACCCAGTGCAATGATGTAGTCATACACAGGGATCTGGCTCCCGTACAGCGCGTCCCTGACCTCAAGCGCCATCGCGCCCTTGGACCCCAGCGAGATGTTCTTGTCAAGGACTGCCACCCTGCTCACCCCTGATAGGGCTTTTTTTACCGCCTCAACCGGGAAAGGCCGGAATACACGGAGTTTAAGCAGCCCGACTTTCTTCCCTTTCTCCCTCATCTCATCGATCGCATCTTTTGCGGTTCCGCATATCGATCCCATTGCAACGAGAGCGCAGTCGGCATCTTCCATTCGGTACTCTTCTATAAGCCCGCTGTAATCCCTGCCAAAGAGCTCCCCAAACTCCTTTCCGGCCTTCGGGATGGCCGAGAGTGCCCGTTTCATTGCCTGATCGATCTCGTACCGGAACTCCATGTAGTAGTCCGGTGCTGCAAAGAGTCCGAAACTGATGGGATCGCTGGCATCAAGGCGCTGGAACGGTTTGAAGGGGGGGAGATAGGAATCCGCCTGCTCCTGCGTGAGCACATCAACCGGCTCGTACGTATGCGAGAGGATGAACCCGTCGAAACAGACAAACGAAGGCAGGAGGATATCGTGGTCCTCTGATACCTTGTACGCGAGGTAGTGGAGATCGGTCGCCTCCTGGTTGTCCTCTGCATAGAGCTGCAGCCAGCCCGAGTCACGGAGCGATATCGAGTCCTGCTGGTCATTCCAGATCGAGAGCGGGGCCCCGAGAGCCCGGTTCGCAATCGACATCACCACGGGAAGACGCATCCCCGCGCAGTTGAAGCAGACCTCAAACATCAGGGCGAGTCCCTGGGAGGTGGTTGCCGAGTAGACCCGGGAACCCGCAGCGCTCGCTCCAAGGCAGGCAGAGAGGGCAGAGAACTCGCTCTCTACCGTGATATACTCGGCATCGATCTCACAGTTGGCCACCATCTCGGCCAGTGCTTCGACAATATGGGTCTGGGGCGTTATGGGATAGGCCGCAATGACCTGAGGCCGGCACTTGCCGACCGCTTCAGCCACAGCGATGGATCCCTCGGTTATCTCGAGCATCTCACTTCTCCTCCTTCTTCATCTCGATCGCTTCAGAGGGGCATTCTTCGGCACAGAGTCCGCACCCCTTGCAGTAGTCGTAGTCAGGGATCGGGAGCCCTTCCTCGTTCTCGCCGATACATCCTTCCGGGCAGACAATTTTGCACATACCGCAGCTGGTGCACTTCTCGCTGATGAATTCCGGGCGGAATACCCGCCATGATCCGGTCTTGTTTCCGCGGGACTTCCCGGGACGGGCTGTACACCCGGTTCCGATTGCCATGGTCAGGCCACCCCCTTCACCAATTCGTAGGCGACCTTTGCTGCTGCTATGTTCTTTGTGGCAAGGTCCCCCTTGAAACGGCGCTTTACCGCGTCTTCGAGGGCAGTAAACTCAATCTCACCACTCGCTGCTGCAAATGCTCCCATCAGTGCAGTATTCGTGATGGGGAGGCCTATCTCCTGAAGGGCAATCGAGGTTGCATCGATGGTGATAACCCTCACTCCCTCCGGGACAGGGTATTTCACCGCTTTTTCCGTATTGATGATGGCGATACCCCCCTCCTTTACCCCATGGAAGACGTTGACGTCCCGGATAAGGGTGCTGTCCTGGACAATGATGTAGTCCGGCTCATAGATCTGGCTCCGGAGCCGGATCTTCTTGTTGTCGAACCTGACGAACGCCTGCACCGGGGCACCCCGCCGTTCGACACCGAACGCGGGAAAGGCCTGCGCGTGCATCCCGCCCTCAAAGGCGGCAACAGCGATCAGCTCTGCAGCGGTGACCGAACCCTGGCCACCCCTGCCATGAATGCGTAGCTCTCTCAAGAAAATCCCTGTATAATCTTACATGATTAATAATATAAATTTACATATCGACGCCGATCCCAAGAATTTCCCTGCTCCCGGAAAAGACATCTCGTGCGATCAGGGCAAGACCGGATGATGCGCACCATTGATCATAGACCGCCACCTCCTTTCCAAGCAGGGCGGAGACCTGTTCCGATACCAGCGGGCCTGACGAGCCGGCGAGTGCAACGCGGGCGCCGTGATTGAGCAGCAGCAGGGCGGCACACTCCATGGCTGCAAACATCGCCAGCGCAGGGAGCCGCTCCCCTTCCGGGAGGGTGTGGTTCACCCCTGCAGAGAGAAACGCTTCGTTTGCCGTGCTCACACCTGCATCAACGCGCCGTATCGCATCAACATCCAGCGCCCCGTGCTCGAGCCCGGGTGCAAAGATGCATGCATCGAATCCACCGATGATACGCCCGTCCTTTATGAGGAGCGTGACCGTGTTCGAGGAAACATCGGAGACGACCACGTCACCCCCGAGATCGCGGGAGACCTGGTAGGCAATGCCTATCTTCTCGGGGCTTGCCTGGTGAGAGTATGCCTTGAACCGCCCATCGGTGGGAGACCCCCGGTGGATACCCGGGATGACGACAGCAGGGAGACCACTTTCACGGATCTGGTCAAATACCCTGGTCCCCCCGCCAATGTGTTTCCCGGCACCCTCCCTGCTCCGGATACCCCGTCCTTCCAGTTTCCCGACAGGGGTGATACGGCTGATCGCATCTCCCATCGAATAGGTCAGCGCGATCCCTTCGATCTCACGTGCCGGGCAGAGCTGTCCGAGGTCCTGCCATTGAAAATTCCGTGCTTCCTCGCGCGTTATCCTGAAGCGTGCTTCCCCGGAAGAGAACCGGATGGCGCTGGTGCCATGGTCAATGCCGATAAACATTTCCGGTACTCCCTTGGCATGCAGCTGGTTTTATCATTGTGATCGGACGCTCCGGGTCATTTCCTTCATACGGTAAACCGGCGAATGGCAAGCTCCAGCAGGGCAATGAGAAGCACCCCTGCCGCGACAGAGACCCAGACACCGGATACGGTTCCCCCGGCAACCACAATCTGGTCATACACCATCCGCGTTGAACCGAGCATGAGCCCGGTAAGGAACGCCAGTGACTGGGTGTGGTACCTGCGGAGCATGAGGTTCAGAACGCGGCTCATGGAGAGGAGCCCTGCGACCCCGCCCGCCATGTACACGATGAGTGGAACGAGGTCAAAGCTGGCCAGCGCAGCAAGGAGGAACTCGTACTGGTTCATGAGCAGGGTGATGTAGGCCCCTGAAATCCCGGGGAGGATCATGGCGCAGAGGGCAATGAACCCGGTAAGGAAGAGCACCGGGAGCGAGTGCCCGAGAGCAGCCTGGTCCAGCCCACCGATACCGTATCCCACAGCGAGCCCAAGCCCCACCCATACTGCTGCAATATGGGCATCTGCCTGCTCGATGCGATAGTAGATGAGCACGGATGAGACGATGATCAGCCCAAAAAAGAAGGCGTAGGTCTCGGCAGGATAGGTCTGCAGAAGAGAGAGGATGATCCGCGACATGGTCAGCAGTCCCAAACCGATCCCTGCCAGGAGAATACCGAGAAATACCGGGTCGATACGGGTAATTGCCTCGGATGCCTCGTCTTTTCTGCCGCGGAGCAGGGCAGTGACCGGGACCATACTGATACTGCCGATTGCCGATATCAGGCGCTCGTAGATCCCGGTTATCAGGGCAATGGTGCCACCAGAGACCCCGGGAATGATATCGCACACCCCCATGAGCACCCCCTTGAGAAAGATAAGGCCGCCCTGCGGGGCACCAATTCTGGAACTCACACCATGCATTGGCGAAGAGAGATTTTAAGGATTGAGCACACAGTACCCCGGGAAGAACATGAAGACGGTTGTCACCGGTGGTGCGGGATTTATCGGATCCCACCTTGTGGATGCCCTCGTCGCACAGGGTGATGCGGTAACCGTCATCGACAACCTCTCCACCGGAGATCTCCGCCACATTGGAGGCCATGTGAGGTCCGGGGCAGTGAGGTTCGTGCACGGGGATCTCCTCAGCGATGGCTGGCAGGCTGCGTTCAGGGATGCTGATCGCATCTACCACATCGCGGCAGATCCTGATGTCCGGGCGAGCGCCGGCAGCCCGGCACAGGTCTTTGCCCAGAATGTCACGGCAACGGTCAGGGTGCTCGAAGCCATGCGGGAAGCCGGGACGAGGGAGATCGTGTTCACATCGACATCGACGGTATATGGCGAGGCGGACGTCATCCCGACCCCGGAGGATTATCCCGGGATGGAGCCCATTTCCATCTACGGAGGCACGAAACTCGCCTGCGAAGCGATGATCTCCAGCTATGCCCATACGTACGGGTGGAGATCATGGGCATTCAGGTTTGCCAACATCATCGGCGAGCGGAGCAACCACGGGGTGATCTGGGATTTTGTCCACAAGCTCCGGCAGAATCCCCGGGAGCTCGAGATACTCGGTGATGGAAAACAGGCGAAGTCCTACTTTTTGGTATCGGCTTGTATTGACGCCGTGTTGTATGCCGTGTCCCGCTCAGATGAACCGTTTGCCTGTTTCAACATCGGTTCAGAGGACTGGATCGATGTGACTTCGATCGCAACCATCGTGGCCGAGGAGATGGGGCTCTCAGGGGTTTCCTTTCGGTACACGGGAGGCGATCGCGGCTGGGTAGGGGATGTTCCCCGGATGCTTTTATCGGTGGAGAAGCTCAGGTCACTCGGCTGGAGGCCGGAAACGACATCTGCAGTATCTGTCCGTGAGGCTGCAGGTGCCCTGATCCGGGATTCCGGCAGCAGGCTTTGAAGGGAAAGACGGTGGCGGCAGGGATCATATGCAGAAGAAATACCTGGTAATTCTTGGTGACGGTATGGCTGATGAGCCATTGGAAGAGCTCGGGGGCAGGACGCCACTGGAATATGCACAGACCCCGAACATGGACCGGGTTTCCCGGGAGGGATCGATGGGGATGCTCAGGACCATCCCCCCGGGGTTCGAAGCAGGGAGCGACATCGCCAATCTGAGTATCCTCGGGTATGACCCGCGCTCCTTCTATACCGGCAGGGGACCGCTCGAGGCGGCAAGCAGGGAGATCCCGCTTGCCGCTGATGATATCGCGTACCGGTGCAACCTCGTCACGGTCACCAACGGGGTCATGGCCGATTTTTCAGCCGGGCACATATCCAGCGATGAGGGGAGAGCACTCTTCCACAGCCTCGCAAAACACCTCCCGTCTGTCTCAGTCTATCCCGGGGTCAGCTACCGGAACCTCCTGGTTGTGCACGGGGGGCGGGGTGCCCTGACCGTCCCTCCCCACGATATTGTCGGGGAGGAGATCGCCCCCTCCCTCCCTTCCGGGGATGACGCCCCGGAACTCCTTGCCTG
>LNQE01001890.1_pt1 | contig 14007 bp, 10 predicted proteins | sample 603111 | NCBI WGS metagenome assembly LNQE01 (sample SAMN04260313, study PRJNA301899) | hydrocarbon metagenome | isolation source: hydrocarbon-contaminated ditch | place: Germany: Bremen | collected 1998
TATTGATGGTGATTCCTCTTTCTCTTTCTTCTGGCGCTTTGTCTATGGAGTCATAGGATGTTGCTACCGCTCCGCCGACTTTTGATAATACCAGGGTTATCGCTGCGGTTAAGGTCGTTTTACCATGGTCTACGTGACCTATCGTGCCAACGTTAAGATGAGGTTTTGTCCTTTCAAACTTCTGCTTTGCCATTTTTTACTCACCTTTCCTTTCAAATAATTCATATTTACCTTGATCTAAACATTTATCTTCTGGAACTTCAATATTCCATATCACTGATTTGATACTGTATCACATTGATAAGCCATATCTTTTAGCAACTATTTCCTTGCTTTTTGATGCAGGAACCTCAGCAAAGTTCTTGATCTGCATCGAGAAACTTGCCCGACCCTGACTCGCTGATCTTAAACTTGTGGCATAACCGAAGGTCTCTGCCAACGGAACCAGGGCTTTAACGATTTTGCTGCCTCTAACGTCTTCAAATCCAAGCACTCTGCCTCTCCTGGCATTGAGATCAGATATTACTTCCCCTACATATTCTTCTGGACAGACTATTTCAACATCCATTATAGGTTCTAATAGAACAACTTCAGCTCCCTGGAGAGCTTCTCTTACAGCCATGCCGGTAGCAATCTTAAATGACTGTTCGGTGGAATCTACTTCATGAAAACTTCCGCCTGTTAAAGTGATCTCCACGTCATCGACTGGATACCCAGCCATAATTCCTCCCTGCATAGACTCCAAGCTTCCCGCTTCGATGGCCCCAATGAACTCTGGAGGTATTTCATCGGCTTTAGATTTATTGATAAACCTTTTACCTTCACCTTCCTCAAGAGGCCTTAGTTGAATGATTACATGGGCGTATTGCCCGCGGCCTCCGGCCTGTTTTTCAAATACTGCTTCTGCCCGGTGTTTCTTTTTAATGGTTTCCTTATAGGATACCTGAGGATTACCGACATTTGCATTTACTTTAAACTCTTTTAATAGGCGATCAATGATGATTTCTAAGTGTAATTCACCCATACCAGATATTATTGTCTGTCCAGTATCCTCATTTATTCTGGTCCTAAAAGTAGGGTCTTCTTCCGCCAGTCTTCTCAGACTCTCACCAATTTTATCCTGATCATTCTTGGTTTTTGGCTCAATAGCAACATCAACAACTGGATCTGGAAACTTGATGGTTTCTAACAGGATAGGATTTTTCTCGTCACACAGCGTATCTCCAGTTACTGTGTCCTTTAACCCTACTCCAGCTACTATGTCACCTGCATTTGCTTCTGCGATCTCTTCACGATGATTGGCGTGCATCTTTAAAATCCTGGCTATGCGTTCCTTTTTGTTCTTTTCACTATTCAGAACATTTGATCCAACTTTTAATTTTCCAGAATACACCCTGAAATAGGTTAGTTTACCTACATAAGGATCTACTACCACCTTAAATGCCAGAGCGCACATTGCTTCCTGGATATCGGCTTTTCTCTGAATCTTAATACCGGTAGCAGGTTCTATTCCTGTGACCGCCGGGATGTCTACCGGCGCAGGCAGAAACCTCACTATGGCATCCAGCAGCATCTGAACTCCTTTATTCTTAAAAGATGAGCCGCATAATACCGGCACTATCTTATTGGAAATGGTTAATCTTCTCAAGGCCTGATTTATTTCATAAGCTGAAATACTGTGGCCTTCCAGGTATTTCTCAAGTATATGGTCATCATTTTCAGCTATTTTCTCCAGTAGTATATTGCGGTGCTCCAAAACTTCTTCTAGTTCATCGTTAGTCAGATCCCTGGTTATATAGTCAGCACCCAATTCTTCTTCATAAATATAAGCCTTAAGATTAATTAAATCTATAACCCCGGAAAAGGAATCCTCTGCTCCTATCGGTAAATTGACAGGGTAGACTTCGCTCCCCAGTGTTTCACGAATCATCTTCACTACCCTCAGGTAATCAGCACCTATCCTATCCATCTTATTAACATAAGCTATGCGAGGAACATTATATCTATCTGCCTGTCTCCAAACCGTTTCGGATTGGGGCTGTACTCCAGCTACACCGCAAAATATCCCAATTGCTCCGTCAAGCACTCTTAATGACCGCTCAACCTCAACCGTAAAGTCCACATGCCCTGGCGTATCGATAATGTTTATTACGCAATTATCCCATAAGCAAGTAGTAGCAGCGGATGTAATAGTAATTCCTCTTTCCTGTTCCTGGGCCATCCAATCCATGGTAGCAGTTCCTTTGTCTACCTCCCCCATTTTATGGACTTTCCCGGAATAAAAAAGTATCCGCTCGGTGGTGGTTGTCTTTCCGGCATCGATATGTGCCATAATACCAATATTTCTTATTGCGGCTAAATCTACCTGGTCAGCCATTTATACCACTCCTCGCTCAGGTTGCCTACCAGCGATAGTGTGCAAAAGCTCTGTTGGCCTCAGCCATCTTATGGGTATCTTCTTTTTTCTTTACTGATCCGCCAGTACTATTATACGCATCCATGAGTTCGCCAGCCAGACGTTCTGCCATGGTCTTCTCCCCGCGCTTACGAGAATAATTGACCAACCACCTGATAGCCAGGGTTTGCCTGCGGTCAGGCCTTACTTCAATTGGCACCTGGTAGTTTGCTCCGCCAACTCTTCTGGCTCTTACCTCCAGAATGGGAGTTATGTTTTTCATGGCTACTTCGAATACTTCCATAGGATCTTTGCTTAATTTCTTTTCAACTATCTCCAGCGCACCGTAACATATTGACTCGGCTACGCTTTTTTTGCCATCCCACATGATTTGATTTACCAGTTTGGTAAATATTTTACTATTGTATATGGGATCAGGCAGTACATCTCGTTTTGGAACTGGTCCTTTTCTAGGCATGAAGTGCCTCCCTCCTACTTCTTCTTGGGTCTCTTGGTACCATACTTTGATCTGCCCTGGTTTCTATTCTGTACGCCTGCTGCATCCAGAGTTCCACGGATAATATGATATCTTACTCCTGGTAAGTCTTTTACCCTGCCACCTCTGATCAATACGACCGAATGTTCCTGTAGGTTATGTCCTATACCAGGAATATAAGCTGTTACTTCTATCCCGTTAGTTAACCTCACCCTGGCAATTTTACGTAGTGCTGAATTCGGTTTTTTAGGAGTTGTAGTATAAACACGAGTACATACTCCTCTTTTTTGCGGACAGCTTTTCAAAGCCGGCGCGGTCGATTTTTTGATTTCCTTTTTTCTACCTTTTCTTACCAATTGATTAATTGTTGGCATGCCTGCACCTCCTTCCCAGGGTTTATTAAATGATCAATGCTACTGCTGCAGATCCTACATCAATACCACATGCATCTCCCAGTTTTTTCATACTGTCAGTCAGCTGATAATCAACTTCATGCTGTAAGCATAGTGCTTTAATAGGTTCGGTAATATGAGGTTCGGCATCATCAGCAAGATATACTTTTTTAGCCAAGCCTTTGGTTATGGCCTTTTTGACCTGCTTAGCCCCTATCACTTTAGAACCATTTCGGAGTTCCTCCAGGGACAAAGTTATTACCCTCCTTTGTGCCTATAAAGCTGGGCACAATAATTTAAAGCGCCCTATTTGCACGCACTTAGACATTTTAGCATCTGATAAGTCTACAGTCAACTAAAGTTGATCTTTTGCCTTAATAAAAATCCATCTTTAAATTACCATAATTTAGTCAGTATACGCTTCTTCAACGGTAAAATCCTGTTCCTTTTGAACTACTTCGTCATGTATACCAATGTTCCGGTAAGCTGGATAACCGGTACCTGCAGGTATCAGTTTACCGATAATAACATTTTCTTTTAATCCAATCAGATTATCTACTTTACCTTTAATGGCTGCCTCTGTCAGTACTTTGGTGGTCTCCTGGAATGAAGCAGCTGATAAAAACGAATCCGTGTTCAAAGAAGCCTTGGTGATCCCGAGCAGCATGGGTGAACAGATAGCTGGCAGGCCACCGCCTTCCATAATATTTGCGTTTTCATCTTCAAAAGCAGATATATCAATAAAAGCTCCGGGCAGAAGAGAGGTATCTCCAGAATCCTCGATCTTGACCTTCTTTAACATCTGCCTGATCATAATTTCAATATGTTTATCACTTATATCTACCCCTTGAGAACGATACACTTTTTGCACTTCTTGCAGGATATACCTTTGAACATCCTGCAACCCCTTGGTTTTCAGTATGTCATGCGGATTTAATGGTCCTTCTGAAAGGGCATCTCCAATTTCTACCGAGTCACCTTCCGCCACTTTTAAGCGGGAACCATAATGCACTATATAAGCACCATTTACTTCTTCATTTTCACCTAATACCTCGATCTCGCGTCTGCCTTTATTCTCTCCGAATCTAACCGTACCGGTGGCTTCAGCAACAACTGCCTGCCCCTTAGGTTTCCTGACCTCAAATAATTCTTCTACTCGAGGCAAGCCTCGGGTTATGTCTTCACCTGCAACCCCGCCGGTGTGGAAAGTACGCATGGTCAACTGGGTACCCGGTTCACCAATGGACTGAGCGGCCAAGGTACCTACTGCTTCTCCGATCTCTACGTCATAACCGGTAGCCAGATTTCTTCCGTAGCACTTCCTGCAAACTCCGTGCTTGGTCTTACAGGTTAATACGCTGCGGATCTTAACCTTTTTGATTCCCACTTTTTCTATTTCATATCCTGCCTCATCATCTATCATCTGGTTTTCTTCCACAATAATTTCCCCTGTTTCAGGGTGAACTATGGTGTCAACTGAAACCCTCCCGATAATCCTCTGGTGCAGCGGTTCTATCAATTGCGATCCTTCAGTGATCCTATCTACCCAGATACCCTCGACAGACTCACAGTCTATTTCTCTTACAATAACATCCTGAGACACATCAACCAGTCTGCGGGTCAAATATCCGGAATCAGCAGTACGCAGAGCAGTATCTGCTAATCCTTTTCTCGCGCCGTGGGTGGATATAAAGTATTCTAGAACAGTTAATCCCTCGCGGAAATTGGCCTTGATCGGCAGGTCGATAATTTTTCCCTGGGGATCGGCCATGAGTCCACGCATACCTGCTAATTGTCTGATCTGCTGGAAATTACCCCGGGCCCCTGAGGTGGCCATCATGTAGACCGGGTTTTCCTCAGATAATGATGCCTTCAATGCATCAGTCACGTCATCGGTAGCCTGGTTCCAGATATCTACTACCTGGGCATGACGTTCATCCTCGGTAATCAAACCAATCTGGAAATCCGCCTCGATCCCGTTAACCACTTCATCGGCTTCTTTTAGTATCTGGGCTTTTTCTACTGGAGGCTCAAAATCAGTAACTCCAACACTTATTCCGGCTTTGGTGCTGTATTTGTATCCAATTCTCTTCATGCCATCCAGCATCTCAGCGGTAATAGCATTACCTTCTGATCTGTAGCAATCGTAAACTATGTTGCCCAGTTTCTTTTTATCGATAACTTCATTGTAGTAACCCAGGCTATCTGGTATTACCTCATTAAATATAGTCCGGCCGGTAGATGTTTCAATCAATTTTTCTACCATTTCATCGTTTATTTTTATTTTCAATTTGACTAATATTTTTTCGTGCAGAGTAACACGGCCTAATTCATAGGCCATCTGGGCTTCATCGACTGTGCTGAACGCATGTGGATGCTCTATATCCCGGTCCGCCTGACTCATATAAGTTAAATAGTACATGCCGATAACCATATCCTGAGTTGGCGTACATACTGGTTTTCCATCTTTGGGGTTCAATATATTGTTGCTGGCCAGCATTAGCAATCTGGCCTCAGTTTGTGCTTCAGCCGACAGCGGCACGTGTACTGCCATCTGGTCTCCGTCAAAGTCAGCATTATATGCGGTGCAGACCAGAGGATGAAGTTGCAAGGCACGTCCTTCAACCAGCACCGGTTCGAAGGCCTGTATTCCTAATCTATGCAAAGTAGGAGCCCGGTTCAATAATACCGGGTGTTCTTTGATAACATCGTCCAGTATATCCCAAACTTCCTCTCTGCCTCTTTCAACCATTTTCTTGGCACTCTTTATGTTAGAGGAAATCCCCCGATCCACCAATTTCTTCATAACAAATGGCTTAAATAGCTCCAATGCCATCTCTTTAGGAAGTCCGCATTGATGCATTTTCAGGTTGGGTCCTACCACGATTACTGAACGGCCTGAATAATCTACTCTTTTTCCTAACAGGTTTTGTCTGAATCGTCCCTGTTTTCCCTTCAACATATCGCTTAGAGATTTGAGGGGGCGATTACCAGGGCCGGTAACCGGTCGGCCTCTTCTTCCATTGTCAACCAGCGCGTCTACCGCTTCCTGCAGCATTCTCTTTTCATTCCTGACTATAATATCAGGGGCTCCCAGATCCAATAATCTCTTCAGACGATTATTACGGTTGATAACCCGACGATATAAATCATTAAGGTCAGACGTGGCAAATCTGCCTCCATCTAACTGTACCATAGGCCTTAGTTCAGGTGGTATCACCGGTAGAACGTCCATAATCATCCACTGCGGATTATTACCAGACAATCTAAATGCCTCTACTACTTCTAATCTTTTAATGGCCCGGCTTTTCCTCTGTCCAGTGCTGCTGGAGATCTCTTCTTTTAGATCCACGGCCATGGTTTCCAAATCCATGCCAGTAAGCAGCATTTTTACCGCTTCAGCGCCTATCCCGGCTTCAAATGAATCTCCATATCGGTCTCGATTTTCTCTGTATTCTCTTTCGTTTAACAGCTGTTTTTTCAGCAGTGGGGTGTCCCCTGAATCTATAACGATGTAATTCACGAAATAGATAACTTTTTCAAGCACCTTGGGAGACATATCCAGGAGTAAGCCCATCCGGCTCGGAATCCCTTTTAAGTACCATATATGGGAAACTGGAGCAGCTAACTCTATATGGCCCATTCTTTCACGTCTAACTTTTGAGGTAGTTACTTCAACTCCACAACGGTCGCACACTATACCTCTATGCCGTACTCTTTTATACTTGCCGCAGTGGCATTCCCAATCTTTGACCGGGCCAAATATTTTCTCACAAAACAGCCCTTCCTTTTCCGGCCGTAGGGTACGATAGTTTATAGTCTCGGGTTTCTTTACTTCTCCACTACTCCATGAACGTATCTGCTCCGGAGAAGCCAGGGATATTTTTATTCTGTCGAAATTATTAACGTCTAACAACCTATTCTCTCCCTTCAAGAAGATTGGTGAATTCCCCATACCATCTTAAGCATTTTTCGATCTAACCTGATGTAGTATGTGTCTTTAACTATCAACGCTAGGTTCTTCAGTATCTATCTCAGCCATTAAATCGGGATCATCATCCATCTCCAGCAGTTCCTCTTCTTCCGGGGCGTCCGGTTCTATTTCTACGTTTATATCAGGTGTTCTGATTATAGCCGGTTCATTTAATTCTATACCCAATTCTTTAGCTTTTTCCTTCTCATTAAGGTCATAATCAGCGTCTTTTATCTGAATCTCCTTATCATCTTCGGATAGGATGCGAACATCTAACGATAAGCTTTGCAGTTCCTTGATCAAAACCTTGAATCCTTCCGGAACACCAGGTTCGGGAATATTTTCTCCCTTAACTATAGATTCATAGGTTTTTAGTCTTCCTACTACGTCATCTGATTTAACAGTAAGTATTTCCTGGAGAGTATAAGCTGCTCCGTAGGCTTCAAGTGCCCATACTTCCATTTCTCCAAATCTCTGACCTCCAAACTGGGCTTTCCCTCCCAGGGGCTGCTGAGTAACCAGCGAGTAAGGTCCAATAGATCTGGCATGTATCTTATCATCTACCAGATGGGCCAGTTTAAGCATATATACATATCCTACCGTGATCTCCTGATCAAAGCGCTCTCCGGTTCTGCCATCAAAGAGCACCATTTTACCGCTTTCAGGCTGCCCTGCGCTTCTCAAGGCCTCAAATATATCCTCTTCTGAAGCACCATCAAAAACCGGAGTAGCTATTTTCAGGCCTAGCTTTTTAGCCGCCCATCCCATATGGCATTCCAGTATTTGTCCGATATTCATTCGAGATGGTACCCCCAGTGGGTTCAAGACTATTTCAACTGGTGTCCCGTCCTCCAGGAATGGCATATCTTCTTCTGGCAGGATCCTGGAAATAACACCTTTATTACCATGTCTCCCGGCCATCTTGTCGCCTTCAGATATTTTTCTCTTCTGAGCTATATATACTCTAACCAGTTGGTTAACGCCAGGTGGTAATTCATCACCTTTGTCCCGGGAGAAACGCTTAACGGCAACCACCTTACCTGCCTCGCCATGGGGCACACGCAGGGAAGAGTCTCTTACCTCACGGGCTTTTTCTCCGAATATGGCCCGTAGCAGTCTCTCTTCAGGAGTAAGCTCGGTCTCGCCTTTAGGCGTGACTTTTCCAACCAGGATATCATCCGGTCTGACTTCAGCTCCGATTCTGATTACGCCCTGGTCATCCAGGTTTTTGAGCATATCCTCTGATACGTTAGGGATATCCCGGGTTATTTCCTCGGGACCCAGCTTCGTGTCTCTCGCTTCACACTCATACTCTTCTATATGGATAGATGTAAAAACATCATCTTTAACCAGTTTTTCTGATATCAGAATTGCATCTTCATAGTTGTACCCTTCCCATGGCATGAAAGCGACCAATACATTTCTGCCCAGGGCTAGCTCGCCAAAATCCGTGCTCGGTCCATCTGCAATAATGGTATTAGCCTCTACCTTTTCACCTACTTGTACGATAGGCCTCTGATTATAACAGGTTCCTTGATTGGATCTGACAAATTTATGTAGATTATGCTGCTCTCGGAGACCCTGATCAGTTTGTATCACTATTTTGTCAGCACTAACATTGGTTACTGTGCCTGATTTTTTGGTGATAACGGTTGCCCCCGAGTCCTTAGCTGCTTTGTATTCCAGACCCGTACCGACAATAGGTGCTTCTGTCTTAACCAGTGGTACCGCCTGCCTCTGCATGTTGGCTCCCATCAAGGCTCGATTAGCATCATCGTTCTCAAGGAAAGGTATTAATGAAGTAGCAACGCTGAATACCTGTTTGGGAGATACATCCATATAATCCGCCCGTTTAACCGGCATTTCCAGGATTTCTTCCCCAAACCTGCCTTCTACCCTCTCTTCAGTAAAATATCCATCTTTGTCCAGAGGGGCATTGGCCTGGGCAATATGGTACTCTTCTTCTTCATCTGCTGACAGATAATTGATCTCATCTATTACCCGTCCAGCTTCTTTATCTACTTTTCTATAAGGAGTCTCGATGAAACCAAAATCGTTTACTTTCCCAAAAGTAGCCAGGGACCCGATCAACCCGATATTAGGTCCTTCGGGGGTTTCTATGGGACATATCCTGCCATAATGTGAATGGTGAACGTCCCGAACCTGAAAACCTGCCCTTTCCCGGGTTAAACCTCCTGGACCCAAGGCGCTCAGTCTTCTTTTATGAGTCAATTCGGCCAGTGGATTAGTCTGGTCCATAAACTGGGAAAGCTGTGAACTGCCGAAAAACTCCTTAACGGCAGCAGTAATAGGCCTGATATTGATCAAGACCTGCGGAGTAAGAGTTTCCACATCATGAATACTCATTCTCTCTCGCACTACTCGTTCCATTCTAACCAGGCCAGTTCTAAACTGGTTTTGAAGTAGTTCACCTATGGACCTTAACCTTCTATTTCCCAAATGGTCTATAACGTCAGTTTTACCTTCTCCATTTATTAATTTAAGCGTATAGCCAATAGTTGAAGTAATATCCTCCAAAGTAAGATATCTTATTTCCTCGGGGATATTCAACTTTAATTTTTTATTTACTTTATAGCGGCCTACGGTGGCCATGTCATAGCGCCGGGGATCAAAGAACAGATTTTTCAATAACTGTTCAGCAGCGTCTTCGGTAGCCATTTCCCCCGGTCTTAATCTTCTATAAAACTCTATCAAGGCTTCCTTTTTGTTGTTAGTAGTATCCTTGTCCAGGGTGCGAGCAATGGTGTCGTGATTATCATATAAATCTAGTATATCCTGGTTACTTTCATATCCAATGGATCTCAAGAGCACTGATACCGGTATTTTTCTGGTCTTGTCAATTCTAGTATATATTATACCAGCACTATCCATTTCCAGCTCAAACCAGGCCCCCCGGTTTGGTATAATGGTGGCTCCAAATAATTTATTCCCAGCTACATCGAAACGCTCGCTAAAATAAACCCCAGGTGATTTAACCAGCTGGCTTACAACCACCCTTTCTGCACCATTGATTATAAAAGTACCCTTATCAGTCATTAATGGCAGGTCACCCATATAGACTTCAGATTCCTTTATTTCACCGTTTTCCTTGTCGGTCAACCTCACCTTGAGCTTAAGCGGAGCTTGAAAGCTCACATCTCTCTCTTTGCACTCGTTTACATCATACTTGGGGTCTCCCAAGCTGTAATCGATAAAGTCAAGTTCAAGATTCCCGGTGAAATCAGAAATAGGAAAGACTTCCTGGAGGGCTTCACGCAGACCTGATTTTAAAAACCATTGGTATGAACTGAGTTGAATCTCAATAAGGTTTGGCAGTTCGATAGGTTCTTCGATTCGTGAATAACATAACCTTTTGCTTTTTCCATATTCTTCAATTTTTGGCAACTGATGCTCACCCCTTATAAAATTTCCTAAAAGAGTGAAAAGCAAGGCTCCTTGGTAAACCTCGCTTTCAAGTCCAAGCTTTAAACTCAGCCATAAATACACCATTATACAATGCAAATGGCAAGTACTAATGTTATCACAATAGTTTTAAGTCGTCAAGCCAATCAGCCTATTTTAATTCATTTTCTTTTTCTTCTTCTTCATTTCCCAATAATTTTTCAATATTACTAAGGGAATATTCTTCCTCAATCAGTTTATTGACTCGTCTGATATAGGTTAGATACCATATGGTTATGCCTATGACTCCGAACAGCAATATGGTTAAACTAATCGCGAGTCCGTTGAATGTAATGGCCTGAAAAAATACGGGGTTCTGCGCCAGGGCATCTTTACTTTGTTCCGATGTCAGATGCCAGGTGGCGATCGGATCCTGGTCAAGGTTATTTACTTCCGAAGCCGAACTTTGTTGTATGATGCCTGCTGATTGTATACTAATATCTCCATCCGCCATAGATACCAGTTCGTTAAAAAGGCTGCTTTGATCATCATAGCTCAGGGTAGTAGTCGAAAATATTAGATAGTCTTTAACCACAGCTCTTATGGGCAGTCCGTTTCCTTCCGCACTGTATTGATTCCAATCTTTGTGGACCCTCTCCAGTTTCAGGGTTCCTTCTCCACTGCTGGAATTCCAACCATCCGTATTAAGACTTGTTTCTAAATCTTGTATGCTTAGAGTCTCATGAATATTGCCCTGTCCATCGGTTACCACCTGCCATTCATATTGCCCTGCCAGGGTTGCCGGAGTGAAACCGAGAACGATAAGCCAAACCAGGAATATGGCCACTATATGCTTTTTCACCTTATTACCCCCCCCTCTCGAAGAAATATCATTATTTAAAGCTTATACCAGAAAATAAAGGAATTCAACTAAAAACATATAAACAGGTGACAAGGGGACGGTCCTTTTGTCACCCTCCCGGATCTTTGATGGAGGGACAAAAGGACCGTCCCCTTGTCACCTTGCTAAAACAAAAGAGGTGCCTTCACGGCACCTCTCAGGCTATTCGTTATATCTATTTTATTTCTACACTTCCGCCGGCTTCTTCGATTTTTGCTTTGATGGCTTCGGCTTCTTCTTTATTAACTTTTTCTTTTATCGGATTAGGAGCTTCGTCTACCAGGGCTTTGGCTTCTTTCAGACCCAGACTGGTCAGCTCTCTAACTACTTTAATAACATTGATCTTTTTGTCTCCTGAAGAGGTCAGTATAACATCAAACTCTGTTTGTTCTTCAACAGCTTCAACAGCTGCGGGAGCAGCAGCGACAGCCATCGGGGCAGCCGCACTCACGCCAAATTCTTCTTCCAATGCTTTAACCAATTCGGATAATTCTAGAACTGTTAGTCCTTTAACGATATCGATAACTTCCTGTACTTTACTCATTAATATTACCTCCTAAATAAAATTGTAATTTTTCTTAACTAGCGGCTTTTTGTTCCTTGATCTGATCCAGTGCTCTAACTAGTCCGGTCAGATTCGCATTAAGCACATATACGAAGCTGGTAATGGGTGCCTGCATGGTGCCAACCACTTGAGCCAGCAGCACGTCCCGGGGTGGCAGATCTGCCAGGGTTTTTATTTTTTCAGCGGAAACTACCTGCCCCTCGAGTATACCGACTTTTACTTCCAGCTTTTTATACTGTTTGATAAACTCATAAAGGGTCTTGGCTGGACCTACCGGGTCTTCGTTACTGAACAGAACAGCGTTAGGACCCTCCAGTTTTTCAATGACCTCAGCATAACCTGTGTTTTGCAGGGCAAATTCAGTCAAAGTGTTTTTTACCACCCGGTATTCAACTCCGGGAACTCTTAATCTATCTCTCAAAACGGTCATTTCCTCAACGTTGATACCCCGATAATCAGTAAAAACTACCAGTGTAGCGTCCTGCAATTTTTGTTCTATGTCTTTTACTACCTTCTGTTTTTGTTCTATCTTGGGCATTCCATTTCACCCCCTTTTTTCTTCAATATCTTACATTCACTTCTACTACAAATTAAAAAACCTCCGCAGACTTGCAGAGGTTTGAATAATGACTAATAAATAATCAGTATTTATATCATAACCTCGGCAGGCGAACTTTTGTTCTTTAAGGCTTCAGCCACCGGCTGTCTACAGCTTTAATTTGCAGTTTTCAATAATTATACCACACTGTTAGGTTACTTGTTGGCAGCCATTAATACCAGGGGATTTACCTTAATTCCAGGTCCCATGGTAGAACACACGTTTACCGATCTCATGTACTGCCCTTTGGCCGCAGCGGGCTTCGCCTTAATCAGGGCTTCGGCCAGAGTATTTAAGTTTTCCAGCAGTTTTTCAACATCAAATGAAACCCTGCCGATAGGAGCATGTATTATGGAAGTTTTGTCGACCCGATATTCGATTCGGCCCGCTTTTAATTCATTCACGGTTCTTTCAACATCGAAGGTAACAGTTCCAGCCTTGGGATTAGGCATCAAGCCTCTCGGGCCCAGGATTTTACCCAGTTTCCCGACGACTGCCATCATGTCCGGGGTTGCTACTGCTACATCAAAATCAAACCATCCACCCTGAATTTTTTCTGCCAATTCCTCTGCTCCTACATAATCAGCTCCTGCTAATTCAGCTTCTTTATGTTTTTCTCCTTTAGCAAAAACCAGTACTTTCCGGGTTTTACCGGTCCCATGGGGAAGGCTTACAGTTCCTCTGACCTGCTGATCAGCATGACGAGGATCTACTCCCAATTTGATGTGAACTTCTACGGTCTCATCAAATTTAGCCGCTGACAGATCTTTAACCATTGCTAAAGCTTCAGCCGGATCAAAGAGCACAGTTTTGTCATACTTTTTTTCCTGTTCGCGATAAACTTTTCCATGTTTCATTTTTTTACCTCCTGGTGGTTAAACGGATAAAATCCTCCCACGTTATTGTGTAACTGCTTGGTTCAAATCAGTCTACTACCTCTAATCCCATACTGCGCGCAGTTCCTTCGATCATCCTGACTGCTGCTTCGATATCGGCTGCATTTAAATCTTCTTTTTTCAATTCAGCAATCTCGATCAATTTGGCACGGGGAACTTTACCTATTTTCTTTAAGTTTGGTACCCCAGAACCCTTGTCAACATTAGCCGCCTTTTTTAAGAGGTCTGATGCAGGCGGTGATTTGAGAATAAAGGAAAATGATCGATCTTCATATACAGTGATCTCAACTGGAACAATATAACCGGTTTGATTGGCGGTTCTAGCATTATATTCCTTGCAAAAGCCCATTATATTTACTCCGTATTGACCCAGTGCAGGACCAACCGGG
>LNQE01001280.1_pt1 | contig 14001 bp, 11 predicted proteins | sample 603111 | NCBI WGS metagenome assembly LNQE01 (sample SAMN04260313, study PRJNA301899) | hydrocarbon metagenome | isolation source: hydrocarbon-contaminated ditch | place: Germany: Bremen | collected 1998
CTTTCAGGCCGGCGCCGCCCCCGCCGGACCGGGAGGCTGGGTCCTCACCGGTTCCCTGCCTTTATCCAGAGGATCAGGCCGATGAGGATCGTTGTAACCGCGTTCGCCGCGATAATGGCGATATCCCCGATGATCAGGCCGTAGCAGAGCCAGAGGAGGATGCCGGCAAGGAGGGTGCAAGCATCGCAAACGAAATGTCGTCGGTCGACCGCGTGCGCCAGGTGCGAACGACCTGCGGTGCAAACGAGAGCGTCGTCAGCGTGCCAGCCAGGAGTCCGAGAAGGGTGACGGTGTTCATGGGTGATCCCGCCATCGAGATCGTCATAGGATATGAAGAAGTATGGCCTGCCGCCCGGAGATCAACACATTTCCGGATGCCGGTATGATGGTATAGCAATCCCTCGAAGCGAGGAGCAAGCCTGCCTCCCGATACGGAGGTGAACAGGGGGATGCACGCCGTATGCCATACAGTTCAGTCGGGTAGATAGGCCTTGTTGCGATGAATCGATGATCGTTTTTGCCTGCTCTGTGTGGAGTGTACTTGACCGAGACAGAAATTCCGCTTCTATCGCCCACAGGATTGGAGGTTAATGAGATCTGATAAAAAACGGGTAATTAATAACGCTTATCTGTTGCTATTCCCCATGCTAATCGTCAGGATTGAATGATCCGATTCCGGATACAGAAATAACTCATGCTATTTGCCAGCGGTTATCCCGGCCCGACAGGGTGGTCATTGCAGGCCAACGGAATTTTCTCTGTAGCAGGACCGTTCTGGTGACCGCACGGGAGTTATTTTCGACCTGATTATCATCGCGAACCGGAAGGTGCCTCCAGATGAATCTGCAGAAGATACGCTTTACCGATCATACGGCCGCTTCAGAAAAAGCGATAACCAGGGATCATCAGATCATCGCGGTCAGGGAAGAGGCTGTTGAGCCTGCCACAGTCCAGGTATGTATGGAAGATGCGTTCATCCTTGCCCTCAACGGTAAGCCGATTGCAACCCAGAAGCTCACACCCGCCGAGCTGGAATGTTTTGCGCTCGGGTTTCTCGTCTGCGAGGGGCTGGTTTCGGATCCGTCGTGCATCGCTGCGGTGGAGATTGATCCCCCAAGCATTCTCGTTGAGGCAGATACATGCTCCTGCGAAGGACAGGATATATCCCTTGAGGTCAGGAGTGCCGGGATCGGTGTTGCGCAGAGGCAGGGGATATCCGGCTCCCCGCTCAGGGAAGGCATTACAATCGATAAAGAGGTCCTTTTTGAAGGGACCCGGCAGATGCATGAGATCGCAGCGGTCTGGCGGTCAACCGGCGGAACCCATTGCACAATCCTTGTCGATGCCGGGGGGCAGGTCAGGTCTGCCGCCGAAGATATCGGACGGCATAACTCTGTCGACAAAGCAGTAGGCAAAGCCCTCCTCTCCGGGGTAAAACCGGACGAGTGCTTTATGGTCTGCACCGGCCGGCTTCCTGCGGATATGGTGGCAAAAGCGTACCATGCAGGGATATCCATTGTTGTCAGCAATAATGCCCCCTTCTCTTCGGGCATCTCTCTTGCCGAAGAAACAAACATCACGCTTGTCGGATTCGCCCGCCAGCCGCGGATGAGCATCTATGCCCATCCAGGGCGGATTCGTTTGTAAACACGGGCAGGCGCCTTTTTTCCCCTCTGGAACGAGTATGGCCCGATGTTTCAGAGGAGGGAGGAGGCCTGATATGTTAACTAAATTTGTTTAAAAAATGGCAAATGGTAAATTAATTATAATCTCTTCTCCTACGGATTTGTATGAGACAATCCCCGTTTATCGTCATTGCGGCCATCCTCCTCGCCGCAGTTTGTATCTCCGGATGCATCGGGAATCCAGCGCAGTCTGGAGGGGACAAGACCGAATTGACGGTTTTTGCTGCAGCTTCCCTGACAGAAGCCATGACCGACATCAAGAATGACTACGAAACCATGCATCCTGATATCCGTGTCACTCTCAATCTCGACGGGTCCCAGGCGCTGCGAACGCAGATCGAGCAGGGTGCGTATGCTGACGTCTTCCTCTCTGCAAACACCAGACACCTGTATGCGCTTCGTGACCAGGGCCTCATGGAAAACGATACTATCGGCCTGTTTGCAAAGAACCGGCTGGCGGTTATCGTTCCTGCAGCCAATCCCGGGAATATTGCAAGTCTGGAAGATCTTGCCCGCCCCGGCATCAGGCTGGTTATCGGCACAAAGGATGTTCCAGTCGGAGACTATGCACGGCAGATCCTGGATAAGATGGCTGATGATGACGCATACGGACCCTCCTACCGGGAAGCGGTCCAAAATAACGTCATGTCGGAAGAGACGGCTGTGACTCATATCGTCGCCAAAGTCCAGCTCGGTGAGGCCGATGCCGGCATTGCGTACGAATCCGATGTCAGTCCCCGGGATCGTGATACGATCTCGATGATCCCTATTCCTGACACGTACAATGTCATTGCCGAATATCCTGCCGGAGTCCTGAAGTGTTCGGGGAACAGGGATGAAGCCCTCCATTTCATCAGGTATCTGCAGGGTGAGCAGGGCGGGGAGGTTCTTGCCAGGTACGGGTTTGCTAAGCCATGAACTCCGTAGAAGGCCTGGTGGAGGTGAAACGGCTCAGGCAGTCCTGCAGGGCCATTTTGCTCACCTTCGGGACAGGGGTGCTCATCACCCTCCTCCTCATATTTATCGTCACCCCGATACTGGCCCTCCTCTTTCGTATCTCACCTGACCGGTTCTGTGCCTCCCTCTCCGATCCAGTCGTATGGGATGCCCTGGTACTCAGCCTCACCACGGCCACCATCTCGACCTGTGTGATCGTCCTTTTGGGAACGCCGGTTGCATGGATCAACGCACGGTATTGCTACTCAGGCAGAGAGTTCGTCGATACCATTATTGATCTTCCTCTTGTGCTTCCTCCAGCTGTTGCGGGCCTGGCCCTGCTCATGGCCTTTGGCAGGATGGGTATCATCGGGAGATATTTTTATGAATCCGGAATCAGCATCGCATTCACCACCCTCGCAGTGATTATTGCGCAGGTCTTCGTCGCCTTACCATTCTACGTCCGCCAGGCGCGTGCCAGCTTCGAGCAGCTGGATACCATGTACGAGCAGGCGGCGCGGAGCCTTGGTTCCACAACGCTGCCCACGTTTTTTATTATCGTCCTGCCACTCGTTAAATCGGGCTTGATCGCAGGTGCGATCATGTCATTTGCCCGTGCCCTTGGAGAATTCGGGGCGACCATCATGTTTGCCGGCAATATACAGGGCAGGACCCAGACCATGCCCCTTGCCATCTATACCACCATGCAGGGTGACCTCAATGCGTCCATCACGCTCTCCGTCATTCTCATCATCATCTCCTTTGTTGTTCTCTTCATCGTGAAATTTAAACTCAGGAGGGATGTGCGGTTCTAGAGTTTTCGGTCCGCCGCAGATTGCGCGATTTTCCCCTCGAGGCGGAGTTCGCTGTTGATAGGGGGGAGACCCTCGTCCTGATCGGTGAAAACGGTGCTGGAAAATCAAGCCTTCTCTTCCTTCTCTCAGGGCTCATGCCCCCTGAGTCCGGGCGCATTATGCTTGGAGAACGGGTGATATACGACAGCTCAAAAGGCATTAACGTCCCTGCCGAAGAGCGGGATATTGGTTTTGTCTTCCAGCACTATGCGCTATTTCCTCATCTGACCGTCTTTGAGAACGTGGCGTTTGGCCTCAGGCGAAGAAAGATCCCTCCGTCCGAAATACGCACCCGGGTTGAAGACAGCCTCGCACTCCTCTCTATCGAGAGCCTCGACGCAGTGCGTGCCGACCGGCTTTCAGGAGGACAGCGCCAGAGGGTTGCTCTTGCCCGGGCTCTTGCTATCGCCCCGGCACTTCTGCTGCTCGATGAACCCGTCAGTGCCCTTGATGCGGGTGCGCAGGAGCGGATGCGTTCAGAGCTTCGCGCCTGTATCAGGAGATCGGATATCCCCTGCATTGCAGTGACCCACTCTTTCCGCGACGCCCTCTCGCTCGGGGATCGGATAGGGGTGATGGAAAACGGTCGGATTGTCCAGAACGGGACTCCGGATGAGCTGATGAGGAGCGATCACGAATTTCTGCACAGGTTCTTCTGCGGCTGCCGGCAGTAAACCTGCCACCAGCGATGACCGTTCTGTGCGCCGGTATGACGCGGTCCGGAGCGATGGCCTGTACGGGCCAGAGGGTTCTCGTAAAACCCTGAGAAGCAGAATATGCGGTTATCGCCACGTGCGGGGGCATGTGAGGGGATGCCGATCATCCCCTGCGCTTGCCCAAAGAGGTTAGCCACGAACGGTGAAAAATCAGTTTGTGTAGGATGCCCTCCCGAGCTTCGGCTCAAATACGAGATCAGCCTCGTTCCGTATGGCGTGGGAGAACAGGGCGAGCGGGATCTCCATCGGGCAGAGTTCCTCGCACTGGCCGCAGTTGATGCAGCTGTCCGAGATATGGGCGAACCGCCGCAGGTGGAACATCCCGTCGACGGGGAGGCCTCCTCGCCGGATCATGGGTGAGTTCTTTTCGAACTGATCCGGATCGGTGAAACAGACCGGGCACTGCTCAATGCATGAATAACATTTGATGCACCGGGACGTTTCCCGCTCGATAGTACCCCAGAGATCCTCCTTTAAGGCTGTGAAGTCACGGTTGCGCCATTTCTGCCCGAGTTTTTCCATTGCGCCCTCAACCTTTCCCCGTATCTCAACCCCTTTCGGGTTTGCGGGTTCGGTTGCAATAGCACCGGCAGCCACTGCATCCGAGAGGAGTCTTGCCCCCTTATCGCTGCATACCTCGATGAAGGTGGCTTTGCCCGCTTTATCGCCGATGACGCCCCAGTTCCCGCAGGCAAGATCTGCCTGCCGGGGAATCTTGTACAGACACCGGCGGCAGTTGGAGCGGCGGCCGTAGCCCTCATCCTCGAGATCGTCCATCGAGATGCCCTTGTGCCCGCCGTCATACTCGATAATGAACTGCCCTTTATCGATCTCCTCTTTATGGACGGCATCCGGATCGACCTCAAATTTCTCCCGGATCATCTTGCGGGCTGTGAGAGGACTGACGGATCCGCCGCAGTTCACGCCGATCATAACGACGTTGTCGAGGTTGATCTCTCCACGCCGTGCCAGTTCGAGAAGGCCCATGGTGTCGCAGCCCTTTACAGTGACCCCGATCTTCCTGTCCTTCGTCCCGCCGAGATACTTCTTGATGAGCTTTGCGAGGAGCAGGGTGCCGCAGTGCAGGGAGCCTGCGGTCTGAGCCAGATCGGCCGGATCGGTGATTACGACCGGGATGGCGTCATAGATGTCCGATCCCCTCTTAACGGCCAGGACCGCATCGACCATGCCCGACTCAAGGGCGAACTTCTGCAGTCCGGTTACCGCACCTCCGCATTCCGCAGACCTGGCGATATCCTCATTGGTGGTCCATGCGTATACGAGGTCACCTTTCTGATACCCAGGTGTTGCGCCTGAAAGAGACATCTTACTGTGCCCCCACGATCTTCTCAACCGCCACAGCGCAGTGTTTCAGCTCGGGCATCTTGGACAGCGGGTCAAGCGCGGTATTGGTGAGTGCGTTGGCGCCGTTGGGGAAGTGCATCGTCATCATCAGGACGCCGGGCGCAACTTCGTTCGTGACGCGGGCAACAGGTATCGATTCTCCGCGACGGCTGCGCAGCTTGATCTTCTCCCCGTCTTTAATCCCCAGTCTCTTTGCATCCTCGACATTGATCTGGACATATCCCTCAGGGACCTCGTAGTCCAGCACCTTGGCCCGGCCGGTCTGGGTCCTCGTGTGGTAGTGGAAGATCAGCCTGCCGGTCATCAGGGTGAAGGGGTACTCCGCATCGGCGACCTCTGCCGGAGGCCGGTACTCGATCCCGAAGAATGCACCAAGACCGTCTGCCGAAGAGAACTTCTCCCTGTGCAGGATGGGGGTTCCCGGGTGTTCTTCGGTCGGGCAGGGCCAGTGTACAGACTCAGGCTTTTCCATGCGCGCATAGGAAATCCCCGCCATAGAAGGAGTGACCCGACGCACATCGTTCCAGATATCTTCCGGCGAGTTGAAGTCAAAGCCCTCCAGACCGAGTCTCTTTGCCAGTTCAACAAAGACCTGCCAGTCCTCCTTGGCATCGCCGGGCGGTTCGACTGCTTTCCTGATACGGTTGATGCGTCTCTCGCCGCTCGTGAACGTACCGTCCTTCTCGGCGAAACAGGCGCCGGGCAGGATCACATCGGCATATTGTGTTGTTTCTGTCGGGAAGATATCATGCACGACCAGGAAGTCCAGTTTCTCAAGCTGCCGCTTGACATGGTTCGAGTCAGGATACGAGACCACCGGATTCAACGCAAAGATGTACATCGCCTTGATGGGGTCGCCGCATTCGTTGATCTGTTCGGTCAGCGTCGAGCCGTACCACGGGGGAAGGTCCGTGACGCCCCAGAGGTCCTCCATTTTCTTCCGTATATCGTCGACTTCGCACTTCTGGTAGCCTGAATAAACGTTCGGGTAGGCCCCCATGTCGCAGGCACCCTGGACGTTGTTCTGACCGCGGAGCGGGTTGACTCCGGTCCCGGGGCGCCCGATGTTTCCGCAGAGCATCGAGAGGTTTCCAAGTGACCTGACGTTGTCGGTGCCGGTGGTCAGCTCGGTGATGCCGAGGCAGTAGATGATCACGGCGTTCTCTGCAGAGGCATACTTGCGCGCCATCTCTTTGACGGTCTCGGTCGGAACCCCGGTAATCTGCTCGACATCAGCGTAGTTCTCCACGGTCTTCTTCAGGTCCTCAAAGCCCTTGGTCCGTGTCTCGATGAACTTCTTGTCGTGCAGATCCTCCTTGATGATCCAGTACATCATCGAGTTGATCAGGGCGATATGGGTCGAGGGGTTGAACTGGATCCAGTGATCGGCCAGCCTTGCTGTCGGGCTGAACCTCGGGTCGACGACCATGATCGGGATACCCTTCAGTTTCGCCTGGGCGATTCTTCTCCCGACAAGAGGATGGGCCTCTACGGCGTTCGAGCCCCAAATCAGGAGGAAATCGGAATTCAGGACGTCTTCGAAGGGGTTTGTCGCAGCACCGGACCCGAACGATAGCGAGAGCCCGGCAACCGACGGACCATGACAGATGCGGGCGCAGTTGTCGACGTTGTTCGTCTTGAATGCGACCCGCGCAAATTTCTGCATGATGTAGCATTCCTCGTTCGGCGTCCGGCACGAGACCTGGAAGCCGAGCGATTTCGGGCCGTACTTCTCATACGTTTCCTTGAATTTCGATGCGATCAGATCGAGCGCCTCGTCCCAGCTCGCTTCTTCGAACTTCCCGTTCTTCTTGATCAGGGGTTTTGTCAATCGGTCGGGGCTGTGGATGAACTCCCAGCATGTCAAGCCTTTCGGACAGAGCTTCCCCTCATTAATGGGATTTCTCTGCCAGGGTGCCACGCCGACAACCTTGCCGTCGCTGACCACAAGGTTCAGGCCGCATCCCACCCCGCAATAGGGGCAGGTGGTGGGCACATACTTCATAACCGCTTTGCTGTCTTCACTCATACGCTTTCACCATATACTCGTACCGCATGCATCATACGGAGAATTCGCGGTGAAACACCGCGCTTTTACGTAACTTATGTTTATAGTAAACCACTCATCGCCCTATTATATATATCTTGATAAATTTCTCTTATAAGTTAATTTGATTTAATTAACTTTTAGAGGAATTGCCGCGGTCTGACGGGTGCACGGGACTTTAAAGCAGGGTAATATTTCAGTCAAATTTCTCCGAAATCTCCGGAATTTTGTTGCTGCCCGATCAAGCGCCTTTACCTCCGCTCGCCTCTTCGATACTCGCAAAGAAGAATCCGGCGGCAGGCGACGTCACAAGGAAGATTCAGGAGGTTATTGCCCGGCCCGGAGAGGCAAACTCCCCCCGATCCCTATCTTACGGATGGACAGATAACCTGAGGTACCGGTTCAAAAAGCCTATTAAGGCAATTGAACAGGGGGTATCCTCCCTGGCCACCTATGCTTTCTGGGGCAGGATCCGAAAGGGACACCGATACGCCGGCAAGGCGTTCCCGCCATCGGAGAAGTCCTGGAGAAATGGTGTCTGGAAGATTTCGGGTGCCGGAATATCATGAAGGGACAGTGAAGCGTGCCGGTCGGATCTCTCTGGAAACCAAAACGGCCGCGCATGGCAGGGTGGACAGCAGGCCATATCCGCCGAAGGATAGAGTCAATATGGAAATGAGATAAACCACCAGCGCTCTCAAAGCATTTCCACACAAACCCCCATGCGCCGGGGATCGGCGCAAGAAGAGCCATGGAAATCGTTGCACGTGATGCAGATACCTCGAGTCCGGTTTCTCTTCTGGTTCTCCCGCTTCAGCGGACCGAGGGGCAATCGCCTCTTCCCATGAGGATTGCCAGAGTGAAGCCGTGTACGGAAGTGAATTGAGTCGAGCGGCAAGAGCGTTCCATGTCAGAAACCGACGAGATTTCCACAGAAAGAGCCGTATCCTCGATCGAACGGGGCTGCTGTTGAAAAATTAACGAAAAACAATTAACCTACAAGGGTTGCTTTTCGATGGATAATGACACAAAAAGATGGTATAAAGACCTTTAAGCTCCTTTTTACTGGCATTGTGACAATATTATATCGAAGAGTTTAGATAACATTATTGATATTACATTATTGTTAAGAAAAATTGGTGAATGCTCCATGATGCAAGGCGACATACAGGTAACAGTCCCTCTGGATTCTCGTACCATCTCTCCGACCATGAAAGGGTATTTTGAACGCTGCATCGACTTCCATACCTACCCGGCACCAGGTCTCCTTATCGGTGTATTCATGGTCGATTATGCGGTTGAGCTGCTCGGCGCTGTCCCCGGAGAAAAACTATACGCCGTAAGTGAGACGAATAAGTGTGCTCCAGACCCCCTCCAGGTCATTCTCAACTGCACGTCCGGAAATCACCGGCTCCGCATCATCCCTATCGGCAAGTTTGCGATCACGGTTAACCGTCCGTCGGCAGAGCCATTCACCGACGGAATCCGGGTTTTTGTTGATCCAGGCAAGATCGACCGGTATCCGGTGATCAAAACGTGGTTTACCAACGATCCGTCCTTCAGCAAGAAAACAATGGGGCAGCACCTGGTCGACGAGATCTTTTTCGCCGGTCGCGACATTCTTTCTGCGGAGAAGGTCCGCGTGCAGGTCACCCCGAAGCAGCAATGGCAATCTGCAAGGTGCCGGGTCTGCGGCGAGACGGTTCCCGAGGAGATGCTCGAACAGGGCGTCTGCCGCGGGTGCGGATCAATGGCCTATTACGAGAGGTACGGGGCGGCTACGTAAACCCGCACCCCCGCACTCGAACATGACGGAGATACATTCTTTTGGTGTGGTGCCCGTCGGGGTCATCCACTCGCCGGTTCAGTCCCAGAAAGAGATGCCGGCGCTCGGTTTGGATGGCGAGATCGAACTCTTTCCTTTCTTTGCCGAAGCTCTGGAAGGCATCCAGGCTCATTCCCATATCCTCGTGATCGGGTGGATGCACCGGGCGGACCGGACAGTCCACAGGGCTGTTCCCCGAAAGATCTCCCCGGACCTCCCCGAGAAAGGCGTATTTGCCCTCAGGTCCCCCTCGCGCCCAAATCCCATCTCCGTGACCGTGGCAGCGCTCTCAGGTGTGAGAGAGGGGCGTTTTCTGGATGTATCCTTTCTCGATCTCATTGACAAGACCCCTGTGCTTGACATCAAGCCCTACCAGGCGGGGATTGACTGCGTCTTTTCGGCAACCGGTCCCGATCGCTCGGGCACAATTGCAAAGATTACTCCGGAACGCTACCGGGATGATCTCGTGCGCGAAGCCGTTGGTTTCCACGGGGAGTACTGTCCGGCTCTTGCGGTTGCGGTCAGGATGATGATCGCGGCCACCCGTTTCATGGGCGGGGACCTGAGAAGGGAAGAGATCTCCTGCAGTCTCGGACCGGATCCCTGCATCAACGATGCACTGATCGGGATCACCGGGGCACGGTTCGGCACCGGTCGGCTGATTATCCCAAAGAGCTGGCCGGATCCACCTGTCTATGCCATTTCCGGGCCCAAAGTAAGGCTGGAGTTCAGTATTGTATCAATCCCCCGCGAGACCGGACTGGTTGATGCAGCACCCGATGAAGCATTGTTCCTCATCAGGACTCGTAGCGAGTGATGTACAATGCGGCGGATATGCTCCTATTCATCCCATGACCGGGTCTCCTGCTCCCTGCGCTCTGCCGGGATCTCATACACCGCTGAAGGTCTGATAAAATGAAGAGACGCTACCTTTCACTGACCACTCTGGATGATGCTCTTGTCCGGCTGAAGAACGCCTTTCCACCTCCCCGGGGGAGATCGATCAGGATTCATCTTCTCGAATCGGAAGGAAGGATCACATCGGAGGCGATATATGCCCGATGTACCGTACCGAATACCGCGATTGCCGAACTGGACGGCATAGCGGTAAAGAGCATCGAAACGATCGGGGCGGGAGAGCAGCGTCCGGTGACCATATCCGACTATCTCAGGGTCGATACCGGGAACGTGGTCCCTCCGCACTACGATGCCGTTATCCCGATAGAAGATATCCAGCTGGACGGCACATCCTGCATTACACGAAAATCGGCCCGTAAAGGGCAGTGCATCCGTCCTGCCGGCCAGGACGTCCGGAAAGGAGATCTGATCGTTCCCGGAGGCCACCAGATCCGGCCCTCCGATATCAGCGCCCTTGCCACCTACGGCTATGATCATGTCAACGTCAGGGTGGTGCGTGTGGGCATCATCCCTGTCGGCAATGAGCTCGTTCCCCTGGGGAAGCTGCCCGGACGCGGGAAGGTTGTCGAGAGCAACAGCATCACTGCGGTTTCGTTCCTCTCCCGCCTGGGGGCTCTCTGTACAAGATTCGATATAGTGCCCGACGAACCTTCCATGATTGAAAAGACACTGGATCGGGCGATTTCCAGCAATGATCTCGTCCTCCTCTCTTCAGGCACTTCAGCGGGCAGGTTCGATTACACCGCCGATGCAATCTCACGGCTCGGAAGGCTTATCTTTCACGGTATTGCCATGCTGCCCGGAAAACCTGCGATGCTCGGGGAGATCGATGGTAAACCGGTCATAGGATTGCCGGGGTATCCTGTCGGTTCCCAGACCGTGCTCCGTGAACTGGTGATGCCCCTGCTGGTCTCCTGGGGTCTTGCTCCCGTGCCGGAATGGGTTATCCTGGGAAGGCTGGCTAGAGCCATGCCCTCCGAACTCGGATTTGACGAGTTTATTCCGGTATCAATCGGTTCGGTCGACGGCTGCATCTGGGCCTTTCCCCATCCCCGGGGTTCGGGTCTCCAGATGAACCTGGTCAGGGCGAACGGATATCTCCATATTCCTCCCCATTCGGAAGGATGGGAGGCCGGAGGGTGGGCCAGGATCCATTGCACCGCCCTTCCCCACCTGATTGAACGCGCCCTGCTCTGTGTAGGGGCAAAAAACCAGGGTCTTGCTCTTGCTGCCGATGCCCTTGCCGAAAACGGCATTAATCTGCATATGATCGGTGACCAGCCTGCCAGGGCAATACTTGCCCTGCAGAAAAAATCCTGCAATCTTGTAGCGGTCAATGTCCCCGGTATCAATCCGCAGCCTGACATGTACCGTGCCGCCAGGAATATGCCGGTAGTCAGCATTCATATCGGCCGGATGATGATCGGCATCGTCTCCCGCAAAGGTGCCGGCAAGGGCGATCTTGCCGATCTCCGCCTGATGAATGCGCCCGGAGGATCCACAGCCCGGATGTATCTTGATCTCCTCCTCTCTGCACAGGATATCCTCCCTGACCAGATCCTCGGGGATTCAAACGTAGTTAAGACCGAATATGCGGTTGTGGCAGCGGTAAAGGAAGGTATCGCCGATGCAGGGATCTGCTCGATGGCTCATGCAGCCGATTCCGGGTTATCCTTTGTTCCGGTCACCTATGAGTCCCATGACGTTTTCATCCGTGAGGAATCACTGGACGATGAGAGGGTGCGGATCTTGATAGATGTGCTGCAGTCACCTGAATTTCAGCTCCGCCTCCGGATGCAGGGAGGGTATAATACAGCCGATACAGGCAGGATCACAAGCCTTCTTGATGATTCGGCCTTTGATTATGAGGATTCCTCGAATGGTGAGGAGGTGTCATAAAACCGGTTGAATAGCCGTTATCGCCACAGGCGCAATCGATTGATATCGATACATTCGATGCAGGTATCTCCGGATCCGGAATAACTGTAGGGATGTGGGGATCTTCATGAGTCATGCCTGTGGCCGAGATCGGCCTCATAGATGTTTCACATGAAATCAAGCCTGTTTGTGAAATAGGAGGTTCATATCGCTCAATTTTTCACGCCTCCGTACACGGCTTTCCACCGGCGCTTCATCCGGATGGAGGCGGCCTCCGGGGAGGGGGATACCCCCTCACCCGGGCGGGAATGATCGTCTCTCCGGTCCGCCGTCTCGAAAGAAGCAGAGGGGAAACCCGGACCCGGGTCCCGGCATAGGGCTCAAGAATGTTCATGGCTGCGCTTCTGTCGCTCGCCGGCGCATAGGGATTTATATGGAACCGGACGGGGATCCCTGCCGCCCGGTTCCATCCTGTATGGCAGTGCCCTTCGGGGAGCAATGTGGCTTCGTGCAGTGCCCGGCATGGTGTGCGGCCATGATGCTGGAGGAGAACGAGCACGATCAGGCATGCTGCAGGAGAGGTGCGGTCCCCGCGACTGCCAGATGCACCCCTGCTCAGTCAGGCCAAAAACACTGAGACGCCGCTTTGGGCGAGGGCCCGCGCGGCATCGCCGTGAGCCCGCGATTATGCGCGGATGTTGTGCGGCCGTCTGTTGACGGGATCGATGCTCTCCGTCTTTGAGGCCTGATATGAGGCGAGAATTGTATGGGTGCATGGATGTGGCGCTTCAGATGTTGGTCCTGTCTCTCTTGCGCAGTTCCTTTGGAGTGCTGTTCCACTCCGCAACGCCGTCGAGGTGCTGGTCGTCCACCCATCCGCTCCGGACCTCCTCCCGGTGATCGAACTGACGGACGTAGGGTTTGATGTCCAGAAGCGGCGTCCCGTCCAGGACGTCGACGCCCCTGATCTCCAGCATATTGCCGCTTACGCCCAGCAGTTCCACGATGGATATGCCGATGGGGTTTGGGCGGCTGAAGTGCCGGATGGCGAAGATGCCGCGCTCCTTCTCTCCGTCCAGAAACGGCTTCTGGATAAGGCGGCATTCCGTCGCCCGGTGAAAGTGATACAGCAGGATGACGTGGGAGAACGATTCGATGTCGCACAACCCCTCTGCATACTCGGGAAATATCTCCACATGCCCGACGGAGGTATTGAACACCCCCTGAACCGGGGTATTCTCCTGTTCGGTAAACTCAGAATGAATGATGCCAATTGGCCGGTACTCTATCCTCATCTCTTTGACCCTGCAGTATGTACTGTCCGTGATTATACTCTCCTGCATGCCTCTTCAAACCGGGCGCCTCGGCACGGATGGGACTGCCTGCACGCCCCCGGGATGCCGGGAGGCGCCCTGCTCTCCTCGGAGGCGGCGAAATCCCTGCGACCTTTATAGAAGACTGCCGGAACCGCTGCCGATACGATCGGGCAGAGGAATGGCATGGTGCGCGATATCGGTACTCTCACGCAGTTCTCGCACTATCACAATAAAACTGTTGATTCTGCACTACTAGTGCACAGATTCCCAATAAACAATACAATAAATAGTATGACCACCCACTTGTAGTATGCCTTTTTCGTCAGTCCGAGAGCCAGTACTCTTATCTGATAAGGAACTCGACTATTTGGAACAACTGACCCATTCCCGCACGACTCAAAAGGATTTGCATGAGCGTGCGACCATCGTCCTCCTCAGTCATCAGGGTAAATCAGATTCTT
>LNQE01000961.1_pt1 | contig 13996 bp, 9 predicted proteins | sample 603111 | NCBI WGS metagenome assembly LNQE01 (sample SAMN04260313, study PRJNA301899) | hydrocarbon metagenome | isolation source: hydrocarbon-contaminated ditch | place: Germany: Bremen | collected 1998
CAAATCTGACTCTGGATCAGATGAATTTAATTGAGATTAATGAAGCATTCGCCGCCGTTACCATGACGTCCACAAAAATGCTGGCCACTGATAATGACAAAAAATGGAAAGAGATTCGGGAGAAGACCAACGTCAATGGCGGTGCAATCGCTCTCGGCCATCCCGTGGGCGCAAGTGCCGCCAGGATTACAATGCATTTGGCCTATGAACTTCAAAGAAGGGGCGGCGGCTACGGTGTCTCGGCAATATGCGGCGGTCTGGCACAGGGTGAAGCGGTCATTCTGCGTGTTGATTAAATTGGAATTTTCTTAACGCTTATCAGCAGAAGCATCGTCTTTTTGCTATCCCTTAAGCAAAACAAATAAGAAAGGATTTTTCATGCCGAGAAAACTGTTTACCCAAGAGCATCAAATATTTCGTGAAAGTTTCCGTAAATTTCTGGAAAAAGAGGTTATTCCTTTTCTCGACAAATGGGAACATGATAAAATCGTGCCTAAAGACGTCTGGGTGAAAATGGGCAAAAGCGGATTTCTCTGTCCCTGGCTGGAAGAAGAATACGGCGGATCAAATGCCGGTTACGAGTATTCCGTGGTTATCAATGAGGAGTTATCCTTTGTGGGCGCTACGGGTCTTCTGGCCGGCCTGCACAGTGACATTATCGTCCCTTACATTCACAGCTTCGGCAACGAAGAACAAAAAAAACGCTGGCTTCCGGGATGCGCATCGGGAAATATCATTACAGCAGTTGCCATGACGGAACCGGGAACCGGCTCGGACCTGGCGGCGATTCGCGCAACGGCTGTAAAAGACGGTAACGAGTATGTTATTAACGGACAGAAAACATTTATTTCCAACGGTATAAATTGCGATCTTGTAATCGTTGCCGTCAAAACAGACACCAAAACAGATCCGCCTTTCAAGGGCATCAGTCTTATCTGTGTGGAAGCCGGTACGCCTGGTTTTGAAAAAGGCCGTAAACTCGATAAAATGGGCTTTAACAGTCAGGACACTGCAGAATTGAATTTTGTGGACTGCCGCGTACCCGTCGCCAATCTTTTGGGCGAGGAAGGTCAGGGTTTTTTCTATCTAATGAAGAAGCTGCAAGGCGAGAGACTTGTTACATCCATTATGGCGCAATCTATGGCCGAAGCAATGCTTCAAATGACGATTAGATACTCGCGTGAAAGGACAATTTTCGGAAAGCCGATCAGTTCTTTCCAGCACAACACATTTAAGATAGTCGAAATGGCCACGGAAATAGAATTAGGCAGAACATTCCTGGACAACCTTATCTGTGATTACATCGCCGGAGAGGATATTGTCATGAAAGTATCCATGGCCAAAGCCTGGATACCGGAGATGGCGAACCGTGTCGCTTACCAGTGCGTTCAGTTGCATGGAGGGTACGGATACATGGAAGAATATCCTATTTGCCGTTTTGCCCGTGACGCAAGAGTAATTCCAATATTTGCGGGAACAACAGAAGTAATGAAAGTCATTGTTGGAAAAATGATGGGTTTATAATTCTAATACTTTACAAGGAGGCTGGAATAGTGACGAAAATAATTAAGCTGATTCTCACAGGTATCTCAATTCTCTTTCTGTTTGTTTCTCTTATAGCAGGTATATCAGGATGTGCGGCAACAAGGCACACCGTACAGAAGGCTGCCGTTACCACAGTGAATACGTCTGTAGACGATCTTGTTGAAAAACTTATGAGACAAAAAAACGCTGCTTTCATCAAGGACGGATTTCCAGGTGCTCTACTGGTGATTACGGGAATGGTCGAACTGGCACCAACAGATTATAATCTACTGGCAACGGCATCATTCCTGTACGCGGACTATGCTCTTTTTGTTGAAGATGAAGATATTAATTATGCCATATCACTTTTTAAGGTTGGAACAGACTATGGTATGCGGGCACTTAAAGCAAATAATGCCAACTTCCGTAAAGCAATAGATGAAGGAATGAAAGTTCCTGAAGCAGTCAAATTTCTAACAAAGGATGATTTGAAGGCACTGACCTGGTATGGAATTAACCTTGCCAAACGGGTAACGTTGCAGCTGGTTAATCCGGACGAAATTATAGATATTCAGGACGCTGTTGCCGCAGGAATGCGTTCTGTTGAGATAGATCCCAATTATGCCTGGGGGGCCAGCTGGAACATTCTGGGCATCTATTACGCGATTATGCCGGCCCTGATGGGCCTGGGCGGTGGTCCGGAACCGTCTAAAAAAGCGTTTGCCAGTGGTAACAAGGTGGAAGACGGTAATTTCGGATTAGTAGATGTGTTTTATGCCCGCTATTTATGTCCCGTCATAAAAGATCCGGATTTATTTGATCAGTTGCTTAACAGGGTAATAGAAATGGATTCCTGCAAACTGGGCAACGGTCTGTGCATGATCAACGAACTGGCCAAACAGAAGGCCAGATACTCGCTGGCCAATAAATCCAGATATTTTGATTAATAATTATGAGACAGGTTTTATAGTTAAGATGTTTGCCCTCCCTGTATTTTTAGTGCTTCAAAAAATTGTCAGAATCGGGCATAACTCTTTATGAGTATCAGAAAAACATAATGAGGGGTATTTATGCCGGGAGCGTTACATGGTTTAAAGATACTGGATTTTACAACACTGTTGCCGGGACCTTATGCCACGATGTGCCTGGCCGACATGGGTGCAGACGTTTTAAAAATCGTTTCCGGTTCCCGGCCCGACTTAGTAAATTCTATTCCCCCTTTCGTACCAAAGACAAAACTGTCGGCCGCGGCCGCGCAACTCGGACGCGGCAAACGCTGCATGGCTCTGAATCTCAAAGATCAGAGAGCAGTTACCATCGTCCATAAATTAATAATGCATTACAACATTGTCATCGAACAATTCCGTCCCGGCGTGATGGCAAAGCTAAACCTGGCCTATGAAGATCTCCGGAAAATCAACCCGTCCATTATTTACTGCTCTATCACGGGTTACGGACAGACAGGTTCTATGCGTGACCGCGCCGGTCATGACATCAATTACATTGCCCGTTCCGGCATTGCATCATACTCGGGAAAACAAGAATCAGGCCCCCACCTTATGGGTATGCAGATCGCTGACGTGGCCTCTGGTTCAAATAATGCTGTCATCGGCATCCTGGCCGCCGTCATTAATCGCCTCGACACGGGTGTCGGCCAGTATATCGATATTTCCATGACGGACGGTATGATCGCATTCAACGCTATGGTTGGAGCGGGATTTCTTGTTGATGGCTGTGAGCCGTTGCGGGAGGGAGAATATCTTAACGGTGGCACTCTTTACGATTACTATGAGACAAAAGATAATAAATATGTCAGTTTTGGCGGACTGGAACCGCATTTCTTTGCCAATTTCTGCAATGCCATCAACCGCCCGGATCTGATCCCCGGCGGCATTCTTACCCGGAATATCAAAAAATTCAAAAAGGAAATTTGCGAAATTTTCCTTTCAAAAACACAGGACGAATGGATTGAAATATTCAACCGGACTGACGCTTGCGTCGAGCCGGTCATGCCTCTTGCGGAGGCTTTCAGCGACCCCCTGACGATTGAGCGAAAGATGGTTGTAGACGTGGGCCTGCCCGGCGGAGGCAGTGTCAAGCAGATAGGAACCCCAATCAAATTCTCCGAAACTCCTGCCGAGTACAGACATGCCGGTGTTTCCGGCCCGGCACACACACGTGAGGTTTTGGTTGAGCTGGGTTATACGAATCAGGAAATCGATGAGTTTGCAAAAACAGGATTGTTCAACTGATACATATTTACAGGTGAACACAATCTGACAATATACATATATTTCAGTTAATTGTTTTTTGAAAAACAAGAAGGGAGATTTATGATAAAAATACCAGAAGAATCCTTTGGGGCAAGGCTTCGCAAATTGAGAGAGGCAAAAGGCCTCAGCCTGGAAGTTCTTGCTCACGATACCGGTTATCCGGCAGATTTCCTCAAAGGGATTGAAGAAGGAAATACAGCCCCGCCTGTCGCGGTAGTCCTCCAGTTGAGCCGTGTCCTCAAGATCGGGCTGGATCAACTACAGGAAAGTAAAGAAGCCTCCAAACGAAGAAGAACAAGTCATAAGAAGAGAGTCGCATCATATGCTTATGCGCCTCTTACAACATCAGGAGAGGAAAAGCACTTAAGAGCTTATCTCGTAAACATTGATCCGGAAACAGAACATAAAGGCGTTGAATATCGCCATGAAGGAGAAGAATTTATTTACGTCATTCAGGGAGGCCTCACTATTCAAGTGGGCAGGAATACTTCAACCCTGAAAAAAGGGGAATGCATCAGCTTTGATTCTTCCCTTTCCCATAAGCTCAGCAATCCAACTCATGAAAAGGCGGAGCTTCTGGTTGTCATATATGTGCCATAAGGAGGTGACATGTCTTTTCAACTAACTGAAGAACAAGAAATGGTCAGACTCATGGCTAAAGATTTCGCAAAGAAGGAATTAGAGCCTGAATCTGCCAGAAGAGATAAAGAAGAAATATTCCCTGTAGAAGTGGTAAAAAAAATGGGGCAGTTAGGTCTGCTGGGAATGATGGTACCGGTTGAGTACGGCGGAGTCGGCGCCTCTGCAGTCAGTTATTGCCTGGCTTTACAGGAAATCGCGTATTCGTGCGCGTCAACTGCAGTAACTATGTCTGTGGCCAATCTCTCCACCGAACCGTTACTAAAATTCGGCAACGAAGATCAGAAAATCAAATATCTTTTCAAACTTGCGCAGGGAGAAATGCTGGGTTGTTTCGCCCTCACGGAACCGGCTGCCGGATCAGATCCCGGAAGTCTCTCGATCAGGGCGGAAGATAAAGGAGACTATTATCTGATCAACGGAACAAAAGTCTTTATTACTCACGGACAATACGCTGATATAGTCAATCTGATTACGAGAACGGGTCCGGACAAAGGCAGCAAAGGTCTTTCGGCTTTTGTCGTTGAAAAAGGCACACCCGGATTTTCCATAGGCACACGGGAAGATAAAATGGGATTGAGAGCTTCCAACACAGTAGAACTTATTTTCGATGATTGCAGGGTTCCCAAAAAAAACCTGCTGGGCAGAGAAGGCATCGGATTCAAGATAGCCATGACAGCACTAGACAGCGGCCGTATCGGCATAGCATCGCAGGCTTTGGGCATAACCCGCGCGTGCCTTGATGAAAGTATCAAATATGCCAGGGAACGTAAACAGTTCGGCAAGACCATCAGCTCGTTTCAGGCGATTCAATGGATGATTGCTGACATGGCTACAGGGCTCGAAGCGGCCAATTTACTTACCTTGTCCGCTGCCTGGAAAAAAGATCGTAAAATGCCTTTCACCAAAGAAGCTTCAATGGCCAAGCTCTTTGCTTCGGAACTGGCCAACAAGAGCGCCTATCTGGCCTTACAGATACATGGTGGATATGGTTATCTTAAAGATTTCAAAGTCGAGCGGCTTTATCGCGACGCGAGAGCCACTTCCATATATGAAGGAACTTCGGAGATACAGAGGCTGGTCATTGCCAGAGATCTTCTGAAAGATCAGAGTTACGGATTATACGACTAAAAAATTTTGTTTTTAAGGAGATAGTAATGGATTTTGAATTATCAAACGAAATGAAAATGCTTGCGGACATGGCCTACAAATTTGCCGTCAAGGAAATAGAGCCGGAAGCGCAGAAAGCGGACGAAGAAGAGAAGTATACTCCCGAAATCCGCAAGAAGGCCGGGGTAAACGGATTGATCGGCTGCTGGATACCGGAGGAATTCGGAGGAAGCGGCGGAGGTTTTTTAGGTAATACCATCATAACTGAACAACTTTCCCGGGTATGCATGGGCATAGGCCTGAATATAGTTGCTGCCACATTCGGATGCGAAAACATCTACTATTATGGAACAAAAGAACAGAAAGAAAAATATCTCCCCCCTGTTTGCGCGGGCGATAAGGTCTTTGCCGGTGCCTATACTGAACCAAACGCGGGCACGGATGTGGCCGGTTACAAAACAAGGGCGGTCCAGGACGGCAATGATTATATAATTACCGGCAACAAAATGTTCATTACCAACGGAACTGTTTGTGACTGGATGGTGGTACAGGCCATTACCGATCCCAACGAGAAAGTTCATAAAAGTTTCAGTCAGTTTATCGTACCTGCCGACGCGCCGGGAATCACAAAGACAAAAATCAAAGGCAAGCTGGGAATCAGGGCCAGCGATACTTCGGAAATAGCACTGGAAGAAGTGAGGGTTCCTAAAGAAAATCTCATCGGCAAGAAGGGCGCAGGATTTTACCAACTCATGCACTTCTTCGATACCACGCGGATTATGGTGGCCGCGCAGGGACTGGGACTTTCGCAGGCATGTCTTGATGAGTCAATAAAATATTGCAAAGAGCGAACTGCTTTCGGAAAACCTCTTGGGTCATTCCAGATTACAATGCAAAAGCTTTCCGAAATGTGGATCAGGATAGAAGCTCTTCGGAACATCACTTACAAGGCTGCGTGGTCGCTTGATTCCGGTCATCCTGATTACCACCTCTCCGCTATGGCTAAATATCTGGCAGGTCAGACAGCGGTCTTCTGCGCCAATCTTGCCGTGGAGCTCCATGGCGGTTACGGCTATATTGAAGAATATAAAGTGCAAAAATTTTATCGTGACGCGAAAATTCTTGAACTATACGAAGGAACCAAAGAGGCGGAGGTAATGACACTCGGAAAAGTTCTCATGTCACGTTAAATAAGATACTGTATATTGCTTGTAATGCGGCACAAGCAAGCAGGTGAAAAAGACCGGCAAAAACAATAAAACATAAAGGAGTAATGATATGACCAGCAAGATTGTGGATATGAAGGACCAGCATTTTATCATGTATGATATGCTAGGAGTGGACAAGCTTTGCGAGTATGACAAATTCAAGGATTTTTCCAGGGACATGTTCGACATGATCCTTAATGAAGCTGAGAAAATGGCCACAGACGTCATCTTCCCGACGCTATCCGAAGGTGACAAGGAAGGCTGCACGCTTAAGGATGGAAAAGTCTCGGTCCCCAAATGTTTTCACCAGGCAATGCAGAAGTTTAAAGAGGGCGGTTGGATCGGCATGATGTTCCCTCAAGAAGAAGGCGGTCAAGGTCTTCCCAACAGCGTGTCCGTTGGCGCAAGCGATTGGTTTTATCACAACTTCGCATTTGCCGCGTACCCCTTTGCCTGCGCGGGTGCCGCTCATCTTATCCTGACGTATGGTAATGAAAAGCAGAGAAGAAAGTACATGGATAAGATGGTGCAGGGTATCTGGGGCGGCACCATGGCGCTCACCGAACCTAACGCCGGCACGGACTTGGGCAATATGACAACCAAGGCCATTCGCCAGCCTGACGGAACCTTCAAACTCCAGGGTACCAAAATCTTCATCACCGCAGCCGACAATGATCTGTTCGAAAACATCATCCACCCTGTACTTGCGCGGATAGAGGGTGATCCGGCCGGCACCAAAGGAATTTCCATTTTCCTCATGCCCAAGTATCTCGTCAACGAAGACGGCACACTGGGCAGGCGCAATGACTATGAGATATCCGCCATCGAGCACAAGATGGGTATCCGCGGCTCCGCCACCTGCATGATATCCATTGGTGACAACAACAATTGCTATGCGGAGCTTTTGGGCAACGAGCGTGAAGGTATGAAGGTTATGTTCCAGATGATGAACGAAGCCCGGCTCATGGTCGGTCTGCAGGGGCTCTGCAGCGGCTCCATCGCCTATCTGCATGCGCTTCAATACACAAAAGACAGAATCCAGGGATCGTCCCTCATGGAATTTAAAAATCCCAATGCCCCCCGTGTTCCCATCATTCAGCACCCGGACGTCCGCAGGATGCTCCTGTCCATGAAATCAGCAATTGATTCCATGCGTGGCCTTATCTATTTCACTGCCTACTGTTTCGACATGGAGAAGGTGGCCAGGGACGAGGCAGAAAAAGACAAATGGCTCGGCATCGCCGAAGTTCTCACCCCCATTGTTAAGGCATACTGCTCCGATGTGGGCTTCAAGGTCACAGAAACAGCGATGCAGTGTTATGGCGGTTACGGTTTTTGCTGCGAGTACCCGGTGGAGCAATTCCTGAGAGATGTGAAAATCGCGTCCATCTACGAAGGTGCCAACGGCATTCAGGCATTGGACCTCATTGGACGTAAACTGGGAATGAAGAAGGGCGCTTACTTTATGTCCTTACTCACCGAAATGGGCAACACAATAAATAAATACAAAAACCTCAATGGCAACACAGATATGGTGGCGGACGTGCAGAATTCCGTAAATAAACTCACCGAAATGGGTATGTATCTTGCCTCCTGCGCCAAACAGGGTAAGTTTCTCATCCCCGTCAACAACGCTTATCCCTTCCTCATGATGATGGGTAAGGTCGTGTCCGGTTGGCTGCTGCTATGGCAGGCTGGCGTGGCCCAGGAGAAGCTCGATACTCTGGCCAAGGAAAAAGGTATCGATACAAACGACAAACAGGCATTAGCTCAACTCTGCAAGGATAATAAGGACGCCGCGTTCTATTCAGGGAAAATATACTCTGCCAGGTTTTTTGCCAAGAACGTACTGCCTGAGGTTAACGCCATTGCTGAGTCCATCAAGACCGAAGACATGTCCATACTCGAGATACCGGAAGAAAGCTTTGCATCCTAAGAAGATGCGTTATTATATAAAAGATAATGGGGGCCATTCCGGGCCCCCATTTGTTATCTGTTGGCTTTAACTCTCCATTGGATTTGCAGGTATTAACAATAACGGTACAAGACCTGATCGGATGCTCTCTATCAAGTGAAACATAGGTCAAGATACATTATTTTATATCGGCTGCTCCATCCGGGGTTTTCATAATTATTTCTACCGAACTTTTTACCGGACTCGGTTTACCGGCAAAACGATCATATTTCAGCACAAGTTGTTTAGCTGCCTCGATGGAAGCAAGCTTACGCATGATTGGATCGGCTTCGGCCGCCATTCGGTCCTTGATTATATCCGTACCCTCCTCCTTTATTTGAGCCGCTCCGTCTTTCAATTGACGCGACCCTTCTTCGAGTTTTTTGGCGCCATCAATCATTTGCCGGGAGCCGTCATGAAGTTTCGTAATGCCGTCCGTTGTAACTTTTATGCCTGGAAACTCCTTAACCGGCGGTGCGTCCTTGCCTTGTTCTTTCAGAAAAACAAGAATTTCATCCGAAAACGGACCACCCTGAGTGGCGAGCGTAAGCAGCTCTCTCTGAATATCAAGGTAATGTCTGGCCTTAGTTGCTCCACCGGATATAAATGGGATTTTTGTCATGGTCGTCATTTTCTCACAAATGCCCTCGTTAATCTTAATGGCGCCATTGATAATTTCCATTTGCGCATTAGAAGCCTGAATGAGCTTGCCTGTACCTTCAGTTACCTGCGTTAAAGCATCAAGCATTTGTTGTTGTCCGTCGTTAAGTTGATTAGCTCCGTTTTTCAGTTTGACTAAATTGGAACCAACCTGATCCACGCCGTCATAAATCTGATTGAGTTTGGACTCGATATCCATATCCGGCAGTGGTGGAAATTTAGGAATGATGGAAAAAAGAATTGACGGAATTCTGGCGTTTTGAATGTCAGCGCTGAGTCTGACAGTCGCGTCGGGATAAGGGAAGCTGATCCAATTCATTTTCATGGTGCGTCCGACAACGACAAAAGCTCCTTCCGGAGCCATAACATTATTGAATTGCTCGATATCCAGATCAGTACTGACCATTACAATAAAGGGAACCGGGATTTTTTCCGTGGCAACTTTTGTTTTGCCTGTACCGATTTCTTTATATTTAAATTCCTTAAGAAAACTGGTTTTATTTTTCAGGTCGATAATCATCTCCAGTTTACCGCTTTTACCGTTTATCATATTGCGTTTTACCGACTTACCGTTTAACCGGTACCGGATGTCGACTGTTACCGGCAGATTTTTGGTGGTAGTGCCGCTGTAGAATATATCTCTAACCGGTTCAGCAAATGTGAGTTTGCCATCCGGCGACAGGCGTGGAGTATCCGTGCCCCGTACATTTCTAACGTTCTTACTAACTGTTATATCCTGAGACGGACTTTTATTATCCGTACGTAACCAGGTAACTACCTCCGTATTTATTACTTTACCCTGATCATCTAAGGTTACATAAACCGTCTCATTGCGGGATATTGTACGGGCCAATACATTTAAACTAAAACTAAAAAAGATGAAAATGATTATCAGAATCGTTATGTTCTTTTTCACGATTTACTCCTTTATAACTTTTCTCCAGCCTAAACTGGTGGTACGAATAAGCTTGTCGCAGACTATAATTACACCCGGCAGAAGGATGAGAACTACAGCCACTGATATAAGAGCACCGCGGCCAATCAAGAGCGCCAGGGACTTGAACATTTCGATATCGCTGATGAAAACCATGCCAATAGTGGAACAGAACAGACACAAACCGGAGCCAAAGATGGCGGGAGCCGTTCCCAAAAGACTCTTTTGCATAGCGTCATTGGGTAGCAAAAGGTGTCTCTCCTCCCTGTAGCGCGCAATCAGAAATATAGCGTAATTAACGCATGATCCAAGTTGGATCGATGACAGGGATGCCAGGGTAATATATGGTATAACGTTGCCGTTGACATAGGTAATCGTCAAATTCAGGAAAATAGCCAGCAGGATACCGGCCATCAGAATGAAGGGAATGGATACTGAAGTAAGCATGACCGCAATGATGAAGCCAACCATGATCAGCCCCATTAGATCAACCCTGACCAGATCGGTAACGGACATGTCCGTCATGTCTTTGCACGTGGCCATCACTCCGGAAACATAGGCGCCGGTAATTTTCTGTTGTTGAATAATATTTCGAATGTTTTGGATTAGATCATTGCCTTCTTTTGATCCGGACAAGACATTGACCCTGACTATAGCCCGCGTATACTCACCATGCGTAAATCGTTCACGGGCCTGCGGGGGTATAAATGAGTCCGGAATAGCCGGATCAGCCAGGCTTTCCAGTGCAATGGCCTGGATTACTCCGGGAAGTTTGTTTATATCATCAATGGCTTGCTTTTGCAGCCAGCGCGGAGTTTGGCGGGGGAAAAGGATGTCAATTATTTCCATAGAGCCCATAGCCTGCGAAATTTTAGGTACGGCCTGCATGGATTTGAGATCTTGCGGAGTAATGTCCTGAAGATTATAGGATAACTTTGTGTGATATCGGGCGTAACTCGCGGGTATAAAAAGAATGAGGAAGCAGACAAGCAACAACACGGGTCGTTTTAGCAGATTTTTGACCGCAGGCGTAAAGTACTGTTTGGCGATCTGTACATCACGCATTTTTATGTAGCGTTCGAAGGTCAGAATCAAGGCCGGAAGAATTGTAATGGTCGCCAGCAAACCAAGGAATACGCCCTTGGCCATCACCAGACCTATATCCAAACCGATCCGCATCTGCATGAAGGTCAGGGCCAGAAAGCCCGCCATGGTAGCCATGGCGCAGGGAATGATGGCCATAGCCGTCTTCTCAATGGCCGTGGCCATGGCCGCAGGCTTGTTCATCTTCAGGCATTCTTCACGGAAACGATGCATCAGGAATATGGAGAAATCAATGGTCACACCCAACTGGACTACCGGGGCAAAAGAATAAGTGGAAACCGATATGGAACCAAGGAAAAAATTGGTGCCTTGATTATACAGGATGGCCAACCCCATGGAAGAGAGGAACAGGAGGGATACGACGAACGATCCCGTCGCCATCCAGATCACGATCAGTGTAAGAATCGTGGCTATTGCCATGCACTTGGGCACCTGTTCATTAACAAGAATTTTATCCTCATAGACAAAAACCGGCATGCCGGTAAAAAAATGTTCGCCGTCCACACCTTTCAGGTAGGATTTGATCCTTACGACAGTGTCCTGAGCAGCAGCGGTTTTGGCCGGGTCGATAAACGACAGGTGCAGCAAGGCATAATCACCTTTCTTATACAAGCCCATTACTTCCGGCGGAATGAAGACATCCGGCACAGAAGGGTCCACTAAATCACTCAACCACGTGACATTCTCGACACCCTGAATAGCTGCCAGGTCATTCTTGATCTTTAAAATTTGCGAAGTCTGTTTGGTTTTGATCAGGATATAAGCCGTGTTGGCCGCCTTGAACTCCTGCCCCATGATATTCTGACCTTTAACGGACTCAACGTTTTGGGGCATGTAGGAAAGAATGTCATAGTTAACCGGGGTAAAAATCGCTCCCACGGCAGACAAAATCGCTAAAACTGCCGCAATCGCAAGAACTATACGCGGATTTGCTATTACCAGAGCGGTAATTTTTTTCATACGATTTCCTTTCCTTCATCCAATTAGGATAACGGATACCCATAAGGCTTCATGAATCATCTTTCCGGTCCAGGCCTGTCAGAGTTCACTATCGTATTTATTTTTCCAAAACGAGTTACTTAATGAAATTGACCAATTTAGATGGGACGGTAGAAGAGCGAATCCTGAAAGCTGACAAGTTGTTATGTCTGGCCTTGCCACACAGTCAGTTATTTAATATCATCGTCTGAATCGTCATCATCGATACGTACATTTTATTTTTCCGCAACATTTCGCTGATCCCTTCGTGGTAATAACTTCAATTGATGCGGTGTCGTATATCAGTCGTCTTTTATATTTTCTAGTGCTAAGTAACTTATTTATGGATGTTTCTTTATATTTATCCACCACACAAGAGTCAAGGGTTATTTTTATCGTAATGAACAACGTTGATTGTGCAAATTATCCGAATTGTAAAAAAGAGTCAATGACATGAACGGACATTTATATTGATAAAAATGGCCCCGTCTCAATGTATACATTTTATTCACTAATTGAAAATGATGATATTAAATTTAGCTGCTATGTGTTGACTTTTAGACGTCTATGATTTAGAAATATCCCCTCATGAATTAACTAAATTTAAGGGAGTCAGGATTTAATGAAAAAGAAAGATATACTGAGCAAAAAAGTTGAACATATTGACATTAAAAAAATCAACGCAATGGACATTATCAACGCAATGGGAAAAATGTCCTTTTCCGCCCGTGACCTGGCTAACGCCGCGGATATTTACGACCGCATGCTTAGAGAAAAGAAATGCGTTATCATACTGACTCTTGCTGGTTCCACTTCCGCAGCCGGTTGTATGCAGCTCTACGTTGATCTGGTGAAAAACAACATGATTGATGTTATCGTGGCCACAGGTGCTTCCATTGTGGATATGGACTTCTTTGAGGCTCTGGGATTCAGGCATTATCAGGGCACACCTTTTGTTGATGACAAATTGCTGCGTAAGCTTTATATCGACCGCATTTATGATACTTACATTGATGAAGAACAATTACAGGCCTGCGATAAAACAATTAAATTAATTGCCGATGTACTGCCGCCTCGTCCATACTCCTCGCGGGAATTCATTGCTGAAATGGGCAATTATCTGGTCAAAAACGCCAAAAAGAAAAACTCGCTGGTCCAGGCAGCTTATGAAAACGACGTACCTATTTTTTGTCCGGCGTTTTCAGATAGTTCCGCAGGCTTTGGTTTGGTACTTCATCAGCATGAACGTCCCGAAAATCATGTTTCCATTGACTCGGTTAAAGATTTCCTGGAGCTGACCAAAATTAAAATTGAAGCAGGAACCAGTGGTTTATTAATGATCGGCGGCGGAGTACCTAAGAACTTTGCCCAGGATACGGTTGTTTGCGCGGAAATATTGGGACATGAAGTACCGATGCACAAATTCGCCGTTCAAATCACTGTGGCGGATGTACGCGACGGGGCCTGCTCCAGTTCCACGCTCAAAGAAGCCAATTCCTGGGGCAAGGTAGATTCTTCCTGCGAACAGATGGTTTACGCGGAAGCCACAACAGCCCTGCCGCTTCTAGCCAGTTACGCCTACCATAAAGGAAGCTGGAAAAAGCGAAAGAAG
>LNQE01001345.1_pt1 | contig 13942 bp, 12 predicted proteins | sample 603111 | NCBI WGS metagenome assembly LNQE01 (sample SAMN04260313, study PRJNA301899) | hydrocarbon metagenome | isolation source: hydrocarbon-contaminated ditch | place: Germany: Bremen | collected 1998
CCGGCTATCCTCGCGGGGGGAGGGGGAGACCCCCTCCCCCCGCGAGGATAGCCGGTGGGTAGCCGTGTACGGGGGCGAATTGATCTGAGCGGCGAGATGCCACCATTTACAGAAACCGGCTTCATTCTCATAGAAAACGCAGGAGGAAGGCAGATGGTGATCTTCACAATCCACGTTGATACAACACCATCGAAATCAAAAATAGAGGCCGCACCTGTGGGCCGCCGGGATTCAGCCGCGTTCCCGGATGACCGGACCGACGCCGGTCGTTCAATCCAGCCTCTTCACCAGGAACGCCACGTTCTCGGCAAAGCGCCGGACGGTCCGCATGCCTTCCTCGTCCCGGACAGCCTCCCCGGGCTCTTTTCCAAAGACGATATTCCAGTAGATCGAACCCGGGACGATCATGTCGTTGATCAGGAAGAACATGAGCATCTCCTGTATCGTCGCTGTATGCCCACCTCGCCGTGCGACGGCGATTGGGCCGCCCACCTTCCTGGAGAGGAAGTTGTCCGACGCCATCGAGACCATGCCAATCCGCTGGAGAGCCGCCATAACATCTCCCCGTGCTGTCCCGAAGTAGACAGGGGATCCGACGATGAAGCCGTCCGACTCCCTGAGCTTCTCGATGATCTCGTTGAGTCCGTCCTCGATGATACACATACCGTTAGCGGCGCAGGTCCGGCAGGCGATGCATGATTCGATCACCGTCCCGGCAAGCGAGACCGTCTCGGCCTCCACGCCGTGGTCGGCAATCACCTTCGCGCACTCCCTGATGACCTGCGCCGTGTTCCCCTCTGGCCGGGGGCTTCCGCAGAGCAGCAGCACCTTCTTCATTCGCTCACCTCGACGAGCCGGTAGTCTTCGGTACCGAGCCCGATCTCCTCGCCATAGGCGAACTGGTGTCTCCCCTCGGTGTATTCCCACGCGCCCTTAAACTTATCCTCCCCCGGAGCATGGCCGGACCTGAGGTGGGACTTCTGCAGCCCCTGCTGGCTGTTCACCAGATCGTAGCTCGCCCGGTCTATCGCCACCGGGTCGGTGGATGCGAGGATGCCGATATCGGGTACGAGAGGGGCGTCGGACCAGGGGACGCAGTCGCAGTCGGGGGTGATGGAGAGGAGGAAGTTGATGAAGCCCGTCTTCTGCTGCTTCCCCTGCAGCGCCCCGTAGGCATACTCGGTCATCCGCTCGAGGAACGGCAGGAGCTCCACGCTCCAGTCGAAGTCGATCGCCGCCTGCGGGCAGTGCCGCATGCAGTCCCCGCATCCGACGCAGTGCTCAACGTTGCAGACCGTCCCCTTCCCGGTGATCTCCATCGCCGCCTGGGGGCAGACGATGGTGCAGATGCCGCAGCCCTCGCACCGCTCCTGATCGACGATGGGCCTCCCTGCATGCTGCTCCGCCTTGCCCTTGGCGGTTGCGCAGCCCATCGCCAGGTTCTTGATCGCGCCGCCGAACCCGGCCAGATCGTGCCCCTTCACGTGGGAGAGGACGATCATGCTCTTGGCGGCGGTGATATCCCCGGCGATCCTGACGGAGGCGAAATGCTTCTTCCGTATCTCGACATCGACACCGTGCCCGCCCCGCAGCCCATCCGCGATGATGACCGGCGCACCGACCACCGCGTACGCAAACCCGTGCTCGATGGCGGTGGTGAGGTGATCGACGGCGTTTGACCTGCTGCCGAGGTAGAGCGTGCTGGTATCGGTGATGAACGGCTTTCCCCCCCGCTCTTTCACCCGGTCGACAATCTGCCTCACGAAGACCGGGTTGATGTACGAATCGTTCCCGCGCTCGCCGACATGCACCTTGATCGCGGTCAGATCCCCGGGCCGGATAAGTCCAGAAAATCCCGCCGCGTCAAAGAGGCGCACGATCTTCTGCACCTTGCTCTCCCTGCTGCTCCTCGCCCTGAGATCGGTGAAATAGACCGTTGCCGTCATCGATGCTGACCTCTCAATGGATCATGAGGCGGCCATATCCTAATAATGTTACCCGGCGGCCCTACCACGCGAAACACCGGTAGAACGCGCCCTTCTCACGAAAGGGGGAAGAGTTCGATTGCGGCGTTTGAGGTGCTGACGGAGAGGGTATGCCCGCCGCTGCCCAGGACGCCCTGGACGAACCTGTCAGAATACTGCCGGAACGTGAGTGGAAGATCGTGCACGGCAATCCTGCCGTTTGAGGTCTGGAGCAGCACGTCGGCATCGAGCCCGGCAGAAACCCGGATTGTCACAGCCCCGTTGCTTGTTGCAATGCTCACGTCATCCCGCATGGCAGGGAGATCGGCGACGATCGCGCCGTTTGAGGCCTTCAGATCGGCGATGCCGGAGACGTTTCTCGCGGTAATCCCGCCGTTGCTCGTGGCCGCCGCAACAAAACCGGAGACATCCTCCACCTCGATCGGCCCGTTTGAGGTGACCATGGAGACGTCCCCCCTCGTGCCCCTCAGCGTGATCGGCCCGTTTGAGGCCTCTGCTCTGGCTACCCGGGCGTTCTCTGCAACGATCGCGCCGTTCGTGGTCGTGATCCGGGTGACTTCGGCATCTGCCGGGACGTTGATCCGGTAGTCCACCTGCACCCGGACGTTCTGCCCTGAATGCCGCGTCTCGATCAGCAGGGTATCGCTGTCTGAGACAGGAATCTCTGCCCGATCAAGCTCGCTCCTGAAGAAGGAGGTCCTCATTTCCGCCGTGATCTCGACGTAATCCCTGTCCCATGCCTCCAGATGCACGTTGCCGTTTCGGTTCTGCACCACGATCTCGCGGCCTGGCCCTGCGGCCACCGTCCGGTATTCCGTCTCGGTCTGCCCGGCGCCGGGTATCGGACCGAAACATCCGGCGGAAACGCAGAGGCCGATGAGGATCAGGGCAAGCAGCGCGGCTCTCTTCATGCTGTCCATGGCATACCCTCTATACCCCTTCATCAGGTGATCACCGCCCTCCGGAAGGTGTGCCACGCCATGGTATAGGTGATCGAGGCGAAGAGCACGAGCGCCAGGAACGAGACGAGAATGTCGCCTGCGGTGAACGAGTAGTGGGTGCCGATTGCAAAGAAGTCGCTGCCGATGGCGAAATACCTGATGCCGGTGACGAGGTATGTGAGGGGGTTGACGATCGATAAGGCACGGAGCGCCGGGGGGAACGCATCGACCGGGTAGAGCGCGTTGCTGACGAAGAAGAGCGGCAGCGAGAGGAGGGTGATGACGCCCTGGAGGCCCTCCGGGCTCTCCATGGAGATCGCGATGGTGGAGGAGAGAAAGAGGAAGCCGAGCGAGAAGACGCCGACGAACGCCAGGATGCCGAGGATGGCCAGGAGCACCTGGAGCGGCGAGTACCCGGGAAAGAACCGGACCCCGATCAGCAGCCCGAACGCCATGATGATGCTCACCTGTATAAACGACTTCGTCATGCCGGAGAGACTGACGCCGACCATGATATGGGTCCGCGGCATGGGGCTTGCGAGCATCTCCCGCAGGAGCCCCCAGTTCTTGTCGAAGAGGAGGCTGATCCCGCCGAAGAGGCTGGTAAACAGCGTGGTCATGGCGATCACCCCCGCTCCCATGAAGGTGAGGTACTCCACGGCAAAGACGCCGGGGGGCGGGGGGACGGCAGCGCCAAGGCGGTTGAAACTGCTGGACATGGCGACACCGAAGAACGCCATCCAGAGCGCGGGCTGCAGCAGCGACGAGACGAGAAGCGCCTTGAAGCGGGTGAACCGGATCATCTCCCGCCAGTACACGGCCAGAAACTCCTTCTTCACCGTTCGTTTTCCTCCTGCACTACCGGCGCGCTGCCGGAATCCCGCAGCTCCCTGCCGGTATGGTGGACGAAGACATCGTCCATGGTGGGCTTCTTGACGTTGATGCTCCTGATCGAAACACCATGCGCACGCACCCGTTCGATGATGCCGGGGAGAGACCGGCCCGCGTCCCCGCTGCTTATGATCGTCAGCCCGCGGGGGGTCTCCCTGATCCGCTTCACGTCTGCAAGCCCCCCGAGCGCTGCCCTCGCGGCCTGATCATCGGTCGTGCCAAGGTAGATCACGTCCTCGCCGAGGGCGTTCTTCAGCCCGTCCGGGGTACCGGAGACGACGATTTTGCCGTGGTCGATGATGCTGATCCGGTCGCTCAGCCGATCCGCCTCGTCCATGTAGTGGGTGGTGAGAAAGATCGTCGTCCCGCGATTGTTGACCTGCCTGATATAGTCCCACATCCTCATCCGCGTCTGGGGATCGAGCCCGAGGGTCGGTTCGTCCAGGAAGAGCACCCTCGGCGTGGTCATCAGTCCCCGCGCAATCTCCAGGCGCCGCTTCATCCCGCCGCTCAGGTACTTCGTCAGGACGTCTCTCTTCGCCTCCAGCTCGACCACCCGGAGCATCTCGTCGATCTTCGCCCGGCGCTCCTCCCGCGGGATCGAGTAGAGCCGCCCGTGGAACTCCATCGTCTCCCAGACGGTCAGGTCGCGATCGAGAACCTGGTTCTGGAAGACGACGCCGATGGACTCCCGCACCCGCTCCGGGTGCTCTGCCAGATCATAGCCTGCCACCCGGACCGTCCCCTTCTGCAGCGGGAGGAGCGTTATAAGGACGTTGATGGTGGTGCTCTTCCCGGCACCGTTCGGTCCGAGAAACGAGAAGATCTCCCCCTCCCGCACCGTGAAGCTGACGTCGTCCACAGCCCTGATCCCGTCGAAGGTATGCTCGAGGTTCCTCACTTCGATGATGCTGCCGCCCACGCACAACCACCCGCAGTGCCCTGTCCGGAGAGCCGGCTGATACCCGTCTGCCTTCGCCGCCGGTGCGGACAGGTGATCCCTATGTTCACCTGACGGTGCAAAAACATGCTGCCGGGCGCATCAGGAGCAGGCCGTCTGTAAAAGAGCATGCCCGCAGTATCCGGGACCGGCCATGGATATTCATCCATCGTGCCTGCGGGCGATCTCGGCCTCATGCTCGTCTCGCCGCATGCACGGCTTCCCATTGCCTATCCCCCCGGGTGAAGGACTGGAGGCAGGGCGCTCCTCTGTCCCCACCCTCGATGATGATGCCTCCGCAGTCCATGCACGAGGGGCGATGCATCGATCATGGTGCGCATCAGCCGGCACGGGAGCGATCGCCCGGCACCGGAATTATGCCTCCTCTTCGGGTTCGATGTCGCCGCCTCCTCGTTCGGGCTGCCTTTTCAGGGTGAACCGGAACGCCGCCCCGAGGTCCGGGCGCCCGTCTATCCGGTCGTCGACCCAGATCCTGCCGCCGTAGCGTTCCACGAGCATCCGGACGATGTAGAGCCCGAGCCCGTCGCCCGTGCTCCGGGTGCTGCCCCGCTCGAACCGGTGGAATATCGATCTCTTCATCTCATCAGGAACGCCCGGGCCGGTATCCTCCACCGATACCAGGACCGTCTCGTCCTCCCCGTCGTACTCCTCCACCGTGACGGAGATCCCGACGCCGGGCCCGCCGAGCTTGAGGCTGTTGCCGAGCAGATTCGCAAAGACCTCGGAGAGGAGGCTGTCTGCCCTGACGGTGACAGGGAAGCCGTCGTAGGCGATCTCTGCATCGGAACAGGCCGCTATCTCCTCCCTGATGACGGCATCGAGATCGATCGGCCCGAGATCGGCCGTCTCCTGGTGTATCCTGCGGATCGTGGAGACCTTGTCCAGGATGTTGATGCTCTTGGCGATGCTGCCCCGCAGCTTGTGGGCATACTGCTCCGCCTCGCCGTCGAGCAGATCGAGCAGCAGATCGGTATACAGGCTCGAGACGTTCTCGGCGTTCTTGATGTCGTGGCTCAGGATATCGAGGTACAGGTTCGCCTCCCGGTGAGCGGCCTCCAGCCGCCGGTGGAGCATTCCCCTGAGAATGCCGGCACCGATCCCCCTTCCAATGGCCTCCAGAAGCTCCCGGTCCACCCCGGTGAACGCCGCCTTTCTCCTGCTGCCGACATAGAGCGCCCCGACCACGACGGATTCGGCGATAAGCGGGATGCAGGCGAGCGAGGAGACGCAGAACTCGTCCAGGAAACCCTCTTCAAGGGAGCCCGGCAACCTGTTCTGAGGCTGTTCCACGTACCGGGGCTTTCCGGCGACGAAGACGATGTTCTGCGGCCAGTGATGGACTGCGATGGTCCGGTTCAGGAAGAGGAACTCATCAGGAAGCCCCCTGTGATACTGAAGCGTCGCCCGCCTCCGGTCGGCATCCAGCATATAGATCGCACCGGTATCGAAATCCATCAGTTCGAGCGTCTTTACAAGCGCCGTCTCCAGCAGTTCCGCAAGCGACAGGGACGATGCGGATGCCCCGATGATCTCGTTGAGTACCACAAGCTGATGGTTTCGGCTCTTAAGCTCCTCCTCAGCCCGCCTGCGTTCGGTGATGTCGGTACCAACGGCAAGGATATCCTGAATGTCTCCCGAATCGTCATATATTGCCCTGTTCGTCCAACGGACCCAGACAAGCCTCCCGTCACTGCAGACATTCTCGTTCTCGTTATCGACGTAGCGTTCCGGGTGGGCGATGATGTCGTCGATCATCTGCTGGAGGTTCCGCCCCAGAGTCTCTGTTTCAGGCACGATCGTCTCGAAGAGGTGCTTCCCGGCGATCTCGCCCGCCGGGTAGCCGAAGAACCTCTCGGCAAACTCGTTGAAGAAGGTGATGCGGCCGTGCCTGTCGAAGCGGAGAATGATGCTGTTTGCATTCTCGACGAGTTCCCGGTACTTCGCCTCACTCAGGCGGACCCGATCCTCCGCGCGTATCCGCCTGATGGCCCGTCCGAGCATCTCCGCAACCACGTTGACGAGTTCCCGCTCTCCATCCAGAAATACCCTGCCACCGGGCGGAGCATGCGGATCGCGATACCCCACCTCGATATATCCCTCCCTCCTCCCGTCCACTGTGATCCCGGCGACGATCGGACTGGAGAATGCGGCATCCGGCGAAGACGAAGCCAGGATAGAACCCGCCACGATCCGTGCCGCGACGCGATCCGGGTGCGCAAAACCGCCGGGCAGCAGTTCGGCCGTGCCCCTGACGATCTCCTCAACGCTACTGCCGTCCGATCCGATCAGCCGCGATATGCTGTAGAGGGTGTGGAGCTCCCGTAACCGGTGGTCGGGTTCGCGCGCCGTCCCCATCCGGCCGGCGATGCCCGGCACGCCGGCATCGGTCCACCGGATTCCCCCGTTCAGGCCCTCCAGAAGGCGGCGGTACCGCTCTTCTGCGTGCCGGAGGCGCACCTCCGCGTTCTTCACCTCAATTGCATAGCGCAGGGATCGGGAGAGGAGATCGGCATCGATCCGTCCCTTCACCAGGTAATCCTGCGCCCCGCCCCGCAGCCCTGCAATCGCCATACCCCCGTCTTCATCGGCGGTCAGGATCACGATCGGCACGTCGGGCGCGGCATCCCGCAGACGGGTACACGTCTCCGCCCCCTGGCTGCCGGGAAGGCCGGGATCCAGGATGACGACATCGACGCCGCCCGCTGCCAGCGCAGACAGCCCCGCAGCGAGGTCTCCGGAGTGCACGACCTCGAGGGCGTCGCCCATCAAGCGGAGCGTCTCGCGTATGGTCCCGGCATCCACCGGATCGTCTTCGATCAGCAGGACACGCAGGGTGTTGTCTTCGTTATTCCTTGCAGGGGTTTCGCGCGGGTCAGCCAGAAGCATGCGATACATCACCACCGTATGGAGCCGTTCCAGATGTACGGGTTGTGTCATATAGCAGTTTTCATCGAGAGCGGGGATCGTCACCCCCTCGGCATCGCAGCTGCCAATCCCGGGATGCACGTGAGGACCTCCCTCCCGGGCGGCAGGCGTCACCTCTCCTGCTTTTCGTCCGCGAACTCACGGCATGCGAGCAGGGCCAGGAAGGGGAGCATGAGAATCCAGTAGTGGAGGTACTGCCGTACGACGATCGTTGCGAGGAAGACCAGGACAAAGAGCCCGATAGCCCGCTCCTCCACCGTTAAAAGCCCCCTCCGCAGCACGCTTGCCGCGGCGAAGAGGAGCGTCGGCAGTACCATGACGATGCTTGCCACCAGATTTGCCGCCAGCGCTACCACACTGCTGCCCCGGTATGCCGGGACGGCAGCAGCGGGGTCGCCCTGCAGGTATGCCGGCGCAACGCCGAACGTCCAGTAGAGCGCCTCGGCAGCGGCCTCATTTCCGTAGGCGATCAGGACCGCGAGAAATGAGGCGGCAGTCACGAGCGCCGCCGGCCCGATGAGCAGGTAGTATCGGCGCTCGCCCTCTGCGTGCATCATGTAGAGCAGCGGCAGGGCGGCAAGGGCCGCATACTGCTTGAACCCGAAGGCGAGGCCGAGCATCAGGCCCGCCGCGGCGAACCGGGAGCGGCGTGCGGCGAAGAATGCCCCGAGCAGGAGCAGGACGGCAAACTGTTCGCTGAACAGAAAATACCCCTGCACGAATGCTGCCGAGACCAGGTACAGGAGGCCTGCCGAGAAGCCGGCGATCATCCCGTAGTCCTCCCGGCCGATCTGCCATATCAGGACTGCGGCCGCGAGGTTTGCTGCCGAAACGACAGGAATGTCGATGGATCCGGCAGGGGCGACGGCGTCCATCAGCGCAACGGTGAAGAACAGGAGGGGCGGCTTTGGGTCCACATAATCGATATAGGGGGTGAGCCCCTCAAGGATCGCTCCTGCCATCGCATGAAAACGCTGCGCATCGTAGGTGCACCAGACCTCCGCGCCGCCGGTTGCAAGCGACATCAGGTACCCGATGCCGGCGGCGACTGCGCAGTAGGTGACGATCACGGCCGGGATCTGCAGTCTCTTCGCGGTATCGCGGCAGCGCCCCGTCACCCGGGTGATCGCTGCTGCGGGCGACCTCTCTCTATCCACTCCCGTCACACCGTTTCATGGCCCCTGTACTTCCGGACGGCAAAAATCTTCCGGACGCTGTCACCCCGGAACGGAGACAGATCCTCCGTTCCCGGAGCAGGCCGGTGATAGGTTCGAAAAATCCCGAAGTCATCGCAAGGCTTTTCACTGCCGGAATTGAGCTGTTAATCGAACGCATATCGAACAACCGGCACTGTTCGCAACGGCCCCGACGATTCTTAGCAAAGCGGTCAACGGAGGCGACTGCCCGAAAAAACAGCCCTGACGAGACTCCGATCGTTTGGCCCGGCGCTGGCAGCCCCTCCCCGATCCCGTACGCTGCATCGCATCGCCGGCCGTCTGCGAAATATGTGAGCGCGGCAGATGAGTGTAACATGATACGTACCGAGAACCTCACCAAGGTTTACAACGGAATAAAAGCCGTCGACACCCTGAACCTGACGGTCGACAGAGGCGAGATATTCGGCTTTCTGGGACCGAACGGGGCGGGGAAGAGCACGACGATGCTGATGCTGGTCGGGATGATCGAACCCACGTCCGGGGCATGCACGATAAACGGCATCGGGACGACAGAAGCTCCGCTGGCGGTAAAGGAGATCATCGGGTACCTGCCCGAGGACGTCGGGTTCTACGGCAGCCTGACCGCCGAAGAGAACCTGGACTATTTCGCCCGGTTTTACGGGATGGATGCCGCAGAAAGGCGGGAGCGGATCGCCACGCTGCTCGAGCTCGTCCACCTGGACGGCGTGACCCAGAAGGCCGGGGAGTTTTCGCGGGGCATGAAGCAGCGGCTCGGCCTTGCCCAGGCGCTGCTCAACGATCCGCTGGTGCTCTTCCTTGACGAGCCCACGTCGAACCTGGATCCGGAGGGCGTGCTGGAGTACCGGGAGCTGATTGCGCGCCTCGCCCGCGAGGGGAAGACAGTCTTCGTCTCGTCGCATATCCTCTCCGAGGTGCGGCAGGTCTGCACGAGCGTCGGGATCATCGCGCAGGGGAGGCTTGTTGCGAACGGGACGCTCGAGGAGGTGAGGCGGGAACTCACCCGGGCGGACGCCGACACCGTGACGATCATCCTTGAGACGAAGGAACCGCTGCCTCCGCTCGATCTGCCGGGGGTCGTCTCGATCGAGCAGAACGGCAACCGGGCGGCCATCGAGGCGTCGTCAGACATCCGGGACGGCATCGCATCGCTCCTCCGTGAACGAGACATGACCGTCCGCGAGCTGCGCCTCCTTGAACCGACGCTCGAGGACATCTTTCTCTCGGCATACCGGAGGGAAGCATGACCGCGGGAAGACTGCTCACCGTTGCACGGAAGGAGTTCGTCGACCACGTCACAAGCAGGAGGTTTGTGATCATCCTCGCTCTCTTCCTCGCCATATCGGCGGCCGGCATGCACCAGGGCATCGACATGTACGAGATGAGCCTTCAGTCGTACAACGAGCAGATGCAGATCATCTCGGAGATCGAGGTCCATGGGGATCCGGGGTGGATGCCGGAGAAGCCCACCGTCATGTACGTGTTCATGTACATGGCAGTCTACATATCGGCATTCGGCGCGGTGCTCGCCATTGCGATGGGCTTTGATCTCGTCTCAAAGGAGAAAGAGTCCCGATCGCTGAAATCCCTCCTCTCCCACCCGGTCTTCCGCGACGAGATCATCAACGGCAAGGCGCTCGGCGGGATCGCCGCACTCGGATTTGCCATGGGCCTCTCCATACTCGTCTCGCTTGCGCTCCTCCTCCTCTTCAGCATCGTCCCGACCATCGCGGAACTGGGCTCGATCCTGCTGTACGGGATCGTATCGACCCTCTTCCTCATCACGTTCTTTGCACTGGCGCTCATGATGTCGACGGTCTCAAAGGAGAGCGGGAACGCCCTCATCTATACCCTGATCATCTTCTTTGCGCTCACGACGCTCATGCCGATGGTGGGAAGCATTGCGGCGGATACCGTGGCAGGCGAACAGCCCGAGCCTCCCTCGGTGGCCAGGATGGAAGTCGTCTATACCGGTTCGAGCAGCGCCGAGGCCGAGGGCAAGGAGATCGCCGCTCCCGTTCCCATCCGGATGAACGAGGATGAATGGGAGCGATACCAGGACGAGATGCAGGCCTACTGGGAGAAACGGAAGGTCGTCACCGATCTCACGAACCTGATCTCCCCGCAGGCAAACTATCAGACGATATCGACCGCCATCACCAACCCGCGGATGGCAGCGCTGATGGCGAACCCCTTCACCTCCGTGCAGTCTGCACCCGATGCAGACGAGGCACCGGGGATGCTTGATGCTCTTGCAACGGTCTGGATGAACCTCGCTGCCCTCATCGTCGTTCCGTCGGTCTTCTTTGCCGCGGCGTATGCGGCGTTCATGAGGATGGATATCAGGTGATCGCCATGCGGCAGCGCCTCCTCCTCACCATCGTTTTCTGCACGCTCCTCCTCTGCCCCACCGCTCTGGCGCAGGATCTGGAGAAGAGGATCGAAGTCTTCTGCGATTTCCCCGGCCAGCGGATAGAGGCGGGTGATATCGCGTCCTTTGACCTGCTGGTGATCAACCACGGCAGTACGGCCACGTATCATCTTCTCTCCTGGGGGTACCGGGACGGCAGAAACTGGGACGTCGCGTTTATGGACGGCGCGACAGAGGTGGACAGGATCATGATCCCCGGGGGCGGGAGCAAGACGGTCACGTTCCTGGTGGACACCCCCGGCGACGCAGATATCGGCGAATACGGGTTTCGGATCGGCATAGGCGATGAGAGAGTCTGGGTCTATACGACGATCACGAAGTCGCACCGGGGTGAGAAAGGAACGCTCGATCTGATCGTCGTGGACAAGGAGGGCGATGTCGTCCGGGGCGCGACGGTGGGGGTGTATGCGGGTGCTACCCTTGTCGAGCAGATGATGACGACCGCCGAGGGCAGGGTCAGCATCGAGGTCCCGAAAGGGACGTATACCTGCAGGATCGAGAAGCCGGGCTACAAGACCCGCGAAGAGAAGGACGTCGACGTCAGGATCGGGAGGAAGACCGATCTCGGCATCATGCCGCTTGAGAGGGAGATGTTCTATGCAGAGTTTCAGGCGCGATCGCCCTCGCGCATAACGATGGTCGGGAGCAACCCGGTATTTGAGATCCGGATGAAGAATATCGGGAGGTCCGACGATACGTACGCCCTGAGCGTATCCGGCCTGCCCGAGGGGTGGTATGCGCGCTACAAGGAGAGCGCTTCGGGCGTGGAGGAGGTCTCCGAGCTCTTCGTGCCGGCAGGCGAGGAGAAGACGCTGTATCTGGAGTTTCTCCCCCCCTATGGGGTTGAGATAGGGGAGTACGTCGTCACCGCCGTTGCCGGGTCGCCGGCGCGGATCTATGAGGAGACCCTGACGCTCCGGATGCGGGGCAGCCATGACATGCGCCTCTCTTCGCGGGGGTACCGCTACGAGACGACCCGGGGAGGCACGGTCTCGTTTGAAGTCACCGTTGCAAACACCGGCACCGCCGGCGCCCTGACAAACATCGTCCCGGAGATCAGCGCACCCGAAGGATGGACGGCGAACATCGATCCGGAATCCATCGCAAGCCTTGATGCCGGCGACCGGAGGACGGTGGCCATCACCGTTGCCCCGCCCGGTGATATCGTTGCAGGCGAGTACAAGCTGGGCGTAAAAGTGACGAGCGACCAGCTCGAGAGGGAGGACGAGTTCCGCATTCTGATAAAGGAGCGGTCGTTCATCGCACTCTTCGGGCTGCTCCTGCTCGCCGCCGTCTTTGCCGGGCTCTGGTACGTGTACAGGAACTACGGGAGGAGGTAGGCCGCCCCCCTCCCCTGCCTACAGGCCGGCCAGGCGGAGGCACATGCCGAAACAGATGCCCGACATCGACGCCGTCACGGAGAGGATCGCAAGAACGAAGAGGTTCAGCAGCGGGCCGAGCTGGAGCGTGATGTACGTCGGGTTGCGGTGCAGCCGCCTGACCGCCCGGAACGGTTTTGCCTCGAGGGAAACGGGAGGCCGGTATCGTCTGATCTTCACGTCATTGACCCCGGTGTGCTGTTTTGCCGATATAGGGGATTATGCGCCGGGAGATATATAGGTATCGCGGCGCGCCCGCCCGTCCGCCCGGCGATACTTCGAAATATAATGAGCGCTATCCCTCCTCTGAAGAGCATGTGCGGACGATATTCACTGACCTGTATCGACGACCTGGGGAGGCGGTTTCGTGTTTTCGTGCCTGAGATCGGTCTCCGGTCCAGGTTCAACGTCCCGCCCGGGAGCGAGATGCCGGTGATCCTGCCGGAGGGCGGGGAGGGGCGCCTCTCCCTGATGCGGTGGGGGCTCATTCCCGCATGGGCGAAGGATCCCGCCATCGGCAGGAGGCTGATCAACGCCCGGGCGGAGACCCTGACAGAGAAGCCCTCATTCCGCTCGCTTGTCAGGAGGAAGCGATGCCTGGTCCCGGCAACAGGATTTTACGAGTGGAATATTTCAGGACGCGGCAGGATTCCGTACTACATCCGCATGAAAGACGACTGCCTCTGTGCGTTTGCCGGGCTCTACGATGAATGGCAGAGCCCGGCGGGGGTGCTCCTGAAGACGTATGCGATCATCACCACGGAGCCGAACGATCTCATCCGCCCGATCCATTCCCGGATGCCGGCAATCCTGCGCCGGGAGGATGAAGGCCGGTGGCTGCAGCCAGGGCCGCTCACCGCCGAGGAGATCCGAACCATGCTCGCGCCCCGCCCGGCGGAGGATCTGGAGGCATACCCGGTATCGCTCGAGGTGAACAATCCGGAGCATGACGGGGAACACCTGACCCGGAGGGCCGCCATGCAGGTCGTCCCGAGACATCCCTGACGGGAGGAGGCCTCCCCGCCCCCGCCGATATACCGCGGGAGCAGGCGGCGGGACAGGCAGGATTTCTGCTATCCTGGCTGGAACCCTGCCCTGCTGTCTCATGGGGGAGCGGCCGGGCGAGGGTGTGCCCTTCCCTGCCGGCTGAGTGTTGCGAAACGGGCGAAACGGGTGTGCCGCCCTGCGGGCCGCGGGCGCGATTGTGAAGATCGATTGAACTCAGTAGTACTG
>LNQE01000824.1_pt1 | contig 13924 bp, 10 predicted proteins | sample 603111 | NCBI WGS metagenome assembly LNQE01 (sample SAMN04260313, study PRJNA301899) | hydrocarbon metagenome | isolation source: hydrocarbon-contaminated ditch | place: Germany: Bremen | collected 1998
GAGAAGACGTTGTTAAAGACGGCAGGTATATTGATGTCAAATTTTATAGTATATTAAGAAAAGAATATTTAGCCGATTCTTCCAGTAATTAGTTTTAAGTTACATTAAAATCTGAAAATAAGAATGAGCAAAAAAGACAATACATATAAACCCGATTGGACTCCCGAAAATGCCGGTGATGAGTTTGCTGTTAGAGTTGTAAAAGGTGTTCAACCATCTGGGGAGAAATCTCAATCAACTTCATCAATAAAGAATAATATACTTTCTGTTGATGAATATGTTGACGGAGTTATAAAAGGCGACAGAATAAAACTTGCCCGGTCGATAACTTTAGTTGAAAGCAACTCACCGAAACATCATCAACTTTCTCAAGAAGTATTACAAAAGCTGCTTCCCCATTCCGGCAATTCTTTAAGAATCGGAATAACCGGAACTCCAGGTGCAGGTAAAAGTACTTTAATTGAATCACTTGGAATGTATTTATTGAAAGAAGGATATAAAGTTGCTGTGTTAACTGTCGATCCCTCAAGCAGTATTTCGAAAGGAAGTATTCTTGGTGATAAAACACGAATGGAAAAATTAGCAAAAGAAGAAAACTGTTTTATTCGTCCTTCTCCTTCCGGCGGAACACTTGGCGGAGTTGCACGCAAAACACGTGAAACTATTACTCTTTGTGAAGCTGCCGGTTATGATATTATATTAATCGAAACAGTTGGAGTTGGGCAAAGCGAAATTACAGTCAGATCAATGGTCGATTTCTTTTTACTTGTATTAATTCCCGGCGGCGGTGATGAACTTCAAGGAATTAAAAAAGGAGTTATCGAATTAACAGATGCGGTATTAATAAATAAAGCGGACGGGAAAAACGAGCAGTTGGCAAAACTCTCAAAATCGGAATACGCAAACGCACTTCATTACATTCAACATGCAACAAAAGGATGGCAGACAAAAGCTTTGACTTGTTCTGCATTAAAAGGCAAAGGTATCAAAGAAATTTGGGAGATGATTAAGGAATTTGAAATAATTACAAAAGCATCCGGCATCTTTCTTCAAAGGAGAAAGGAACAATCTTTAGAATGGGTTTTCCGAATGGTTGATGACGGGTTGAAAGATTCTTTTTACAATCATCCTAAAGTAAAAGAGGAATTGCCGAAGTTGAAAGAAAAAATTTTAGAAGGAAAACTTCCCGCAACAACCGCTGCGGAATATCTGCTTAATCTTCTTAAGACATAACCAAATTAACTTCAACACCCAAATCACTTAAATCGTCAAGGAATATTTTTGGACTAATTAGACTAGCTTGATAATTTAACCCCGGATTATTGATTTTTCCATCTAAGTATTGTTTGAGACAAGCGACCACCGGGGCTGCAGTTAAGAAATAACCATCTTCATGAGAGATTTCAATTTTAATCCTTTTTTTGTTTCCGTCTTTAATTCCTTCGGCAATTAGTTGAAGTATAACTCTGTAAGGTGGTTTAGAAAATTTCTGAATACTCCACTTAAAAAGCTTTGCAATTGAATTTAACCTTTGCATAGAAAAATTTTTAACTGCTATCATCATTATTGGAGTCACGATATAATCTGTAAACCAATTAAATCCGGAAACATAAAATCCCGTTTCAGTAAGCGATGGATATTTATCCGGTAATTCTTTTAACTCTTCCATCATCATAGAAATACAAGGTTTCTTTCCGAATGGTTTGCCGAAATAAAAGTATTTGTAATCTTTATAACTAAGCTTTCTCCATTCACTGTTTACATACGCGGTTGAATCATAATCTTTGAATTCATAAATAAATTCTTTGATTGTATCAGGCGAAGAGAAATCAAACTTCCAATCCATATTCAGCAAACTGCCGACATTAGCCGAGTGAATTTTATCAAATTGTCCGGCAGCATATCGAATTAATGCAGCCGGTAAACCCGGATGAAACCCGCCATCGGTTATTATAACTTGGTTGTTCTTCACAAATTCTGCAGAAGCAGCTTTTAATAAGTTTAATTTTTGCGGAGATGACATCAAAACATCAAAGTAATTCTTTTTTGTTTGTAATAATGCATCAACAATATTCTTTGTGTATTGAATTGTACTTGCCGAGTTAATTATAAAATCGGATCTATTAAAAGCGTTTATCAGCGAATCGGTTTTTGATGCATCAACAATTGCAGTTTCAATCCTTGACGCATTATACTTAATCGAAAGTTCATCTTTAAAATTCCTTGCTTTTAATTCATCTCTTCCGACAATAATAATCGATGAATCTGTATTTGATAAAATTAAATCACAAAGAAATTTGCCAACATTACCATAACCGCCAAGCAAAAGGATTTTCATTACTCTTCTCTCCGAAAAACGATATATTTGTTTTTTTTAATTTACGCAGTAGATAAATGAGAAACACTAACAAATCTGTGAACTTTATACGAAGATTTTCGTCTAAAATGTTGATTTATAAATGATGGGGATTAAATGCGGTCACTTATTCTTTTTATTGTTTTTGCCACCATATTAACAGCACAAGTTAACAATTCAAACAAAGTTTTGCATCTCAAAAAAATCGATCAAGAAATTATAATTGACGGTAAAATTGACGATGCATGGTCGCAGGCAGATTCGGTTACCGATTTTGTTCAGTACGCTCCCTACAACAACGAAGAGCCAACACATAGAACCGTTGCAAAAGTTTTAACTACCGATGAAGCATTATATTGTTTATTTATTTGCTATGATAATTATAATGAAATTCAAAGAGAAACCGGTGTGCTTGATGATTTTGCCGGTGACGGTGTTTCATTTATGATTGATACTTTCGGAGATAGAAGAACTGCTTATAAATTTATTGTCTACGCTTCCGGTGTTAGGGGCGATACTCGTTTACTTGACGATGCTAGAAATCGTGATTATAGTTGGGACGGAATTTGGTTCGGAGATGCGGAAATTTATGATTGGGGCTGGGTTGCCGAAATGGAGATTCCTTATAAATCAATTCAATACAATGAAAAATTAACCGAGTGGGGTCTCGATTTTGATAGATGGCGTTCTATCAATAATGAAGATTTATATTGGATAGCATATAAAGAAAACGAAGGTCAAAGAATTTCCAAATGGGGAACTTTAGTGTTTGATGACTTTACCCCGACACAGAAAGGATTGAACTTAGAAATCTATCCGGTCGGCATTAGTAAAATTAATTATAAAGGTAATGATGAATATGATACCGATGCAGATTTAGGGTTAGATATTTCTTACAATCCTTCACCGGAATTAAAATTTCAGTTTACCGCTAACCCTGATTTTGCACAAATCGAAGCCGATCCATTTGATTTCAACATCTCGAGGTATGAATCTTATTTTTCAGAAAGAAGACAATTCTTTACCGAAGGAAGCGAAGTTTTCAATGCGTCGGGAAGAGAGAGAAATTCCGGTTTTTACAGACCTATTGAGTTATTCTATTCAAGAAGAATCGGCAAAAAATTACCCGATGGAAAAGAAGTTCCTTTATCATTCGGAACCCGTGCATTTGGAAGATTAGGTGATTGGGAATACGGTGGTTTTGTCGCTAGAACCGAACAGACAGATTATTTTGTTGGTAATAATAAATTTACGGAACCGACTTCTTATTTTGCATCTGCTAGATTAAAGAAGCAAATTTTAGATAACTCATCGATCGGTGTTTTATATGTTGGGAAATTTAATGAGTACAATAATTACGGAGTTTTAGACATTGACGGTGCTTTCAGAGGAAATAATTGGCAGCTTTCTTATCAACTTGCAAGATCGATAAAAGGCAGCGAAGGTGATTATGCATTTTCTGCCGGATTCACAAATTTTGCTGATACATGGATAAACATGTTTAGAAGCAGATATATTGGAAATGATTTTGATGTTCAAGAAATTGGATTTGTACCTTGGCGTGGAACTTTAGAAACAGTTGCTTTAACCGGTCCGAGATGGTGGTGGGAAACCGGTTATCTCAAATCAATTATGATTTATGGCGGTGGTGGTATATACTGGGAGAAAGCTGATGAATACACAGATTGGTTTGCAATTCTGGGTTATAATATGCAGTTCAGAAATAACTGGGGTTTCGAAATAAATCTTGACGCCGGAAAATCTCGTGACAGCGGTGTCGAATATTCTTCATATAGTGCCAATTTTAGTTCATGGTTTAACACTTCACCCAAATGGAGCGGAAATTTGTGGGGAGGATATTCTCATACTTATAATTTTAGCAGAGATTGGCTTGCATTCTATTCATGGATTGGAACATCAATAAGCTACAAACTTATGAGTGAGCTTATAATTGGAACTTCTTATGATATGTTTATTGAAGGGAATCCCGATGGAAATATTGAAGACATAACATATAACACACGACCTTATTTAACAATTACCCCTGTTAATGATCTTAAAATGAGAGTTTACTTTGATAATGTATTTGTGCGTTCAACAAATAAGTTTGAACAGTTTATTATCGGTTTTCTTTTATCATACAATTTCTCACCAAAAAGCTGGATTCATTTTGCGTATAACGAAGTTCAGGATAGAAGTCCCGAATTTGATTTGGCAGGAACAATCCTTCCGAATAGAATGCACACGGTAAACAGAGCCGGTGTTTTAAAGGTAAGTTATCTTTATTATTTTTGAAGTGAAGTTTTATCGCAGCTAAAAGAATGTATAAATACAAATTCATAGAACACACCGCCGATATTGCCGTTGAATTAACCGCTTCAACAATCGAAGAATTATTTTTATGTGCGGTTGATGCTTGGAACAAGACAATGCTTGATGCCGATATTTTATACGAAGATGAAAAAATTAAATTAGATTTTGAAGCAGAGTCGCTCGAAGAATTACTGGTAAATTTTTTAAGCGAAATAAATTATTTGTTCCTTTCAAAAAAATGGTTTTGCACTTCCGCTGAAGACATAAAACTTATTCATACCGATAAATACAAATTAACCGCTCGTCTCGCCGGATTAATTGTAGATAATTCAAAAATCGATTTTAAAGAAGAAATAAAAGCCATCACTTATCATCAGTTAGAAATCAAAAAAGTAAACAACCTATATACCACTCGAATTGTCTTTGACATTTAATACTTTCCTCTTATAATTAAACTGTACAAGTAAAAGGTGTAATTATGCTAATAAGCGGATACGAAATTAAAAAGATCACGGACTACCATTGGGAAATACCAAGACAAGGAAGAATGTTAGTCCCCGGCAGAATCTACACTTCAAAAAATATGCTTGAAGGATCATTGCAAAACGATGAAGCGCTCAAACAAGTAGTCAATGTTGCTCATCTTCCGGGAATTCAAAAATATAGTCTTGCTATGCCCGATATTCATTGGGGTTACGGATTCCCGATCGGTGGAGTTGCGGCAACAGATGTCAATGAAGGTGTTGTTTCTCCAGGCGGTGTCGGTTATGATATTAACTGCGGTGTACGTTTAGCAAGAACCTCTCTTGAATTCAATAAAGTTAAATCAAAAATTGATGACCTCGTCAAACAGTTTTTTAGAGATGTACCAACCGGTGTGGGTGCAAGCGGAGCAATTAAAAAATTACAGCCGAAAGAAATCAAGAACATTTTAATAAACGGAAGTCAATGGGCAGTTGAGCATGGTTTTGGTAATTCTGATGATATCGAGTACACAGAAGAAAAAGGAAAACTTCTGGATGCAGATCCGGATGCGGTTTCCGATAGAGCGATTGAACGAGGTCAGGATCAAGCCGGAACTCTCGGTTCGGGTAATCACTTTCTTGAAATTGATGTAGTTGATGAAATATACGACGAAAAAGCTGCCGAAGTTTTCGGAATATTTAAGGGACAGATTTTAATTTTAATCCATACCGGTTCGCGAGGTTTGGGTTATCAAGTTTGTGATGACTACTTAAAAGTTCTTGTTAAAGCAGAAAAGAAATACAATTTCAATTTACCTGATAGACAGCTTGCATGCGCACCGATTCAATCGCAAGAAGGCCAAGATTATCTTCACGCAATGCGATGTGCCGCAAACTTTGCTTGGAACAATAGACAAATAATTATGCATCTCGCCAAAAAAAGTTTATTAAAAACTCTTAACATTTCCGAAGGTGAACTCGACTTCAAACTTATCTACGATGTATGTCATAACATTGCGAAAATTGAAAAGCATAACATTGATGGAGATATAAAAAACGTTTGTGTGCATAGAAAAGGCGCAACGAGAGCTTTTCCGCCGGGGAGTGAGTTTATTCCAAGTAAATATAAAGATATTGGTCAACCTGTTTTAGTGCCGGGTGATATGGGAAGGTATTCATTTATTCTTTCGGGAACTGAGAAAGCAATGGAAGAAACTTTCGGAAGTTCTTGTCACGGCGCCGGAAGATTACAAAGCAGAACTCAAGCTAAGAAAGCCGGCAAAGGAAGGGATTTAATTAAAGAATTACAATCGCAAGGAATTTCTATACAAGCTAAAGGTTACGGAACAATTGCCGAAGAAATGCCTTATGCATACAAAGATGTTTTTGATGTTGTTGAAATAATACATAATTCGGGTATCAGTAAGAAGGTAGCTAAGATTAAACCGGTGGGTGTTATAAAAGGTTGATATACGTGCTCAAACCATAAAAAGATATTTGCTCTTCAATTTGTTTTTAGAGACTTGTATTTAATTTTCATAGTTCAACATTCACAAAGATTTTGTTATCTTGTTCACTCAAATTCTTGGAGTTGTTATGCATATCACGATAAACGGTTTATCTGTTCACGATTTAGGCAATAGCGAAAAGCAAACAGTAATTTTAATTCACGGCTTCCCTTTCGATTATACAATGTGGAACAGCCAAATCCGTGCACTTCAAAATGATTATAATATTATTGCTTATGATCTACGTGGGTTAGGGAAAAGTTATGTCGGCGACGGTCAATACACAATGGAATTTTTTGTTGATGATTTATTTTGGCTTATGCATGAATTGGATTTAGGCAAATTGGGCAAACCTGTTCTCTGCGGACTTTCAATGGGCGGTTATATTGCTTTGCGTGCTGTCGAGAGAGATCAATCAAGATTTAACGGCTTGATTTTGCTTGATACAAAATCCGATGCCGATGACGACGCCGGGAAAATTAAAAGATCAGAGGGAATTAATACAATCAATACAGATGGTTTGGATAAATTTGTCGATGACTTAATTCCGAATTTATTTTCCGATGAATCTCTTGAGAATATGAAATCAACCGTCGAGTATATTTCCAACATTTGTAAAAGTAATAATCCGGTTGGTGTTAAAGGATCATTATTGGCGATGGCAGCAAGAACAAGTACAACAAAATTTTTAAAGAAGATTGAAATTCCTACTTTAGTAATGGGTGGTTCATTTGATAAACTAACTCCCCCGCCTATTATGCGAGATATGGCTGATAAGATTGAAGAAGCCGAATATGCAATTGTTCCAAGAGCCGGACACTTATCCCCGGTAGAAAATCCATCTTATGTAAATGATATGATTTGCGGATTTTTGAAGAGAAGGATTATAGCGGTAAAATGAAAATGGAACGCAGATCTTTATGATTATTATGATCTACGTTGATCATAATAAATCTGCGCCAACTGTGCACTATTTTAGTAAAAATTCACTTCGTAATCTTTGAACTTGCCTTCCTCATAGTTAAACTTTGCGCTGAAAAACTTATCTTCAAAAAGCCAAGGGATAAAAATTTTATCGCCTTCCCAAAGATTTATTTCCGATAATTTATCGTTATCAATCCACTTAAGTTCACCTTCGGGCGAATCAATTAACTCACCTTCAAATCTATCAATTACAAAAAGAAATACATGCCAATCATCTTTACCGTCAAATAATGGAAAAGTTATGAATCCTTTCATGATAATATTCTTAACTTTCAATCCGGCTTCTTCTTTTAATTCTCTTATTGCACAATCTTCAGGTGATTCACCCAGTTCAAATTTCCCGCCCAAACCGTTCCACTTTCCTTCATGGTAATCGTTTTCTTTTTTATTACGGTACAGCATTAATGTTTTGTCATCTTTTTGTACGTAACAGAGTGTTGCGAGTTTCATCATTATCACCAAGCCAAAAATTCATTTTTCAAAAGATAATTCTTCACATAATCATCAACACCTTTTTCAAGCGAGGTAATTTCTTTCTTGTAACCTGCTTCTTTTATTTTATTCATTTTTGCTTCGGTAAAGTTTTGATATTTTCCTATAAGTTGCTGCGGCATATCAATATATTCAATATTGATGGGTTTCCCTACCGCCTTGAAGACTGCAGTTACTAAATCATTCCATGTTCTGGCTTTACCTGTACCGATATTATATAGGCCATTTATACCGGGTATATCTAAAAAGAATAGAGTCATATCAACGGCATCTTTAACATAAATGAAATCACGCATCTGTCCGCCGTCTTTATATTTTGAATCGGTAGACTTGAACAACTTCACTTTACCCGTATCTCTAATTTGTTCAAACGATTTGTGAACAACGCTTCTCATATCGCCTTTGTGAAATTCATTCGGTCCATATACGTTGAAATATTTTAGTCCAACTATTCTATCCAAAACTTTATTTTGCTTAGCCCAAAGATCAAACATTTGTTTTGAATAGCCATACATGTTCAACGGTCTTAATTTTTCCAACTCATCTTCATTATCGTCATAACCAAATTCACCGCTTCCGTAAGTTGCGGCAGAAGATGCATATATAAATCTAATGTCTCTCTCTAAAGCGTACTTGGCTAGTTCAACTGTATAAACAAAATTGTTATGCAATAGATAATCCGCATCCTTTTCAGTTGTGGAAGAACATGCACCTAAATGAATTATTGCTTCCGGTTTGAAAGGAACTTCATTATCCAAAACCATATCGAGAAAATCTGCCTTATGATATATATCGGCATATGAAAGTCCGTTTAAGTTTTTCCATTTTTCTCCGTCGCCTAATTCATCAACTATAACAATATCGTTTCTGCCTGTTTGATTAAGTTTCCATACAGTTGCACTTCCTATAAAACCTGCACCACCTGTTATGATTATCATAATTATACATACTCCTAATCAATTTATATTGAAAACTAATTTAACTATATTGAGCTTCATCTTCAAAGAAAGGTTATACGATAACAATGTTATTAAATAAATTAAAAGAAATCCTTCAACAAAGAATCATGGTAATTGACGGTGCAATGGGAACCATGATTCAAAGATATAAATTATCCGATGCAGATTACCGCGGTGAAAGATTTAAAGATCATTCCAGCGAGTTAAAGGGAAATAATGATATTCTTTCATTAACGCAACCACAAATAATAAAGGAAATTCACAAACAATATCTTGAAGCCGGTGCCGACATAATTGAAACAAATACTTTCAACGGAACATCCATTTCACAAGCGGATTACAAAACCGAACATTTTGCTTATGAAATAAATAAAGCCGCTGCAAAAATTGCTAAAGATGCCGTCGATGAAGTAATGGAAAAAGATCCGAGTAAACCAAGATTTGTCGCCGGTGCAATCGGACCGATGAATAAAGCTCTTTCACTTTCGCCGAATGTAAACGATCCCGGTTTCCGTGCAGTTACTTTTGATGAAGTTTATGATTCGTATAAAGAAGCCGTTAAAGGTTTACTTGACGGTGGTGCAGATATATTATTAGTCGAAACAATTTTTGATACGTTAAACGCAAAAGCCTCTTTAGTTACTATACAAGATTTGCTTGAAGAAAGAAATCAACAAGTACCAATTATGATTTCCGGAACAATTGTAGACCAAAGCGGACGAACTTTATCGGGACAAACTACCGAAGCATTTTGGATTTCTATTTCGCATGTTAGAAATTTATTAAGTGTAGGACTCAATTGTTCACTCGGTCCAAAACAGATGAGACCGTTTATTCAAGAGTTATCGAAGATCGCAAATTGTTATATATCCATTTATCCAAACGCCGGGTTACCGAATGAGTTTGGCGAATATGATGAATCACCTGAAGCTATGAAAAAAGTTTTGGATGAATTTGCCGAAGCCGGTTTCTATAATATTGTCGGCGGCTGCTGTGGAACAACACCGGATCATATTAAAGTTTTTGCCGAGATGGCATTAAAACACAAACCTCGTGAAATTCCCAAAGTAGAACCTTACTTAAGACTAAGCGGATTAGAACCCTTGGTACTCAGACCGGATTCAAACTTCATTAATATTGGTGAAAGAACGAATGTAACCGGTTCTAAAAAATTTGCTCGTTTAATTAAAGAAGAAAATTATGAAGAAGCTTTATCGGTTGCCCGTCAACAAGTTGAAGGCGGCGCGCAGGTTCTCGATATAAATATGGATGAAGGAATGATAGATTCCGAGAAAGTAATGGTGAAATTCTTGAATCTACTTTCATCCGAACCGGAAATTGCAAAGCTTCCTATAATGCTTGACTCATCAAAATGGTCTGTTATCGAAACGGGTTTAAAATGTTTGCAAGGCAAAGGAATTGTCAATTCAATCAGTTTAAAAGAAGGTGAAGAAGAGTTCATCAAACATGCTAAAAAAGTGATGCGCTATGGTTCAGCGGTTATAGTTATGGCTTTCGATGAAGATGGGCAAGCGGATACATACGAAAGAAAAATTAAAATATGTGAACGTGCTTATAAAATATTAACCGAACAAGTTGGCTTCCCGCCGCAGGATATAATTTTTGATCCGAATATTTTTGCAATTGCTACCGGGATTGAAGAACACAACGAGTATGCAATAAATTATATCGAAGCAACGAAATGGATTAAGAAAAATCTTCCTCTCGCAAAAGTATCCGGCGGAGTAAGCAACGTATCATTTTCTTTCAGAGGAAATGATATTGTACGAGAAGCAATTCACTCGGCTTTCTTATATCACGCTATCGAAGCCGGTATGGATATGGGAATTGTAAACGCCGGTCAGCTTGAAGTATATGCGGAAATTCCAAAAGACTTACTTGAAAGAGTTGAAGATGTTTTATTGAACAGACGAAATGATGCAACCGAACGATTAACTGAATTTGCAGAAAACGTTAAACAAAAAGATAAATCTGAAATTCAAACCGCTGAATGGAGAAATTCATCGGTAGAAGAAAGATTAAAACATGCACTTGTAAAAGGAATTGTAGATTTCATCGATGAAGATACTGAAGAAGCAAGACAAAAATATCCTGCAGCTATTCAAGTTATTGAAGGTCCTTTAATGGATGGAATGAACATTGTTGGTGATCTTTTCGGTTCGGGCAAAATGTTTCTGCCGCAGGTTGTGAAAAGTGCACGAGTAATGAAAAAATCTGTCGCCTATCTTATTCCGTTTATTGAAGCAGAGAAAAAGAAATCCGGAAATATTAAAAATAATGGAATTGTACTTCTTGCCACCGTAAAAGGTGATGTTCATGATATCGGCAAAAACATAGTCGGTGTAGTTCTTGGCTGCAATAATTACGATGTAATTGATCTTGGTGTAATGGTTCCATCCGATAAAATTTTATCAACCGCCGTTGAGAAAAAAGTTGACATAATTGGATTAAGCGGATTGATTACTCCTTCGCTTGATGAAATGGTGCATGTAGCAGCTGAAATGGAAAGGTTGAATCTTAAGTTCCCCTTGTTGATAGGTGGCGCCACTACCTCTCGCATTCATACTGCTGTAAAAGTTGCACCCGAGTATAGTGGACCAACAATTCACGTTCTTGATGCATCCCGAAGTGTTAACGTGGTTAGCAATCTGCTTAACAAAAGTTCGTTCGATGAGTTCACAAAAAATGTAAATGTTGATTATGAAAAAGTGCGGGTTGATCATAAACGAAAACAATCCGAAAAAAGATTAATAGCATTAGAAGATGCAAGAAATAATCATCCGCAAATTGTTTTCGATAATAATGTTGTAAAGAAACCCAATATACTTGGTGTGGAAGTGTTGGAAGATTATCCACTTTCGGAAATTAAAAATTATATTGATTGGACACCATTCTTCTTAACATGGGAATTAAAGGGACGATATCCCGCAATATTCGACAATAAAGATTACGGAAGCGAAGCTAAAAAACTTTATGACGATGCAAATCTTTTACTTGAAAAAATTATTCAAGAGAAATCGCTTAAAGCCAATGGTATCTGCGGAATTTTTCCCGCTAACTCTATTCAAGATGATATCGAAATTTATGTTGACCAAGAACGGAAAGGTTTACTAGCTTCACTTCATTTTCTAAGACAACAATCACTAAAATCCAAGGGTGTCCCCAATATTGCTCTCTCCGATTATATTGCAACAAAGGAATCCGGCATAAAAGATTACATCGGGGCATTTGCCGTAACAGCGGGTATCGGTGCTGACGAACTGGTAAAAAGTTATGAATCAAAGCATGATGATTATAATAGTATTCTTGTAAAAGCAATTGCAGATCGACTTGCGGAAGCTTTTGCAGAATTACTTCACAAAAAAGTTAGAACTGAATTTTGGGGTTACTCTATAGATGAAAAATTATCCAACGATGAATTAATAGCAGAAAAATATAAAGGTATTCGTCCGGCTCCGGGTTATCCGGCTCAACCGGATCACACAGAAAAGATAACTCTATTTAGAATTTTGGATGTACAAAATAAAACCGGAATCACGTTAACCGAAAGCTTAGCTATGCATCCGGCTGCATCGGTTTGCGGTTTGTATTTTGCTCATCCGGATGCACGTTATTTTAATGTGGGGAAAATTTCAGAGGATCAAGTGCGCGACTATGCAAAACGGAAGGGAATGAGTACCAAAGAAGTTGAAAAATGGTTAAGTTCCATACTAAATTACGGTTAATCAGATTCATTCAATAACTGAGGGAATTTTATGAAAAAATTGCAATCAACAGTAGCATTTTTACTTTTAGTTTTCTTTTTATTTGGCTGCGGCAGAGATAAAATGGATGGATATAAATTATATGAAAACGATGATTACGGTTTTTCACTTTATTATCCTGAAGATTGGACTTTCCGTGAAGGATTAGGTCGTGATAACGAAAATATTACCGGTTCCATTGTTGTGTTCCAATCGCCTAGTGAAGGTAAAATGGATTTCTTTAGAGAAAATGTGAACATCTTTATTGAAACATTACCTGATTCCGTTACAGATGTAGATTCTTATCTAAGATACTCAAAAAGTTATCTTCCCACTCAATTAGCTAATATGAATATTACTGAAGAAGGAAAGCAAGTTATAAACGGAGTTGATTCTAGATGGATTATTTTTGGTTATACTAGCAGAATGAAAGACCTCGCTTCAATGGGATATATATTTTATCGGGACGGGATGGGTTTTGTAATTAACTCTACTTCCCTACCCGAGGATTTTATGAAGTTTAGAAGAACTTTTGAAAAAATTTCTACATCAATTCAATTTAATTAAATATGAAAATCGTTTCGGAATGGCTGACAGATCACTTTGGAATTGCGGTTGGCTTGCAGGAAAAACTACTTTATACAATAGTTGCTATTCTCGTTTTGCTGATTCTCCGAAAGATTATACTGTACTTCTTATCAAAGAATGTTGATGATCTTAAAATTCAATACAAGTGGAGAAAATCTTTAACCTACCTCGTTTCTTTCATTGCATTGCTTATTATAATAAGAATTTGGTTCCATGGCTTTGATTCGTTCGCTACATTTTTTGGATTGATATCAGCAGGTTTCGTTATTACTCTGAAAGACCCAATACTCAATTTTGTCGGGTGGGGATTTATCATAATCCGCAAACCTTTCACTGTTGGTGATCGTATCGAAATTAACAATGTAGCAGGCGATGTAATAGATATTAGAATATTCCAATTTACTTTAATGGAAATAGGTAATTGGGTAGATTCTGACCAGAGTACCGGTAGAATGGTTCACATCCCGAACGGAAAAGTGTTTACAGAATACCAGGC
>LNQE01001542.1_pt1 | contig 13902 bp, 15 predicted proteins | sample 603111 | NCBI WGS metagenome assembly LNQE01 (sample SAMN04260313, study PRJNA301899) | hydrocarbon metagenome | isolation source: hydrocarbon-contaminated ditch | place: Germany: Bremen | collected 1998
CCGCAGAAGGCGGCGGGGCACCGGATGGAACCGCCGGTATCGGTGCCGAGCGCCATCCGGACCATCCCGGATGCAACGGCGGCAGCGCTCCCGCCCGATGAACCCCCGGGGACGCGGGAGGTGTCGGCAGGGTTGAGGGTGGGACCAAACGCACTGCTCTCGGTGGTGGTGCCCATCCCGAACTCGTCCATGTTGGTCTTGCCCACAAGGGCGGCCCCCTCGTTTTTGATGAGGGTGACGACGTGGGCATCAAAAGGGGGTACGTATCCCTGGAGGATCCGGGACGCGCAGGTGGTGGGGATACCGCGGGTTGAGATATTATCCTTTACCGCTATCGGGATGCCGGAGAGTTTTCCCGGGCCGTATCGGGCCTCGTTGAGTCTCGTGATGAAGGCGTTGTACCGGTCATCGGGGGAGAAGGTCACCGTTGCCATTCACATCACCCGCGGTGCGCGGAAGAAGCCGTCCTCTTTCTCATCGGTATTTGCGAGGACCTCGTCCCTGGGGAGCGGAGGGATGACCTCGTCATCACGAAAGACGTTCCAGGAGTCCGGTTCAGGAGCACCTGCCGCTTCGACCTGGTCGAGGATATCAAAGTATTCAAGGATCTCGTTGAACTGCCCGGTAAATCCGGGGAGTTCTTCTCTGTCGATGCCGATATCGGCAAGCTCTGCGATGTGGCTTACGTCCCGCTCTGTTACCATTCCGCTCCTCCACCGGTCATGCTGATCTGATCTAAGTACCCTTGTAAAGACCTTTTATAACCATTGTCACGGGCCAGCTGGCGGAGCACCGCTGCCACCCCGGTCCCGTACTGCATGGCTTTCTTGCCGTAGAACGCAATTTCTGCCGGGATATGGCGGCTTGCAACGTCCCTGAGAGGCCATTTTCCGACCCCGCTGCAGACCATCTCTCCTGCCGGGATGAGGCGGGCAGCGCGCACAACCCTGACATCCAGGTAGGGAAGGGAGAGGAAGGTCCCGTTCAGGGCGGCGACAGACTGGTCCCGCTCTGCCTGGGCGGGAAGACCCGCAAAATCGCGTGCCAGGAGGAGTGCCGTGTCCGTGCAGGAGCGGTACCGGGCATATCCGCCGAAGAGCTCGTCCGCCCCCTGCCCGGCAATCACCCGTTCGTGCCCGAGCTCCCGTGCGGCCCGGGTGATCAGGTACTGGGTGACAGCGATCGCGGTATTGACCGGGGTTGGTTCCGGGATCACAGGGATCACGGCAGACAGTCCTTCCCGCACATCATCCCGGGTGATCGTGATGTATGCACAGGAGAGCCCCATCGCTTCGGCAGCATGCCGTGCCCTGCCGAGGTCATGCGAACCGGCAAGCCCGATTGCAAGGCACGGCCGCTGTGCAAGGTGGGCGACGAGCGCAGAGTCGACTCCCCCGGAAAATGCACAGATCCCCTCGGTGCTCCTGATTCGGACGGCTGCGATGATCGCGTCCTCGAGCGGCAGGTCAGGGACAGGAGGCAGCACCTTCCCTGTCTCCCTGCCATTGCAGGTGATGGTGCCAGCGGGAATTGGACCCGGCATGATGCCGAAGTGGTCGCGGGCCATGCAGCCGTCCCAGGACAGCAGGAACTCGCCCCCAAACCGGGCAACACTATGGGGGGCTGAAATGAGAATCTCCCCAAGCTCCCCTGGAGAGAGCTGCTTCCCGTCCAGTTCGATCCAGCCTCTCAGATCCATCAGTCTCAGGAGCTCTGGCACGCTTCCCTTCATACCCTTTGTGGGTGGGCCGCGAACCTTATGCTCCCCGCGGCCAAATCCCGGGTACATGGGTCGCGTGGTTGGAGTCGACCTCGGGGCGACACATACCCGGGCGGCAATCATTTCAGATGACGGGAGGATCGGGAAGGTCATCGTGGCGCGGACCCCTGCACAGGAGACCGACCCCTCCCGCCTGACCGGGTTTCTGATGGGTATGATCACGGACCTTGCCGGGACCGATCTCCGGGGCACGTTCACCGGCATAGGGCTCTCGGTTGCCGGACCGGTCGATACCCGGCAGGGAATCCTTGTCAATCCGCCAAACATGGCTTTCAGGGATGTTCCGCTCACCGGCCCGCTCTCCCGGGCTACCGGACTCCCGGTCCGGATGGCGAACGACTGCCATGCCGGGGTCCTCGGGGAGATGTACTACGGGTCCGGGAGCGGGAGGGAGGATGTCGTGTACATCACCCTCTCAACCGGCATCGGGGGTGGCGTGGTATCGGGAGGGCACCTTCTCCTGGGGAGGCAGGGCAATGCTGCCGAGATCGGACATCTGCATGTTGACAGCACGTATGATCTTCCCTGCGGCTGCGGTCATACCGGCCATTGGGAGGGGTATGCCTCAGGGCGTTACCTGCCCTCCTTCTTCTCAGCGTGGTGCCGGTACCATGCCAGGCCGCACTGGGGCCCGGACAGGGCGGAGGATATCTTTGCTTCGGCACGGGAGGGTGATGACGATGTACTCCGGTTCATCGATGATGTTGCGCGGATCAGTGCACGGGGCATCTCGGACGTGATTGTGGCCTATGACCCTGACCTGATCATCCTTGACGGGGCTGTGATCCGGTCCAATGCCGATCTCCTGCTCGTCCCGATGATCGAATCGATCGATCGATACCTCCCCCTCCCCGGGATCATGCTGACTGCACTCTCGGGGAATGCACCGTTGCTTGGAGCTGCGGTGATTGCCCGTGGATATAGAACAGACTATGGGGATCTTGGATCCCCGGTCACCAGCTGATACGGTACTCGAGTGGCCGGGCAAGACGGTTTTTTTGTTCCCCTGTCATACCCCGCACCTGCCTGTTGTGGGAATGGTATGCAAACCGGGGTGTTGCAGAGAGAGCACCTCTCGAAAACCTGTACGAGAGAGAAAAAATGGGTGAAAAGCCCAGTCTCCCCCTCCCCCTCCCGGGGCATCACCCCTGTTCTGCAACCGGCAGTTCGTGCCTGCCAGCTGTTTTACCGGGGGGAAGAATACAGCATATCACCCGGTGATCCGTGCGAGAGTCGCAGGGTGACTGCGCTGGTCTGACCTGCCCTGACAGTTGCCGTTGCCTCTCGTGTCTGGTACCCGGGAAGTGATGCGCTGATTGCGTGTACACCCGGGTTGAGATCATCGATGACGAGAGGCGAGTCCCCCTCATAGACCCCATCGATGCTGATCTCAGCCCCGGGAGGGAAGGTAGAGATACGGAGGCTCCCGTAGAGCGGCTGGAGCCTGGCATTCACCCTGCTGTATTTTCCCGGGTTTACCGTGACATCACCGGTCCATGCCTGGAACCCGTCCTTTTCGATGCGGATCTCGTAGGTGTCGGGTGCAAGATCCGGGATTGAGCAGAACGTGGTACCTGCGGTATCACCGTCCAGGTACACGGTTCCTCCGAGCGGGAACGACGTGACGACCAAAAACCCGGGGCGTTCCCCGGGACGCAAGGGGCCTGCCGGTACTGATGCCGGGGAATCGACATGGATGAGGAAGAGGGAGACCGGCTGCGGGCCGCTCATTGTCGGGGGGGTATCCGGGCAGAGACGGGAGGAGGCCTGTCCACCCACGAAGGTTACCGATATGCCGGAATGGTCTGCCGGATCACTGTACCGGGATTCTGCTCCCGGGAGGAGGACTGCCGAGTGGACCACAACTCCTGCATGGCTGACAGAGACTTCGGCTGCGACCGCAGGACAGACGGATCCTGTGCAAGCGGTGCAATCGGGCTGCGTAGCCGTGATCACCGCATAATCCGCTGCGAGCGGTGTCGGGAGGGAACCCGGATCTCCGAACAGGTCTGTTGCGACCAGGGCGCCCCCCGGATAGAGCGGGGTCAGGAGGCCCAGCCCGATCCAGGTGCCGCCGGGTATCCCGAGACTGGATGCTTCAACCGTACTGCCTCTCCGGATGACGGAGAACACCGCTGGATCCGGGACCGTGCCGGTCACCCGCACCGGTGGTATATCGATCCAGCCACAGGTCATGGTCCCGTCCTGGAACGAGCAGCCCCACCTATGGGTTGCATAGAGGGTCATTGTGCCCTGCACGGGATCAACGGCAGTGACCATTCCCCGGTGCGTGAACTGCTGGAGGACCGCTCCAACCGGCATGCAGCAGGAAGCGATCCCCAGGACGATCAGGATAAGCAGGATATTTCGTCTCGTGAACATGGATGTCAGCACCCTCTTCTTTTCGTATAAGTCGATTGGCAGCGGGGCTTATATGCATAGCGCAGGACCCTGCTCCATTATTTCCCCCAATGAGGATGACCCTCCGGTATGAGAACAGGGATAGCATCCAGGATCACAGAACGTTGGGGGTTGCTCTGTCTGCCCTGAAATGGAATGCCGGCGCCATGTGGAGGTGAGCTGAGCAGCAGGAAGCTCCAGCCGGACAGGGCGAAAGGGAGATCGGATACCACGGGACCTGCCTCTTTGGCGGAAATCACGTTCCCGGGGGGAGCGTGGCCCGGAGAACCAGTAGATATCGTTTCCTCTCTTATACCCCGGTTCTCGGGAGCTTCTTCCCGATACTCCATGCATCTCCCGCATACTCCCCCAGCGTCCAGTACCGGTTGTCCGGCATGGTCAGGAGGATCGGATCGATCTTCTTCATATCCGGTTTCCCCTCGGTCAGGTACCGCTCGTCCGTGTACGATCCCACAATCTCCCCTATGAAGAACTCGTTGGTCGGGTAGTTCACTGCCTGAACCAGCCTGCATTCGAGGCAGACCGGGCATTCCCGGATCATCGGAGCGGTCTTCAGGTCCCCGTAAAACACAGAAAAGAGTCCTGCCTTGTCTGCATTCTCCCCGGAGACGATTCCGCAATAGTCCACCTTCTCAAGGAGGGAGCGATCCGGAACATTGATCGAGAAGGTCTTATTCTCCTTGATGCCTCCCACCGTGAAATGGTGCCTCCCGACCCCGCAGCCGATCATCGGGGGATTTGCATTCACGCGGCTCACCCAGCCAAGCGCCATGAAGTTCGCCTTCCCGTGTACGTTCGCCCCGAGAAGGGTGACAGGCATCGGGAAGGGAAATATGTTCTTTCCTGCACTGATCTTTTCCATAGGGTTCATCTCGCTTCGTTGCCCGGCAGAACCCGGGGGTATGCTGGTGTATCTGAGCAGGAGGACATAACAGTTGCCGTCATGATCCTCCATCCAATGAGCCCAAGCTCTACGGTAGTGTCTCCCTTTACTCTGCACGGGCTTCTGAGAACCAAAGACACCGAACGTAGTGAAATGAAGCCTGCGCCCAAGGGGTACTCCCTTTTTCCTGATCCAGTGCATATTTATCGGATAATCGCTTATTCACAATTGTGAATACATACCAGTCCATGATGCCGCTCTGAACAATAGAGAGAGGGATCAGCGCCCTGCAGAACGGGGATACCGGGTATGTGCTGCGCCACTAAAAAAAATCACATGATCTCATCGAGACACAAGTATACAAAATGAAAATGGCGGAGCCATTTTCATATAAAAATGGAAGGGCAATTCATGACAGGAAAACACCGGAAGCTCATCAGCCTTGCTCTGATCGTATGCCTCTGTATTCTTACCGCCGCAAGCGGATGCATCGATAAAACGGGTGGAGATTCACCATCGGACACAACCTGGGAGCGCGTCACCATCCATCAGATCCACGAGCATGAACTGGACCATGCCGATGAATGCTGCGCTCCCCTCGTCCTCCCTGACATCAACGGCCCAACCCCGACAGGCACCGGTATACCGGTTGAAGTGGGAGGCACGATCGTATCCCAGTGCCCGGCAGGGTGTTGGTTCATCGTGGATGACGGGTCCGGCCAGCTGTACGTTGATCTGAAGCCTGCCAGCATGGTTATCCCTCCGTCGGTTGGGAAAAAGGTGGTTGTCCGGGGCACCGTGATCGAAAGTAACGGTGATACGTCCCTTGCAGGGACCCAGGTTATCATTGACGGGAGAACCTATCCATGAACATCCTGCACCTCGCGGTGCGAAACATCCGGCGGAGGAAGGGGAGGACCTTCCTCACTATTCTTGGTGTCGCGATGGCCATCGCGGTGCTCTTCTCGCTCCTCTCGTTTTCCAGCGGGTATGAACGGGAACTCTCCCGGGAGATGGGGAGTCTCGGGGTCCACCTCCTCGCTGTCCCCAAGGGATGTCCCTACGAAGCGGCGAGCCTGATCATCCACGGGGGGGTCATCCCGAAATACCTGTCGGCATCCGACCTTGCGTTCGCACAGGAGGTCGAGGGGGTGACGATCGCATCACCGATGCTGCTCCAGCATTTGTTCGTCAATGCAACCCCGCATATCGTATACGGTGTTCATGCTGCAGATATGCTCCGCATCAAGCCCTGGTGGAGAGTAGAGGGTCGCCTTTTTGGGGACGATGAAATGCAGGTCATGGTCGTGGGCCAGGGTCTTGCAGAGAAGGAGGACCTGGTTGTCGGAAGTGTCATCCCCGCCTTCGGACCGATGAAGGAACCGTTCACGGTCATTGGCATCCTGGACCGGACGGGAGGGCAGGACGATGAATTCCATTTCATCCCGCTTGCGGAAGCACAGCGCATCTTTGACAAGGACGGAAAAATCAGCACCATCGCCATCCAGGTCAGCGATCCAAGTCGTATCGGAGTCATTTCCACCCGGCTCGAGGAGATACCGGATATCCAGGTGGTGACCATGGCCCAGGTGCAGGGGACTATCATGAACCTGGTGGGTTCGGCACGGGTACTGCTCTACTCCCTGATAACCGTGGCTGTCATTATCAGTGCCTTCGGGATCACCAATACGCTGCTCATGTCCGTCAATGAGCGTGTCAGGGAGTTTGGCATGATGAAGGCGATCGGTGCTTCTGCATCAGACATCGGTATCCTGGTGCTGGCTGAGACCATGATCATCACCGCAATTGGCGGGATAGCCGGGACCCTGGGCTCACTGGCGGCGATAGGGATCATCGAGGAGTTCGTGAGGGGGGCTATCCCCTACGCTCCTGCCGGGTGTATCATCACCCCGGACCCTGTGCTCATCGCCGGGTGTATCGCCTTTTCCCTGCTGCTCGGCCTGGTCTGTGGTCTCTACCCGGCACTGCGGTCTGCAAAGATGACCCCGATGGAAGCAATACGGAGTGAGTTCGAATGAGCATGATAGTAACCCGGGATCTCACCAAATCGTACCAGCGGGGGAGCGAGGCCGTGCACGCCCTGCGGGGTATCTCCCTGACCGTTGATGCAGGAGAATTTGTCTCCCTTGTGGGACCGTCGGGATCCGGCAAGACGGCGCTTCTCACGATCCTCGGCTGCCTGGAATCACCGACATCGGGGTCGTTTTCACTCGATGGTATCCCGCTCTCGGGGCTTGGAGACCGGGAGCGGGTGGGAGTGCGGCGGAACCTGATAGGATTCGTTTTTCAGCAGTTCTTCCTCATCCCTACCCTGACCGTGCGGGAGAATATCGAGCTCCCGCTCATGTTCGCAAAAAAACCGGTTGACGATGAGAAGACCCGGGCGATTCTCGCTATGGTGGGACTGGAAAGCCGTGGGGATCACCTGCCGCACCAGATCTCGGGCGGGGAGATGCAGCGGGCTGCGATAGGCCGTGCCCTGGTGAATGATCCCCGCATTATCCTTGCCGATGAGCCGACAGGCCAACTCGACTCAGAACATGCAGACAGGGTGTACCAGGTCTTCAGGCAGCTCAGCGATCAGGGGATGACGCTCCTCGTGGTCACCCACAATCAGGAACTGGCCGAAAAAGCTGACCGTATCATCCGGATAAAGGACGGCCTGATCCTTCCGGATACCGGTTCATAGGGAATCCAAACCGGATTTTCCGGGATCGATCGACGTCGCAGAACGTAAATTGCATTCCAGAACGAGGCAAAAAACCTTGGCGTGAACAACCTGAATATCGATTCCGGACTGTGTCCTCTTCATGCCTGCCTGCAGTCATACTACAGCTAGTTCCCTCGGGAGGCACTGGTCCAGGGACAGAGAGGTGATTTTATGTATCCGGGACTTCTAACTAATTCACAATCGTGAATATATCGTAAACTCTGGACAGCACCTCCACGGGAAGGGGAATGGGATCGGTATTTCCGATCCCCCGTCTGGGGTTGGTATCGGATCAGGATGAAGGGAGAAAAAAGATGCAGGAACCACTCGACAACGATGTTCTGATCGTTCTCGGATGCCCCGAGGTGCCGGTTCAGCAGGCGCTGGCATTGTACTGTGCCCACCGGTTCAATACGGCAGGATTGAATGTGACCTTTGCCGGCAACAAGGCAGTATTGAACCTGCTCCGGGTGTCAGACCCGGGGAAAGTGTATGTGAAAAAGATGGTGGAACTTGATCGCTGTATTGAGGAACTCTCCACCAAGAAACGAAAACCCGGCCTCTGTATCGTTTTTGCGCACAGCGATGCAGGGATCACGTATGCGGCAACGGTCCGTTACCTTGTGGAGGGACGTCTCGTTGTACTCGTCTTTGGCCGCGAGGCTGAGACGCTTGGGGGACAGCTCGAGATACCCTGTGAGATCATCGTTGAAAAAGCGGTGCACAATCCCGGCCAGCCCCGCAGAAAACTGGACGAGGTGTTTGGATGGGCTGCGTAGAGGATCTCGGGTACGAGGTGATCGCTTCCGGCGTCTCGTTTAAAGAATCGAGGGCATACATAGAGGAGCATTGTCCTGAGGTGTACTACGTCAACCCGGGTTTTCGGATCTTTGAAAAAGCCATTATCGGGGTTCCGCCGATTGCAATCGGCATTGAGAACTCCTTCGTCATCCTTCCCTATACAAAACCCTGCTACGGGACCTTCATCCTCCGTGTTGACTCAGCATCAGAGGCTGATATGATCCGGACCAGTGCACGGAAGAAACCGTGATGCGGGACCTGGAATAGTCTGACAGGCTGATCTCTCAGAGACTGGTCCCGGGATCCATTCCCCTGTGGTGATCAGGAGTGGTGGACGATGAGATTACTCTTCCCGGAGGCGTCATGGGTACTTCGCACCGCAGGGAGGGAATTGCGCTGATGGATCTTTCACCTGCGGCCCAGGGATGCAAAGGACGTCCAATCCTGATCAGCCTGCCGGGGACGCGACCTGCCCTGCGGGATTCAGGGCATACAGGCTCTGGCGGGCATCCTTGTGTGACAGACGCTCGATCACGAGGTCCCGGTCCTTCAGGCGGGTCAGTGCATACCTGACCGTCCGCAATGGAAGGAAGGTCTCGCGGACAAGGTCTTTCTGGGTCAGCTGGTCGCTTGCCTGGAGGACCTTGTACACGAGTTTTGCAGAAGGGGGGAGGTTTTCAATTCCCGGGGCGGGTTGGTTGCTGACAGCAAAAACGATCACTCATGATATTTTCACGCACATACAGCTATGACTTCACAATTGTTAAGTCTTTCTCTGGGACCTGCCCCGGATGCCAGGCACGCTTGAAGCGTAATGCAGGAAAACCGCAGAGGAAGGGATGAATATTTGCACTCCGCTAGCGTCCTGAGTAGGGAAATATATGGGTGAGCATGCATCGCGCGACCCGGAGACCGGGAAGCCCCCGGTCCTGACCGGCCCCCCGTTCTACCTCCCGGAGTTTGAACAGTCGTACCGGTATATCATCGACGAGTACGAGGTGGCTCCGCGGGATGTGGCGATATTTCTCCCCTGTGCGGTCCGGAAACCCTACAGCACGAGTCCCAGCCACCAGCTCATTCGGATGATCATCTCCCAGGTCCTTGATCCAGCGGTGTACCACATCGTCGTCTTTGGGACCTGCGGCATCGTCCCTGCCGAACTCGAGGAGATGTACCCCTTTGCCCACTACCGGTATATGCTCGGAAAATGCACGGATGAGACGATACGAGAGGATTTTCTCCGTATAGAGACGGACCGGGTGGCAGGATACCTGGAGAAGACACGGGATGTGTACCGCTACCGGATCGGCTATTGCCTGGGACTCTTCCGTGAATCCCTCATCAAAGGATCTGAGAGGGCCGGAGTTCCGATCGATCTCCTGTTGCCCTCCCGCGAACGCATCGAGAGAATTATCGAGGAAGAAGACTGCACCTTCCAGGAGGGGAGCCTCTCCATGGATGCGTACCTGGGAGAGTTCTGCGAGGAACTGGTCCGGTTCAGGGATACGCACCTCATGGGAGAGAATGAATAGGGCAGGGGTGGCATGGTCTTCGTGAACAGAGGTGTGTGTCTTTCACCCTACCAGCGAAAAGGACGGTGGAATACTTCCACCGCCTGCCTCCTACAACAGACAGGTACTCCGGAATTCATACCACGATCCGGTACCTGATCAGACCGGTACCGGGATCAGCGTAGCATCGAGATCCTGTTCGATGGCACGGATCTTCTCGAGGTCCGCTTTCGTAGAAGGTCCTCGGGGCACCGCGCGGCAGCCTGATGCGGGTGATATGGAAGGGGAGAAGGTACCGATCTCCCGGGCAATCCGTATCGTGTCCTCCTTGTCAAACCCGATGAGCGGCCGGTATACCGGCATCGTGGCAGCATCGTTCAGGACGAGGAGGTTGTCGAGCGTCTGGGATGCGACCTGACCGATGGACTCTCCGGTCACGATCCCCCGTGCTCCGACACTCCGGGCAAATGTTTCTGCAACACGGTACATCCTCCGCTTGCAGAAGATGCAGGTGTATTTCTCCTGGCCCGATCTCGCCAGCTCGTCCCGTGCCCGGGAGAGGTAGGAGTCCCTGATGACCGTGAGTGAGATATCGGGCTGGTAGCGCCTGAGTGCTTCAATAACCTTCTCCACCTTCGCGAGGTTGCTCTCATCAAGAACATCATCTAAAGCGACGAAGAGGGGGATGATCCGGCAGCCCCGCTTCATCATCATCCATGCGGCGACGGGTGAATCGATACCCCCTGAGATCAGAGCGACCAGGGCCCCCTCGACACCGGGCGGCAGGCCCCCTGCACCCTGCACGACATTCGTGTAGAGGTAGCAGTCATCCCCGCGTATCTCAACGAACAGCTCGATATCAGGCTTTGCCAGGTTCACCTTCAGGTGGGGATACTCCTCCCTGATCAGGGTGCCATACTCGATGGCTTTCTGCTGTGATGTGAAGCTGTGCGATCCCACCCGTTTTACCCTGATGGCAAACGTTCTGGCATTTGCCATGTTTTTCCCCTGGCAGTATGCCAGAAATCCTTCGGCCAGCATCGTGAGCGGCACGTGGTCAACCTCTGAGAACGATACAATGCCAAAGATTCGTGCAAGCCGCCCCTGGTCGATATCCCCCTCGACCCATATCCGTCCCCGCTCACTGCGTATCCGGGAATCAGGGAAGACAGAACGGATCTGGTCGATGAGGGTCCGTTCCCACTGCCTACGCACCGGGTCGGACTTGAGGAAGAGTTCACTGTAGCGGATAAGGAACAGGCTGGTCATTGCCGTCCCTCCATTGCTTTGCCGGGTCGTTCCCCAGCAGCCGGGTATCCCGGAATATCCGGTGGAGGATCATGAACCCGGGCGTCTGCCTCCCGTATCGGGTTCTTACAGTACGGACACTGGAAATCACAGACGCCTCCCTCGTACGGGCAGATGGTCATCGAGAGATCTGCCAGGGGATGGCCTTTCCCCTGGATCCCGAACTCCTTGTACCATCCGAACGGTGCCCGTTTCACCTCGACCGAATGGTTCCGGAGTTCCTCCTCGAGACCTTTCAGGATGGTGAGTGCGCAGTCGGGAGACCCGAGGGTGCTCGTGAGGTGGGCGTACGGAAATATCATCACGCGGTTCACCCTGAGCTGGCCCAGCCGCTTCAGGATGCTGTCCCGGGCACTCCCGATGACGTATTCGGGATCCCGCTCGTCCAGTTTCTCGATGCAGCTGAAGAGGACGACACATTCCTTCATCTCGTCTTGCCGCACCGTAACAGGTTCAGCAATCTTTGTCTTCCGGGTAATCCGGTACCAGAGGATGTCTGCGTGAATGGAGAGTATCCTCACGTATTCCACACTCCGATGAGCACGCTGATCGCCTCGCTCGTAATGAGGCCGATAACATGCCCTGATTCATCCACGACCGGGAGGGCTGATATCTGGTGCTTCTGCATCTTCTTTGCCGCGGCCTCGATCGACTCATCCGGGGTGGCAGTGATCACGTCGCGAGACATGATCTCGTCCAGCCACAGGTAATCCGATGCAACGGCCTTGGCGATATCCCACGATGTCACGATCCCGACCAGTGTTCCATTCCCGGAAAGGACAGGGAGGTGGTTGACGCTGGTCTGTATCATCCGCCGTGCTGCGACGGCAATGGTTGTCCCCTCCTCTATCAGCTGGACGTTCCTGGTCATCAGGTCCCCGACCACCGTCCGGGAGAGGAACCTGCCTATCAGGTAGGTGATCTGCCCCGATTCAAGCAGGAATGCATCATGGCCGTAGTTTGAGATGATCTCACAGTAGTGCACTTCCCGGTCATTCGCCGTGAGTGCAGCTACGATCTCCTGGGACTGGTAGGGGGGATAGAGCCAGTCAGACGAGACTGAAATGACGAGGAAGGATGCCTTCACTCCCGATAGTGCGTCTGCCAGGGAGCCGCCCTGTGCAAGGTCAAAGTAATCGATGGCCTTCGTGATGTACAGGTACGAGTTCGCATCGAACCGCCGGGTGAAGGTGTCACCCTGGTGATGGAGGTAACTCTCGACCTGGAACTCGGTGGAGAAATCGAACCCGACCCGGTCCCTGCCCTGGAGCGCCCTGCCGAACCGGGCGTGCATCGATGCATCCGAGAGGTAGGTGATATGACCGATCATCCGTGCGAGGGCAAGCCCCTGTACAGGGACACTCGTGCCATAGTAGTCGCCCTGCTTCCAGTCCGGGTCCGATATGATGGCCTTTCGCCCCACCTCGTTGAATGCGATCTGCTGGGGGGTCGAATATGCTGTAGAGGCGATCACAATCGCCTTCTCAATCCTCTCCGGCCAGGTGACAACCCACTGGAGCACCTGCATCCCACCCATGGAGCCGCCGGCAGCAGCAAAGAGCCGGTCGATGCCGAGGTGATCGATGAGCAGTGCCTGCAGATTGACCATATCCCGGATCGTGATGACCGGGAACGTGGTCCCGTACGGCTTTCCTGTTGCAGGGTTGATCGAAGAAGGTCCGGTCGATCCTTTGCACCCCCCGATGACATTGGAGCAGATGACGCAGTACCGGTCCGTGTCAAACGCTTTGCCGGGACCGATAAGGGTGTCCCACCACCCGGGTTTCTGGTCTCCCTCGTGGAACCCGGCTGCATGGGCGTCTCCCGAGAGGGCATGGCAGATCAGGATTGCATTGCTCTTTTCCCGGTTCAGCTTTCCATACGTCTCGTAGGCTATCACCAGCGAAGGGAGGGTGACCCCGCTGTCCAGTACGAGCGGGGAAGGGTGATGGTAGTAGTTCGTGGTGACCGTGCCAGCGGATCCCGAAATCATCGACAAGCGCCGTCCAGTGCCTGGGCGAGGTCTGCGAGAATATCCTCGATATCCTCGGTCCCGACCGAGAGGCGGATCGCATCAGGAGTGACCCCGGTCGCCTTCTGCTCCTCGACCGTGAGCTGCTGGTGCGTGGTCGAGGCAGGGTGGATGACCAGGCTCTTCGAATCACCGATGTTTGCAAGGTTTGAGAAGAGTCTGAGCCCGTCAATGAATCTCAGGCTCGCGCTCTCACCCCCCTTCACACCGAATGTCACGATGGGACCAAATCCCCCGATCAGGTATTTTTTTGCGAGGGCATGGCTGGGGTGGCCGGGAAGACCGGTATAGTTGACCCAGGCTGTGTTCGGATGGTCCTGCAGGAATTCTGCGACCCTTCTGGCATTCTCCGAATGGCGGGGGACCCTGAGGTGGAGTGTCTCCAGGCCGAGCAGGAAGAGCCATGCGTTGAAAGGGCTCAGGACTGCACCGGTG
>LNQE01001919.1_pt1 | contig 13896 bp, 20 predicted proteins | sample 603111 | NCBI WGS metagenome assembly LNQE01 (sample SAMN04260313, study PRJNA301899) | hydrocarbon metagenome | isolation source: hydrocarbon-contaminated ditch | place: Germany: Bremen | collected 1998
AAAAAGTGCTGGCTCCATAACCGGAAGAATCAATTATATCCCTTATACTGGTATTTATATACCCTTTTTCCAAGAATAGCTGCATAGAACAATCCAGTATACGCTGACGTTTGACCTGCATCTTATCCACTTTCCCGGGCATATGGCATCACCCCAAAACGGAACAGTCGTTCCTTTTAACTATATATTAATACATTCTTCATAAAATAACCACATTTTTGCATTATTGGCAGTAATTAATTAAAAGCAATCCGGATGTGCTTAAATGGTTGATTGGTTTTATATTCCTCATTATCTAAAAAAACCGCCTAAAACTATTTAAGCGGTTTCCACAAACTTCATTTTCATACAGCCCCGTATCTTTCTTCAGCTCGTCTGAAGCATATTTATAGTTTTCTCTTAACACTTTCTATCAAAAGGGACATAGCTCCTGTCATCATGTCTACCGGGTAAAACAATAGGCCATCTTTGATAAACATATCATAGAGCTCAGCAGCTATTACCTTTTCTTCCATGCCCTGGGCTAATTGATCCTTGATTAAATCAAAACAGCGAACTGCCGCTGCCAGACTTTCCTGGTAGAAGGCTTCGACTTCTCCGCCCACCAGTGTGTCCCCATGTGCTACCCCGATGACCCGGGTCGGGTATGACATTAACCTCTTTATAGTACCCACAGTAAGGTCATAATCCTGGAAAAACACCGGTGATATCTCTTTATCAGCCCCCTGGATACCGGCTGCATCTGATATGAACATAACTTGATCTTTCGCCAAATAAGCACTTATGGAGCAAATGCTGTGTCCGGGTGTGTCGATGATATCTAATCTAAGTCCATCGCCTAGTTCTATTTGGTCGCCGTCTCCCACCGCTATGTCTACTGTAATAATATCAACTCCCGGCGGCTCCGGTTCTTTATCCAGCAAACCATTTTTCAGATAATTATCGCTTACTACCTTATCGTAATCGAACAATCCCTTAACAATACGGTCTTTACCCAGTAATTTCTGCCCGGTTTTACTGGCTACCACCAGAGCTTCAGGAAACATCCTCTTCAATGCTGGGATACCACAGGCATGATCAAAATGCGAATGCAGTGCTATCAGATATTTAATATCCGGTTGCTCCTCTAATTCTGCCCATTGCTGGGCTAAAATTGCTGCTCCCGCAGTGGTCCCGCATTCTACCAGAGCGGCCTCTTTTTGTCCTACAATGTAGTAGTTGAAATACCCATTTCCGAGCAGCATCACATTATCCGTAAGTTTCTTCATCATATTCCTCCCCTCTATGAACATCACATAATATAAACCCCATGCTTGAACAATATTTATTGACACCTGACTATCATGTTACTATAATTCCCAATAAAAAATCATTTAATTATTAACTCAACCTCCCTTCGATGCCGAAGAAATATGTAATAGTTGCCTTATCAGTCAGTCACAGGGGCCGTTCTTACAGTCTGGTCCAGTTCTGGGGTCAACGTAGAATGGGGGTTAGCTTAACAACAGCGTAAATCTACCCAGCAGTTCTTGACTTGAGGTATAATTAATCTGTTGCCGAAATGGAGTTAGGAAACAGGGAGACGATTATTCTGACAACCCCAAATAGTTGTCCAGTTTGTCAAAAGAACAATCCAAGACCACTGAAAAAGTCCCAAAACTTGCGCCAGGGTATGTATAAATATACTGGCGACCGTTGGCGAAGCATGGGTAACAACATCCTGCGAAGGCGATTAGCGGAAGGGGGCGAGCGGCACGGACGCCGCGAGAGCGCCACTGAGCACGGATGCGAATTGGCGCTGTACCCCTGGAGGTAATCGACAAGCAGTTAATGTTGTCCATGCGTAGACTGGGAGCAAGTGTATTTATGCATACCCGTTTACCCAAATAGACTTTTTCAGTGGTCTCGAACCGTCCCCTTGTTTCTCTGTAATACAAAGAATGGAAGCTGACCTATGATCGAAATTGTACGCCGTGGAGCTAAAAAGGGATTAAGTCTAACCTGGGAACTGGTTATTAAGATGGTATTGCCGGTCTATATAATTGTGTCTTTGCTCAATTATACTCCGGTCATTCCCTGGCTGTCCGGCTCGTTATCCCCTTTTATGAGCTTTCTAGGGTTGCCCGGGGAAGCAGCCTTGCCTCTGGTACTGGGAGCCATGGTCAGTTTCTATGCCGGGGTAGGAGCAGTAGTACCTTTAGGTCTCGGCCCCAGGGAACTCACTATCGTGGCAGCCATGCTGCTTTTAGCTCACGACCTGCCGGTGGAAGCCGCGGTCAGTAAGAAGAGCGGCAGTAAAATCGCTTGGCTCATTATCATTCGTATTGCGGCTGCTTGCATCTTTGGAATCGGAATAAATTTATTATTATAGATGGTGATAAATCATGGCAGATATTGGTTGGGAAATCTTAAAAAACAGCCTCAAGCTGGTGTTAGAACTGGGGCTAATAATCACTTCCATAATGATCGCAATCGAGTTTATGCAGGAGTACAAGATTCTGCATCGCCTGACTGGCCTGGCGTCACCTATCACCCGGCTGCTCAAACTGCCCCAGGCGGGAAACCTGCCTCTACTGGCCGGCACCTTTCTGGGTATTAGTTATGGTGCTGCCGTAATCATCGACTCCGGACGCAGTGGATACCTGGATGCAGAAGAAATCTTTCTCATCAACTTGTTCCTGGTAATCTGCCACAGCCTGGTGGAAGATACGATTATCTGGATGGCGCTGGGTGCTTACATAATTCCAGTACAAATAGCCCGCCTTATTGCAGCCCTGGCCATCTGCTATATCGCTTCCTGTTTTGTTCACAAACAAAAGGCGAAACAGCAAATAAGCTCCGATGTGCATTAAGGGATCGTGCCTGGTAATAACCAAGGTGTTATTTAAAACTAATTCAAATCCGGGCACCTACTATACCTTTACTACATCATCAATTAAAACCAGTATGACTATGCAACTGGTCCTCGCTCCAAACCAGGAAACCGGTCCTGATATAACCGCGTCCGGTTGTAATTGCTATTAAAGTTTATGCCAGTAATTAACAGGTAATCTAATCTGCTGCTTTTAACAAACTATACCTATGATTACAAGATTTATTATCTATGGTTTCGTGGGTTGGATATTTGAAATAGTATTTACCGGTACGGGTTCCTTGCTGCGAGGAGTACTCAGCCTAACCGGATACACTTACCTCTGGATGTTTCCCATTTATGGTATGGCATTGTTTTTGGAGCCGGTACATGACAGAATCAGGTCAGCTCCCTGGCCCATACGTGGAATCATCTGGGTTTCTCTAATATTCTTTATTGAATATGTTAGTGGATGGTTGCTCAGCAATATCATAGGCTTCTGCCCCTGGGATTATACCGGGTTCAGTCCTTACGTAGTAGACGGCTTTATACGTTTGGATTTCTTCCCTTTCTGGTTCACAGCCGGTCTTATTTTTGAAAAGATTCATGGTTTTCTGGATTCCATAAACATCCATGATCTATCAACTGCAGCTTTAAAGCCAGAACCTAATTTTAATCATAACAGAAAAAAAAGAAGCCTTGAGTTGCCAAGGCTTCAAAAAAGGAAAGTTATTGAATAAAGCACTTATCCCCTGCCTGCTATTGAGCAGACAGGTATGTATAATGAGGGCCGAACCTTAAAAATCAACCTTTCCCTCATCCCCCAGCACACCTGTGCTAACCTAATTATAATACTTTAGCCAGAGCAGATGTCGGGCCAAATGATGGTAAATAAACTGGTCAGTGATGGGTCCCTTCGACTACCGTTACCCCTTTACTCTCGATGCACTTTATTATCTCCTCTTTATGGGGACATTCAGGATAATCACCCTCCATCACCATACATGAAGACAGATGCACCACATCCAGGTCGTATTTCAACAGAGTATCGACCAACCTGGAAACACGCCGTCCAGGACAGCCTCCACAGGTAAAGTACCCTAGAATTTCAACATTATCGCCGTACTGCTTAAAATGCTGACGCCGTTTATTAAAAGCCTTAAAACATGCAATCCCAGGGCATACCTCGGCCACTGTATCACACCTTACGATCGCGATACGCGTCTTATCCTTATCATCCGAGCTTTTTTCAGCAAACTTAATATATTTTTCCCGGCTTCTTCGAACATCGTCGACATTGACCTCTTCCTGTCCCCGGTTCTTAACATCTTTTTCTACCGCTTTAATTGCCATCTTCCTCACAAAACCTGGCACTTTTTGGATCTCAATCCGGGCTTCCTCAGTCCAACGCACTTCTATCCCTCTTTTCCAACTGGACCGGCTATACGGGTACTATTTTTCATGATCCTTGATCATAATCAACATCATTTTGAACCTTGTCACACCATGAAGAGCATGTGGTTCATTTGCAGGCATAATAATCATCTCACCTGACTTCAAATGATGTTTATGGCCGGATATGGTCACCTCTGCCTCTCCATCCAATAGATAAACTGCAGCATCAAAAGGTGCAGTATGTTCACTCAAACCCTGCTCGGCATCGAAAGCAAAGACTGTAACTGTTCCAACGGGCTTATTAATCACAGTACTGCTTACTACTGCATTGGGCTGATAATTAACAGCATCAGAGACCTGAAATACCCGAGACATAAACTCCAGCTTCCGGTTATTTTTTTCACTCATACATATCATCCTCCCTGTTATTCTATAATCGATTTTTTTACCAGATCGGCCAGGCTTTCCCGCTTTAATTCCTGCAGGAAAGCTCCCTGTGCCCTGGCCAATACCGGCGAAACCGGGCAAGTATTACGATTAGGGCAAGTATAGCCCGGCTCTAAGCATATGTTGAATGCTATGGGGCCCTCTATGGCCTTCACAATATCGGCTATGGAAATATCCTCGGGGACTCTGGCCAACATTATTCCGCCCTGAGTCCCCCGGCGAGTATTGACCAACCCGGCCAGGGCCAAAAGCTGAACCGTCTTTTTAAGAAATTCTACCGGTACACCCTGTCGCTCAGAAATTATCTTAACCTGCAACACTTCACCTACCGGCCTGGTAGCCAGTTCCAACATAGTCCTGATGGCATACTCGGTCTGTCTGGTAATCTGCATAATATCACTCACCTCTTATAGTGGACATAAAGCGTCCCCTTTGTCTACTATCATTATAATTGATATTAGATATTATTGCAAAAAAAAGAGTAATTTCTAATTTATTCACAACTTTAAAAAATGATATTTGGTCCCTCCTCATTATGTACGGCTTTAAACCTATTATTTGCCGTTTAATGCATTAACAATAACCGCACATTGCGAAAAATCTTCATTGTCCTTCTCCGCCCACATGGAATATCCTTTAAACCCGACCCAGTTGCAGTAAGTTGAAGAGATCCCATTTTATTACACTAATATTTCAAACGCCTATAAGGAATAATAGCTTTAGCATAAAACTACACAGGGAGGTAAATAATGCGCAATTTAAGCCAGGATGAGATGTTAGCATTAACCACCTTACTCAGAGCAGAGACTAATGGACTGGCCGTTTCTAAAGCAGTGTATGGCGCTATTGGTGATAACGATCTGAAGAGGATGACCGAAGCTGGTATCGCATCCAGTGAATCTCGTATTCGGACTCTGCAGCAATTTCTAACAGAAAATAACTTTGTTACAGGAGGTGTACAGTAGCATGGGCAACCTTATAAATCGGTTTTTCGGGGAGGCGGCAGATCAACCAGCGGACCAGACTCTTTCTTATAGCCTCATGGCCTCAGCAGCTGCTGGCGCTCAAGGTTATCTGGCAGCAACTCTGATTGCTACTACTCCGGAATTAAGATCAATTTTAGGCGGTTTTGTCACTCAGAAAGTTTGTGAACATGAGTCTTTGGCTAACTTGATGATCAGTCGCAATTGGATGAATCCATATGACGATCCCAATACGCAGCTTCAAGCCTCCTATCACCAATCCCAATCAATTTTGAGCCAGCATACGTAATTCTCCTCCTTATAAATTGATCGCCGCTAGCGGCTCGCCTGCAGACAACGGCTGTCTCAGGCTTTTTTTGCTCAACGATCTGCCAGAAGTAAACCCCAATATGCTTATTGGAGCCGCGAGTATACGAACAGCAAATCGTGCGAAAATGTACATAATATAGCTGCGAATAAGCATAAATATTCAGAGTTTAGCCCGGGCATGGAGCAGGCTTAAACTCTGCTTGTTTTTAGTCGTCTAATATTTGTTTAATAAGCAGTCCAGCCAGCGTCGGCAACTAATACATGGCCGTTAACAAAACTGGCATCATCTGAAGCCAGGAATAGAGCTACCCCAGCGATTTCTTCCGGCTGGCCAAAACGAGGATTCAAACACATTCCAGATCCACATATTGCTGCTCCCCTCTCATCAAGGTTGGTCATAGTTGTACCGATATTGGTCGCTACGGCTCCAGGAGCTATGGCATTGCAACGGATTCCATCTTTTGCATATTGATAGCCCGTATTCTTAGTCAAACCTATGACCGCATGTTTCGAAGCGGTGTAGGTAGCGCCGGCTATACTGCCGTGCAGGCCTCCGATTGAAGCTATATTGATAATGACTCCGGCACCTTTAGCCAGAAAGATCGGCAAAACTTTTCTGGTGGCCCTCAACACTGAAGTGGTATTAACAGCAAATACTCTATCCCATAGTTCATCCGTAACATCGCCGGCTGCTGACATATTATCCATTATACCCGCATTATTGACCAGTATATCTACCGTCCCATAAGTTTGGACTGCACTATCAATTAAATTTTGAATATCTTCTTCCTTGGCTACATTAGCTAATACTGCGGTAGCAGTACCATTATTGGCTTCAATTGCTGCAACGGTCTCTTTAGCACCCTCTAAATTAAGGTCAGACACAATCACCCTGGCGCCCTCTTTAGCATATAAAATAGCTATGGCCCTTCCCATACCCGAAGCCGCTCCGGTTACTACTGCTACTTTATCTTGAAGTTTCACAACGATTCCTCCCTTAAGCATTTTCTCTCAAAATTATTTGTTTTGAGGAAGTAATATAAGCGGTATTTTTTATTCATCTAACCAGTCAATCCTTACTTTTACCGCTTACTTTTAAATCCCCTTATATTATTTTTTTATTATAACCAGTTAAGATAGATTGATTCGCTCGGTGAAAACTATGCAAATCATAGGCTTGTAAACGGCGGAGGATACACAATATAAATCTCCTCGGGATGTCGCCTCCCATCTAAATGAAGAAATCAGGGCATCAATGTAACCTACCTGGATTATAGCGATCACATTATTAAAACGAGCAATACAGCAGGCATAAGACTGACACTCTGTCAGTTCAAGTACTGTGGCTGGACGCTTTGACATCCAGATTGGGACGCCGGGTCTATGTGCTGGCTATAGAAATATCTCTTATGCAATCATGGTTGTCAGATTTAAAAATCTCATTGTTCTTCTTCGATATCCAGTATTTTATCTTTGGTAATCTGGAACGAAAAGGGCAAGGTTGTCATAGTTAAATAATGGGGGTGATATTTTGTGGAACACAAGATGAACGCCAAGCTGCATTGTCGGCTCACGAATCCGGCTTTTTATCTGGCTATTTTGGGAGCAGCTAAGCTGGTTACTGATGCTTTCGGGCTACAGATCATATCAGATGAGCAAATCAACAGTATTGCTAATGGGCTTGCCGCTATAGTTACTGTGATTGGTGTGGCCATAGGATACGAAGAAAAACAACATCAATAAGCATAATCCAGAAGCTTATTAAAAGATGATATAGAAAATTAATAGAAAATGTTAGTGTTAAGCAAGGGGAAGATCAAATGGCAGATAGTTTATTTTCATGGACGACATTAATGACCTTATCCGGAGCTGCTATGATCACTTTCTTGATCGTGTTATATACGAGTAGAGTAGTAGACTCCTGGGGATGGAAATGGGGAACGGATTTATATGCTGCAGCATGGGCATTTGCAGTACTAATTATTGCTAACATTGCTTCAGGAGGGGATTATCAGGATTGGAGAGTATACGGTTTAGCATTCTTCAATTCTTTCCTTGTAGCATCTTCGGCCGGTAAATTGAGGGATAAATCTATCTCTGAGGCGGAAAAAAAGAGAGCGAAAGATTAGGAGGCCCAAACCGTGTCATTCATTCTCATCTGGTTTTTTTGACAGTTAGCAGTTTTAGGGCTCATGGGAGGCGTATCTGTTTATGGAATGATAAGGGGGCTTAAGCTTAAACAGTAACACAGCAATCTCAAAAAATTATTTCCCTATTCATTAAAGGACTGAAGTGCAACAGCCCCCCATGCTTCACTCATTGACCGCAAACTACTTCATTTGATGTTCTTGAAGATCATGAGCTTCATGCCGTAAAGCAAACTGGCAAAAAGCAGTTGCTTTTGTTAGTCTTTGGACAAGCATGTGCATTGCCATAGTTCCCTGCATGACTTGCGGGCGGGATTCGATGTCTTAGGAGTGGATACTACTGGTTCGGAGGCCCTGGTGCCCCACACCGCTGCTCTTCAGCTTATGATTCAGAGTGGTGCTGTATGTACCTGTCATCTGGATGTAGGCCGTTCCCGTATGGATGTATAGTCAGCAAAACCAGTACATCATGGAACGGGGGGACGTTTTTCGAATTTATTTCAAAAGCAGTTTTTATTATGATAATATTATGCTTAAGTTTGAAAAAATTACAGGAAAGAAGGAGCATCAAAATTGAGTAAGTATCAAGCTTACAAAGAATCAGTGTTACAATACAGCCAGCGTCTATCACAGAAAGGCTACACAGTTGGCACGGGCGGCAATATATCCATGCTGATCGAAGGGCAAAATACTCTAGCAATAACTCCAACCAGTATGGACTACTTTGGTATTCACGTCGATGACATCTGCATAGTTGACTTTGAGATGAATGTCTTGGAGGGAAAATATAAGCCTTCCCTTGAAACTGAAATGCATATAGAAGTATATAAACACCGTCGAGATGTTAATGCTATCATTCATACTCATCAAGTATATGCCAGCATATTCGCTTTGATCAATGAACCAATTCCGGCTCTTTTTGATGAAGTAACTATAAATACAGGACATATTATTGATGTCATCCCTTATGCCTTATCAGGCAGTCATCAATTATCGCAAAATATGGTGCCCAAATTAAATAACCGCTGTAACTGTTATGTTATTCAAAACCATGGCGCACTAAGCCTGGGAATATCAATTGAAAATGCCTATCGCAATGTAGAGCTTTTTGAAAAGATTTCTCGAACTTATTATTATGCTCTTACAAGTGGTCGTACGGTCACCAAACTGTCCGATACAGTTGTTGCTCGTTTATGTAAAATACTCTATGAAAAACAGGACCAAGAAATAGCCCGAAAAAAAGGCTAGCCAACCATAATATATTAGATGTACGACAGGGGACAGTTCTCGATTTATCACATTTAAACTATGATGTTTCAGAAATTAATAAAGCTGTGGGATAATTCCACAGCTTACACTTTTTACTTATGTGCATCAACCAGAGCTCCTGCTTATTCTAGACACATATGCTCAGTGTATTATTCCTCTGTCCAATTGCATGAACCATGTATTGTTGTTTAAAAGTCAATAATTTTTGTGCTTTTAGCAGATGCTGGTTGTGATTAAGATTTATCGTTTATTCAATATTAATGTGTTTTACAGGTCTTGCTTCAATATAACCACGATATCCCATCGGTGCTAGTTGGAATCTGGGGGCATCTTCATCCGCCCATTGAAAGCCATAGGTTTCCGGATTATACTTTTTCATTATTTCCCATAAGTTTTGAATGGCTTCCATAAATTTTTCATCATCATACGGTTCGCCTTGAAAAACCATCATTTTGCACGGTGGAAGTTGTATTATATCAAAACCTTCAGGAATGCTACCACTGTATTCTACTGGCACTTCAACACCCTGAACATATGTTCATGTACCACTATTTATCATGCTTTTGGGCAGCCACATACCTATTGGTTCATACATAGCTTCTTTTATACTTGAAAGCATTCCCCAAACTTCACAGCCTACTTCCTCACAATATTTAAAGTAATCGGCTGCATTTATACCTCTTTTTAAGATCACCTTTCGAGCTGGTCTTTCTATCACCTGAACAAAAACCGTATTTGTCTTTACCTTTTGTGACATTTCCTTCACTCCTTCTGCAAAAGTAAGGTGATATCCACGGGTACTATATGGTGTAAAGAGCTGTATTGGCGGTGGATCATTGCTGTATTTTTTAGGTGATATTCCGAATTGCTTGGAAAAGGCTCTGGAAAAACCTTCATGTGAGGCAAAAACAAAGTCAAAAGCAACGTCTATTACTTTAGCCTTTTCGTCTCGAAGCACAGTGCTGCTTTGGATAATCTCAAAGCACACAAGTAATCAAATGGGGATTTATGTGTTAATTCTTTGAAAATCCTGGCACTATGCCATTGGGAATATCCCGCTACTTTGGCAAGATCACTCATCGTTATCAGGTCGGTAATATGCTCCTCCATATAATCCTGCATACGCTGTACCACATTTATAGCGTCCCATCGTCCCATCATACCCTCACCTCCTGTCAAATAGTTTACTTTCTTAAGTATAATTTTTCTTGACGTTGCGTGCTGACTGCAAAGCTAGTCTAAATTGCTTGTACAGTATAACAATCAATAGAATGTGCAATAAATACGGCTATGATCTCTCTGGTTTGACTCCAACAAATTTCACGACACATTTCGGCTGGTTTTTTATTTTCTTGCTACCTTGCCAAGGATTGAATCAGAGAAAGCGCGTGGAGAATACCCCCCAAATACCTTGGAACTCCTTGTTTCAAGCCGTTTCAGGCAAAACAAAAACCACCTGCCGACAGAAATCATTCTATCAGTAGATGGTAATTAACATGGTGTCGGAGGCGGGACTTGAACCCGCACCCAGTTACGGATACGCCCCTCAAACGTACGTGTCTGCCGGTTCCACCACTCCGACACAAGTAGTGCTGTCGTTCCCGACACACGGTATTATACAATAGTTTTGAGCTTTGTGTCAATCGTATTTACTTCCATTGTCCATTGTGTGATTGTTACTTAATAACAATACTTAAATCTCATATTCCTCAATTATTCATTGTTCTACCTTCCTAGACCCCGTTAAGTAGTAATGTTGGATTACCTCCGTTATTGCTAAAAGGAAAGCTGTTACTAACGCGCCAAGCACGCTTATTCTAGCTCCAGCAAAAACAAAACTACTTAGATATACAATTAGAGTTGCAGCTACGAAGTCCGTTCCAGTACTTAGCCATATGGTGCTCTTATTAAGCATCCAGACTTCCATAATATGTCCAGCAATGGCAAGCACAAACCCTACCAGAACGTAATATACGTAATGGAAATAGATCTCTTCTGTCTGAGGAAAAAGGTTGACAGCCAGCTGTCCTCTGTTTCCTTAGGTATGATCCGCATACCGCCACCAACAAATTGTCCCGATCAGACCTGCGAAGCTGGTCAAGATGACCAGCAAATAACTAATACTCCCTGGCAGGGCGTTCTCTTCCCCCGCAACCTGACTGTAGAGAGCTGGAACTGCCCAGGGGAAAAACTCACCATAGCCTGTTACAGCAACTATATTAGCTAAAATAAGGGTAAAAACTACGAACCCCAGTGGAGCTAGATAGCCTCGTCCGACACATGCGAAAAAGGCTACCGGCGAACTTAGGGCGATGGTGAGTATGGAACTAATTGCGAATATTTCACAGCCCTTTACGACAAGTTCTCGGGACCATCCGGGCAGTGCAACCATATTCCCTACCCACAAGCCCATCATTAATACTATCGCAGATAGAATTATGCACCACAACAATATGGTAATAAATTTTGCTCCAACAATATGAGTTCTTGATATCGGAAGTGCCAAAAGATCTTTAACAGTTCGGTCTGAATACTCTCGGCCGAAAACCCAACTGCTTACAAATCCAAAAACGAACAACCCACCTATTGATACCGCCTGGGCGAGAAATTCGAAATAAGAGATCCAATCTGCAGTACCGACCGTAAGCTGGGCCTTGGCTCCAATCAAACCATAACTGCGGGCGACTTCTGGGTCTTTAAGGATAAGCATGAAAAAGCCGCCAATAAAAGGGACGATCAAAAAAGCCAGAAAAGTGATCCATACTATTTTCGAATGCATGACTTTAAGAGCTTCACAAGAAAAAGCATCATATAATCTTTTCATCGGTGACCCCTCCTGCCTCTTTAATAACTCTTAAAAAATATGATTCCAGATCTTCCTCTTCAATCTTCAACTGGGTTGGAGGGCAATCAGCATAAACAAGAAGACTGGCGATTGCTTCCGGTTGTTTTATAGCCTTAGTATCATGGATCTCCATAACACCTGCCTCATCAAGACCCACCCTATAACCGGCCTCCTCAAGGATATACATAGCCTGGTCCCGGTTGGCAGCTTTTAGCAGCAAGCGTTTACGCAGAAGCACTTCTAATTGGCTGGCATCCACCTCCTGCAGGAGACGACCATTATGTATGATACCAAGTCGGGACGCAAGCTTTGCCATCTCGCCGAGGATATGACTGGATATGAAAATCGTGACCCCAAATTTTATCGCCAGGTCCTGTAATAGCTCCCTGATTTCCACAATGCCTGCAGGATCCAGCCCATTAGCAGGTTCATCCAGTATCAATATAGAGGGCTGATGTAAGAATGCTTTAGCGAGTCCCAGCCGCTGAGCATTACCCAGCGATAGGTGTCCTGCCTTCACATCAGCATAGGAATCCAGCTGCAGTTGACTGATGGTATGGGATACTGCTTTCCTATCAGAAATACTCCGCAGTTTAGAGACCATACTTAAATTTTGGCGGACGGTTAGCTCGGGATATGCATAAGGTATCTCTACGAGATATCCCACCTTTTCCCACACGTGATGATTAACTCCAGATACCATTTCTCCATTTATATAAGCTACACCTGAGGTAGGACGAATCATCCCCAGCAACATGCGAATAGTAGTCGTCTTGCCTGCCCCATTGAGACCGATAAAACCGTATATTTGTCCTTTATTAACCGAGAGAGAAATCCGTTCGACCGCTTTGACTTTTCCATAATGCTTGCTTAAATTGACAGTATGAATAACTTCATTCATCATTATTTCTCCTCGAGCACTAGACCTTCAGCCAACAGTTCTACTAATAATTCCATAGTGCTGCTGTAGACTTCTTCGCCAATCTCCTTTTTATGCAGCGATAAAAGCAATACTGCGCGTACCAGGGATGTGATCGTCTCCGGTTTTTCTTCCCTTAAAATCCCCTGCGCCTGCCACTTGTGGATAAACGGCAGAAAACTAGCATGATCTTTGTCAAAGTGTTTGATCAACCTGTCGTCAGGCAGCTTTCTCACCAGGGTCTCCATAGTATTTTCCAGGTATAGCTGGGTCATCAGCGGGTAATCATCCACCATATCTAAAGAACGCAGGAGCAAGTTTTTAAGATACTCACGAGGATGGTCCTCAAAAGGTTCTAGTTCCATGAAAAGCTTTTCCCTCAAGTTGCTTTCTTCATTTTCCAATATCTCAAAATAAAGCTCCTCTTTAGAATCGTAAAACTTATAAAAAGACCCCTGAGCAATGCCAACGGCCCTGGTCAGATCTGCTATACTGGTCTTTTTCAATCCATAACTGCCGAAAAGAATTTTTCCCTGATCAAGAAGTGCTTTCCGGATCATAAGCTTTTCCTTTTTACTAAAACCTTTAGACATAGCAACCTCCTCAATATGTATATGAATGTATAATATATATATTCATAATAATGCAACATGTTAAAGATTGAAACGAAAATCTGTTAAATAAAGTACTATCATCAAAAGCATTTTGATTTATTTGTGCAAGTATAATTT
>LNQE01001334.1_pt1 | contig 13876 bp, 18 predicted proteins | sample 603111 | NCBI WGS metagenome assembly LNQE01 (sample SAMN04260313, study PRJNA301899) | hydrocarbon metagenome | isolation source: hydrocarbon-contaminated ditch | place: Germany: Bremen | collected 1998
ACATCGAGCGACTGGAGGGTCATCTCACCGATCAGCCCCAGATCGAATCCGAACTGTTCGCCGAAGAGCCAGACAGCGACGTCCAGGAATTCCCCTTCCCGCCGGTCGGCATACGCCCACGCAGCAACCAGGAGAACGGCGGTCATCCGCACCAGATACGAGAGTCCGGGACCGCCGGTAATCTCCGAGACTGCTGCTGCGGCCGCGATCATGACGAAGACCGCAAGCAGCGCCTTCTGGTGCTTGAGCGCCCTGACGCCCGGCGTAAAGAGCCCCCACCAGACCAGGGCGGCGATTGCCCCAGAGGTGCTGAAAAATGCCGCCGCCGACAGCAGGCCAGTCGTGAAGAGTTTCAGTCTCGGATCCTGCATAGCGCCTCCCGGGCATCGGTCAGGGCAATATTGGCCGGCCGTGCGCCCCTCTCGAGTGCATGACGCAGGTACTGCGGTGCAAAACGCCAGCGGGGGATGGCGTCGGGCACATCCCCGACCCTAGAAAGCCTTCCGCCCTCCATCTCCCAGAGCGTCCCGACCCTTGGCAGAACCGCCCGCTCATGAGAGAAGACGATGGTGATGCCGCCCTTCCGGGCCTCGATCGCTCTGCATACCCGCACCTTCGCGGCGCAGTCGAGCGAGCTGAACGGCTCGTCGAGCAGGAGGAGATCGGGGCTGCAGGAAAAGACACACGCGAGGTTCAGGCGCTTCAGTTCGCCCCGGCTGAGTGTCAGCGGGTCTGCCTGCCCCCGTCCGGCGAGGCCGGCTCTGCCGAGCACCGGATCGGGTTTCAGCCCCCATGAGAGCACCTCTTCCGCCGCCGTGCTGCACGTGACATGATATTCGGGAAACTGCAGGGAGAGGAGGCATGAGGAGACGCCATGGCGATCGACGCTCCCGGAATCAGGCGCAAGGATCGAGGCAAGCAGGAGGGCAAGCGTGGACTTCCCGCTGCCGACCGGGCCGCTGACCAGGTGGACTCCCTCGCCGATGGCGGCGTCGCACCGGAGGACGAACGCGCCCCGCCTGATCTCCGCATCACGGAGGGCTACCTGCATCGTGTGAGCCTCCAGAGCGGCGGGTAGAAGCAGGTACCGGAAAGGAGGGGAAAGACATCCTCCGGCGATCCCTGGTGCCTGACCGTCCCGCTCACCACATAGAGGACTGAATCGGCCTCCGATGCTGCATCCATGTTCTGGGTGCAGATGAGGGTAAGGGGAATGCCGGCATCCCGTATCATCCCCAACACCTGCCGCAACGCCTCTTCGTCCAGATGGGAATCGACTTCATCCAGGACGAGGATGTCGGGCGTGCGTATGACGGCTGCGGCAAAGGCGACAAGCGCCTTTTCGCCTCCCGAGAGATCCCGCAGCGGCATAGAGAGAAGGTGCCGGATGCCGAGCGCCTCTGCAGCCTGCCTGACGCGGGCATCGACCTTTGGGCAGGGCAGGCGGCAGAACCGGAGGGGTGCCGCGATCTCGTCGTACACCCGGGAGAAGAGCATCGTACGATCCGGAAACTCCGATACCCATCCGATCGAAAGCGCCGACCGCGGCCGGCCGTGCAGGGTGACCGCTCCCGACTCCGGGGTCTCCATGCCCGCGCAGAGCTCAAGGAGCGTGGTCTTCCCGCTCCCGTTCGGCCCGATCACCGCTGTTCTCCCCGCCCCGATGACAAGGTCGGGAATATCCAGGATCCGGTGGCGCAGCCCTTCGATACGTATCATGCGACCCGCTTTCCAATCGTATATGCCGCCGCGGCCTTGACCAGATCACCGACGACGAACGGCACGAAGCCGATGAGGACTGCCTGAAATGGGGAGAGCGCCGCAGAGTATGCCAGCCATGCGGCGCCGGCGGCCAGGATGGTGACCGTCGCTGCAATCAGCCCCGGTATCCGGTATCGTGCCTGTCTGCGTTCATAGGCGAGACCGACGACCAGCGCCGCGGGAATGAACCCGATCAGATAGCCGCCGGTCGGCCCGAGCAGCACCCCGAGCCCGGCGGTTCCGTTATGGAATACCGGCAGATTCATGGCGCCAAGGAGGATGTAGAGCGTAACGGGCAGGACGGCGTGCCGCCTCATAACGATCCCTGAAAGCAGCACAAAGAGCGTCTGGAGCGTGAGCGGCACCGGGAAAAAAGGAATGGATAGCCAGCTTCCGGCAGCGATCAGCGCGATGAACGTTGCGCTATAGGCCAGTATCTGCGGGCGGCGCTTCATTGTCAACCATAGTAGTACTCATTGGTTGACATAAAAATTGATCAGATCTGGAAGCAGTCGCCTGCAATCACCCGCTCGATCTTGCCGTTATCCTTCCTGATGATGAGTGCGCCGTGCTCATCGATATCGATCGCCTCTCCATCGAACGTCCTGCGGAGCGTCCTGATATGCACCCGATGATCGAGGGTGAGCGAGAGGCTCTTCCATTCCCGGACCAGCGATTCGTACTCCTCGTCCTCGAGCAGCAGATACCGCTGTTCAAACTCCTTCAGCACCCGCACGAGCAGCGAAACCCTGTCCACCTCCCTGCCGGTCTCGGCCTGGAGCGACGTGATCGATTCCCGGAGCGCCGGCGAGAGTTCGTCAAGCGGGATATTTGCATCGATCCCTATGCTGAGCAGGCAGTAGTGCACGACATCCGATTCGGCAGAGAGCTCGAGCAGGAGCCCGCCGACCTTCTTATCCCCGATGAAAATATCGTTCGGCCACTTGATGAGGGCGCCGATATCGTACTCCTTTCGAATCGCGCGGGCAACTGCAATGGATCCTGCCATGGTAATCATGAAGATCCGTTCAATCGGGATATTCGGCTTTAAGATGATGGTAACCCATATACCTCCCGGCGGAGAGACCCACGAGCGGCCGAGCCTCCCGACGCCGCCCGTCTGCTCCTCGGCGATGATGACCATGCCGTGAAGCGCCTCGAGATCCGCTTCGCTGCAGAGCTGCTTGCCTATCCAGATGGTGGATGCGGCACTGTCGAAGTAGCGGATCTTTCTGCCGATGAACTTTGTAGCCAGCCGTTTCTTGATCTCGTAGGGGAGCAGACGGTTGGTCGGACCTTCCAGCATGTAGCCTTCCGTGCGGGAGGAAGAGATATCATATCCCATCCGTCTCAGCTCCCGGATCTGCTTCCAGACGGCAGAGCGCGTGATGCCGAGCCTCTCTGCGATCATCTCCCCCGAAACCGGCCCGTCCGCCTCTTCAAGAATCTTCAGTATGCTAACAGCGGTATCCTTCATGTCCATTACCTTTTCGCTCCGGTCGACTCTTCGGGGCGAGGGCACGGATCGCTGCCGCACACCTGCTTTTTGATCATTGCATGCTGCTCCATGAGGCCTGCAAGATCAAAGATCCCGGTGACATCGACGACGCCCATGGCTCCGATAGCATTGCCTTCATCGTCGCGTATCGGCGCAACGATAACGGGAATGCCCCGGTACGACCCTGAAGGGGGTGTAACCCTCTTCACCACATTATCGCAGATGACCTCCTCAAGAATCGGTCCGGTATAGCTGTCATCAACGACTCTCCCCCCTTCAATTCTGACACCCTGATGATCGCGAGATCGCGCCGTTACCGGCAGCTGACCAAGCAGATCATGAACACACATCATAATCGGCACAAAATCGCGTGCTGTCGAGGAGGCTGAGACAATGTATTGATTCATGGTCAATCCATATTTTCCATCATTTTCCTGCTAAAATAAGGTTTCCCTATCTGCGCAGGAGAAATCCTTGACAAACTCCCGCGAAGGGTATTCATGGATGCTCGTGATCACCACGACACCCTCGCCGATCTCTTTCAGGATCATCACTGATTCGCCGTTGCCGCACGTAGCAATGGTGGTGGCATCGTGATCCGGGAACCACCCGTCGCACTCGACGGCGTCCGGCTCGCAGTCTGCAAGAACCGATGCGTACGGGCTGTCTTCCACGAATGTAACGCTGCATGGCCGGTAGACGTGCTGATAGGTGACGCGGAACGGCAGCCAGTCATATGAATCGGGCCGATTGCCGCCCGCGCCGAAGACCAGCATCCTCCCGCCCATCTCGACAAATTTCCTGATCCGCTGGCTTGAAGCCCGGAGAGCCGGCAGCAGGTTTGAGTATGCGGGGTTGCCGAATCCCGTCGGAGCGATTACGGCAACAAACCGCCCCCGGTAGAACGGCGATGCAAGCATATGCGGGGTGACGAACTCACAGCATGCCCCGCAGTCCTCCACATACCTGCCAAACAATAGAGGGCTGTCCCAGAGCAGCCCGGTCCTGCAGATCATCCTTTAATCACCCCCAGCGGTTCCATCCGCGCAACGAGCAGCGATATACCGGCTCCGTCGACCACGCGCACCACCTCGCTGCTCTGCTTGTATGCCGCGGGCGCCTCCTCCGCAAGAGCGGCATCGTGGTGGGCGCGGACGTAGATGCCCTCCTTTGCGAGTTGATCCCGGAGTTCTTTTCCCCGCACCGACTTTTTTGCCTGCGTTCTTGAGAGTACTCTCCCTGCGCCGTGGCAGGTGCTTCCGAACGTACGTTCCATGGCAGTCTTCGTACCGCAGAGCAGGTAGGAGGGCGTGCCCATGCTTCCCGGGATCAGGACCGGCTGCCCGACGTCCATGTATTCGGGAGGCAGATCGGGGGAGCCCGGGCCGAACGCCCGCGTCGCCCCTTTCCGGTGGACACAGACCTGCATCCTCCTGCCGTCAACGGTATGCTCCTCGATCTTGGCGACATTGTGCGCAACATCATAGACCATCGGCATCTCCTCGTACTCGATCCCATACATGCCATGCAGCACCTCGCGGAGCGCGTGCATGATGAGCTGGCGGTTCGCCCACGCGTAGTTGGCGGCAGACGCCATTGCGCCGAAGTATGCGCGACCTTCGGGAGAATCGATGGGCGCGCAGGCGAGCTGCCGATCCGGGAGCGAGATATTGTACTTTCTGGTCGCCTTCTCAAGCACCTTCAAATGGTCGGTGCAGACCTGGTGGCCGAGACCGCGGGAGCCCGAGTGGATCATAAAGCAGATCTGCCCGGGGGAGACGCCGTATGCGGCGGCTGCCCGGGGTTCCAGGATCTCCCGCACTACCTGCACCTCCAGGAAGTGGTTGCCGGCACCGAGCGTCCCGACCTGGGGCATGCCGCGCTGCCGTGCCTTGCCGCTGACCGCATCGGGATCCGCGCGCTTCATCCCTCCCTTCTCTTCGCTATGCACCAGATCAGACTCCATCCCGAATCCCTGCTTCACTCCCCATGCCGCACCCGTCAGCATCAGGTCGGTCAGCTCCCGATTTGAGAGCGAAAGCGCGCTGCGGGCACCGACACCGGTCGGAACAGCCCGGAAGAGCTCTTCCACAAGCTGCCTCCGGTTCCGGGCGATATCGGTCTCTGTCAGGGGCGAAGCGACCAGCCGCACGCCGCAGTTGATGTCGAACCCGACACCGCCCGGCGACACGACACCCTCCTGCAGATCAAAGGCAGCAACGCCGCCGATGGGAAAGCCGTACCCCCAGTGGATGTCGGGCATGGCAAGAGAGTGCTTCACGATGCCCGGCATGGTGGCAACGTTTGCTAGCTGGACGAGCGCCCCTTCTTCAAGGGTGCCGGCGAGTTCCTCGGACAGGTAGAAGCGGCCCGGAACGCGCATGCCGGGAATGAAGCCGATCGGTATCTCCCATTCCCATGCTCCCACTCTGTTTATGCCCGCATGCATGGCTGATCTCTCACCCCCTCATATATCAAAGAGTATTTCAAGTACATAGCCTTCATCCCCTTTAACGATTCCCGGCCCCGAGTACGAGACCCCTTTGACGATCGTTCCGGAGTGTTCTGCGGGATCAAACGCCTCCCCTTTCAGTGTGGCGGATACCCGGTTGCCCCGTACGTCCACGTCAAAGGAGCAGAAGACAACGTTCTCCGCATCGGTCAAAAAAAGCAGCTCCGAGAGGAAGTCATGGAGCAGGGAATCGATATCCTCCGCCTCCAGATCGACGGTTCGCACGATCTCCCCTGCGTCGCAGGTCCCGTACATGATCTGGAACATGGCGCGGGCTGCATCCGCAAACACCTCATCGAGAGTCCCGCCCCACACGCGCAGGAGGACATCAGCCGTATGATCCAGTTCGATAAAGCTCATGGACTTCCTAATAATCAAAGAAGAAAGGTATCATGCCCCGGTGTACGGTCTCAAGATATCGGGCCTGATATCGGGAGATGTAGATCGTATAGTCGCCAACGTGAAGCCGGATATCCGAGATCTTCGGGGGTTTGATCGATGTGGGCAGGAGTATCGGACCCCCGCACGAGGTGCTCACGCGGAAATCTTGTTTTCTGTCGAGAACGTAAGATCGCACCTCATCGGTGATGTGAATGGGATGTCCGGACGAGTTGCTCTCAGTGTCGGTATACATGATGCCATCCAGTTGGTTATGGACGTAAAAAATGGTTGTGTTTCTGGAACTTTCAGGACGTGCCAAGCATCTTAACCACAACATCCACGTACTGTTCCTTCAGTTCATAGATGGTGTGCGTCCCGTCTGCGTTCCGTTTCACATGCAGGATCCCCAATCGGGACGCAATGATCCCGACCATGGATGCTACCGAGTGGTAACTGATACTGAAGCGTTTCTGCAGTTCTCCGGTGATCTGGGGGATGGTGAGTGCTTTAATCCTCACAAAGAGATCCAGCACCGCATGTCGGATACCACTCCGGTCCCTCGAGAGATAACTTTTGAGTCGAGCTTCAATCTCCTTCTTGAGCTCAGAGGGCGACCTCATACGTGGTTGTAATGCCGTATTTTATATATGTCTTTTCTTTTGGCCCTGCTGAAGGCGCGATCCGGCCCTTTTCCTTCTCCATCGGGTGAATTATGAACAGGAAAGCGATTCGTTGATCCACGAGATCCGGATCGGCCGGAAACGCGGAGGTCTGGTGAAGATCAGGAGCATAAATACCCCTCTCCTGCGGCGATATCGCCCGAATTATCCCCGCCCGGGGGAGTTTTACCGTTTCATCGCGCCCTCCTCCCTGTTGCTTCAGGCATCCGGAGGCGCGGACATCGGCTGCAGATGCAGCAGAGGCGGGCGGTGAATGCCATGCAGATATCCGGGATCAGGATTTCCCGGCGGCAGTCCCGTTCCAGTGGACCGGGGGGCGATCGCTCCTGCCCCGGGAGGGGGTCTCCACTCGATCCACTGTCCGGGGATAGTCGGAGAAGACCGGACCTGGGGCGTCTGTGCAGCGTCAGGGATCTTCCCATGAAACACACATGATGCAGCGCCTCGTGTGTATTTCGTCAGTTGTGCCTGTAGCCTGAAGGGCAACATGTGCGTTTCATCAGATGTGCCGGCATATCAGCCTCCTCGTGGTTTCTCGATTCTGATGTCTCGATCCAGCGGATCAAAACGACGAAAACGGTTTCTGGACTTCGGGATGCCCTTCCGCTCCCGTTTCCGGTCTGCCGGATGCACCGGACGCCCGCACTCCGGACCCTGCGGAGATGCAGGCTGCAATAGATAAAGATATCGGTGAATACCAATCCTTTAATCTCCGGGCATCGAATTTAGTATACCATGGAATTTGTCAGATATGACATAAACAAATATTCTCCGCAGCAGATGGTGGTTCTGCCTCTGGCTCTTCTCATCATCGCCTTTGCGATACTCGGGTTCACCGCGGTATCGACGGGCACGCCCCTTACGATGGGCATAGATTTTGCCGGAGGGACAGCAGTCACGGTCTTTACCCCTGACAGCAGGGAGGCGATCGAATCGCACTACTCGGACTACCCGTTGATATCGGTGGGCGAAGGCATCAGCGACGGCAAATACCTCCAGTTCGGGCCGATGAGCGACGAGCAGTTCCGCGAGTTCAGCACACTCACGCAGGCGCGGTATCCCGATGCAAAGATCGACCAGATCGGTGAGACCTTCGGCAGGACGCTGCAGCATCAGGCGCTTCTTGCCCTGCTCTTCTCGTTTCTCGGGATGTCGATCGTCGTCTTTATTGCGTTCCGGACCGCCGTGCCCTCGTTTGCGGTGGTCTTTGCAGCGTTCTCAAACATCGTGATTACTGCAGGGATCATGCAGATCCTCGGGATTCCCCTCTCCCTCGGAACAACCGCAGCCCTCCTGATGCTTATCGGCTACTCGGTGGACAGCGACATCCTGCTCACCTCTCGGTTGCTGAAGAGGAAAGGGAAGCTTGAGGAGAAACTCCCGGGAGCGTTCCGGACCGGCCTGATCATGACAACGACCACCCTCGCGGCGATTGCCGCCCTGTGGGTGGTATCCACCGTCGGGCAGATACAGATCATTGCCGAGATCGCAAGCGTCCTCTTCATCGGACTCGGGGTCGATCTCATGAATACCTGGCTGTTCAATGCCGGGATCCTCAAGTGGTACATCCAGAGGGGTGGAAAATAATGAACGGCGAAATCATCGGGAAGTTGATCCGGGACTGGCGCATCGCCCTGATGCTCGTCCTGGTCTTCGGATCGATCGCCGGCATATATCTCCTCCCCCCGAACCCTGACCGGGGACTGGAGGGGAATCTCCAGTTCGGCCTTGATCTCGAAGGGGGGTCGTGGCTGCAGCTCGGATTCCAGTCTGAGATCGTCGGATTCCAGACCGATCGGCCTGTAGCGGACCTGATCGGCGATCTCGAGAGGCGTCTTGATGCCGAGGTCGTCTGGGTCGGCGAGCACCACCTCGAGATCCGGAAGGATTTCTCACGCGAGGCACTGCAGCCGGTCTTTACCGAGGCAGGAGCGGAGATCATCTCCTACCAGCGCGGGGTCTCGCCGCAGACGGCCAACGACGTCAAGCGAATCCTCGAGGATAAGATCAACCGGCTCGGCACGCAGGATGCAAGGGTCAACCTGCTCACCCCGGCAGGCAGCGATTTCGCCCAGTATGTCCGCGTCGAGCTCGCCGGTGTGGATATGGCAACAGCCCAGGAGATCGTCGGCACCCAGGGCAGATTCGAGATCCGGATCTACACGACGGGCAACGCCACCGAGCATGTCCTCTATGGGGATGCCATCACGAGCGTCGGCGTTCCCACGCAGAACCCCCCCGGCAGCAACTACTGGGGCGTCGGGTTCACCTTCAGCGAACAGGGTGCTGTGGCGTTCCGGGAGGCGGCCATCGAGCACGGGGCGGTGAACAGCCCTGCCGAGCACGAACTGCTGATGCTGCTTGACAACGAGACCGTCTACAGCGCTCCGCTCGATCCCAATCTCGCGGCAAAACTCAGGACCGCACCGGAGAGAGAGCTCTCCGCCTCGACCGGCAGCGGCCAGGAAGGGCTGGATGCGGCGATGGCGCTCGAGATCCACCTCCGCGCAGGCGCGCTTCCCGTCAACGTGGACATTGTCGGCTCGGGATCGGTGCCTGCAGCGCTCGGCGAGCACTTCAAGATGATGAGCCTGATTGCAGGGATTCTTGCAGTCCTGACGGTCGGCGTCGTCGTCTTCTTCCGGTACCGGGAGCCGTACATCGTCCTTCCCATGATCGGGACGACCGCCGCCGAGCTGCTCATCCTGCTCGGCATTGCACGCGCCATCGGCTGGCAGCTCGATCTCGCGACGATCGCCGGCCTGATCGCCGTGATGGGTACGGGCATCGACCAGCTGGTGATCACCACCGACGAGGTGCTCCATGAAGGGCGGGTGCCGTCGCCCAACCTCTACCTGAAGCGCTACGGGAGGGCGTTCGGCATCATCGCGGTCGCTGCGACGACGATGTTCATTGCGATGCTGCCGCTCGCGCTGATGGATCTCTCCACGCTCCGTGGGTTTGCCATCATCGCCATCCTGGGTGTGCTGATCGGCGTCTTGATCACCCGGCCGGCATACGGGAAGATCATCATGATGATCCTCTCCCGTTAGTCCTTCTTTTTTCCACATACAACAACCTTTATCTGCCCTTTCATCAACAAGCTCAGTAATAGGGGAATTGAATATGGCTAAACCGGTTTTAATGGACTTTTACGCAGACTGGTGCGGGCCGTGCCACCAGCAGACACCGATTCTCGAGGCTTTAAAGAGGAGAATGGGAGATAGTGTCGATATCAGAAAGATTGATGTTGGAATCGATTCGCAGGAAACGAGGCAATACGCGGTAAAATACGACATTCAGTTCGTCCCCACGCTTGTTATTGAGAAGGACGGTCAGATGATCAAGAAACTGGTGGGTGTCCAGGATCTGGAGACCCTCGAGAGAATACTTGCGCCGCTGGTGGAGTAAGTGAAGATCGGCGTTGTTGGCGGGACCGGAGATATCGGTGAGGGGATGGCGTTGCGCCTCTCCACCATGCATGATGTCTTCATCGGTTCTCGCGAAGAGCAGAAGGCCACCGCGCTCTGCGAAGTGTGCGCTGCCGCTCTCGGGGAGCGGGGGATGTCCTGCAGCCTTGAGGGGGCAAGCAACCAGCAGGCGGTGGACGAGGGCGACATCGTCGTCATCGCCCTCCCGTTCAAGCACGTCGCCGCAACGATCCGATCCCTCTCAGGGTTTGAGAATAAGATCGTCATCTCCCCGGTGAACCCTATCGAGCGCTCGACCTACTTCTACTACGCTCCCCCGCCGGAAGGATCCGCCGCGCTCTTCATCAAGGGGCTCATGCCGGAGAGTGCGACCGTCTGCGCCGCATTCAACAACATCGCCGCAAACAGATGGAAGATGCTTGACGAAGTGCTGGACTACTCGGTTGCCGTCTGCTGTGACGAGGCGGATGCAAAGCGTCAGGTGATGGATCTCGTCGACAGCATATCGGAGCTCCGGGCATTCGATGCAGGCCCGCTTGCATCAGCCTCCCTCGTGGAGAGCGTCACGCCTCTCCTCCTCAATATCGCCAGGTACAGCGGGATGAAGGATGTCGGCATCCGTTTCGTCTAGCATATCAGCGCTCATAGACGGGCTTTTCGAACAGTACGGGCCGCTCATCTGGTGGAAGGGCAGCACCGAGGAGGTGATGATCGGGGCGATCCTCACCCAGCAGACGCGGTGGGAGAACGTGGAGGTGGCCCTTTCCCGCCTCCGGCAGGCGGGCATCTGCAGCATCAGGGGGATCTTCGCCGCTCCGATGGAGGAGATCGAGGCCCTGATCCGCCCGACCGGCTTCTTCCGGGTGAAGGCCCGGCGGCTGCAGGGGCTTGCTGCTCACGTGATCCGCGAATTCGGCGGCGTTGAGGGGATGCGGACAGTCCCGACGGAGGATCTCAGGGAGAGCCTGCTTTCGGTGAAAGGCGTCGGCGAGGAGACCGCCGACAGCATCCTCTGCTACGGGCTCGGCAGGGCCGTATTCGTGATCGATGCCTATACAGAGCGGATATGCTGGTGTGCGGGCATCGACGCGGGCCGGAGGGAGTTGAAGGGGCTCTTTGAGTCGGTATTGCCGGAAACGGCGGATGCATGCCGGCAGAGCCATGCGCATTTTGTCGAATATGCGAAGGGGTATTGCGGGAAGAAACGGTGCGACGAATGCTGGATCAGGAATTTTGACGGATAGGAAAGAGGCTCTTTGCCGAATGGCTGGTAGTAGGCAACTTCGGAAACATGAGCGTCCGGTGCAGGGGCGGATTTGCGATCACCAGGGCAGGTTCGTACCTGGATATCTGCACCGGGCCGATCTTTGTGCCTGATGCGGGGGAGGTTCCGAAGGAAGCCTCGAGCGAATACCGGGTTCACCGGAGCGTCTATGCAAAGACGCCCCACAGCGCCCTCGTCCATGCCCATCCCGCCCATGCGGTTGCGGTCTCGCTGCACGCAAAAGATGCGATCGTGCCGCTGGACTCGGAAGGGCTGATGCTCTTCTGCCCGGAGATTCCCATCGTCGACGGCCCGCCGGGCACCGATGCCCTCGCAGCGTCGGTGGCAGAAGCCCTCACTGCCGCGCCTGTCGCCATCGCACGCGGCCACGGGACGTTTGCAGCAGGAAAAACGCTTGACGAGGCGTTTCTCCTTACATCAGCCGTGGAGCACACCTGCCGGATTCTCCTTCTATCGGGGCGGTTTCTGCGCCTGTAGCTGCTCGATCGAGCGTATCGTCTCCCGGTGGAAAGCAAGCAGCATATCGCTGATGACGCCGAACATGAAGATCTGAAAGCCGATTGTGATCAGCAGCACGGTGAGGATGGTGAGCGGCAGGCGCTCGATGCCCTGCAGCCATTCGTAGACGACGTAAACGCCCGATATGCCCCCGAGAAGCGCGATGAAGAGCCCTATAATCCCGAAGTAGAAGATGGGGTTGGTCATCTTTGCGAGCCGGTAGATGGTCGAGAAGATCCTGACGCCGTCATGGATCGGGTTGAGTTTGGTATCGGTGCCCGGACGTTTCATGTACCGGATCGGCACCACCATGACGCGCTGGCCTTTTCTCACCGCTTCCACGGCCATCTCGGTCTCGATCTCAAATCCGGTCTCCTTTAAGGTCATCTGGTGTATCGACGCCATGGTGAATGCGCGGTAGCCCGAGAGGATATCATGGAGATCTCTCCCGTGCGCGACCTTGAAGAGGTGGTTGAGGACAGTGTTGCCGAGGAGGTTGAGGCGGGTGAACGATCCGGGTTCCGCTTTGGCGAACCGATCCCCGATCACGTGATCAAACCCGAGAAAAAGCGGTCTGAGCATCTTTTCCGCATCGGCAGGCAGATAGGTCCCGTCACCGTCGAGCATCAGCACATACGGCAGATCGATCATCTCGAGCGCCTCGATGACTGCATTCCCCTTGCCCCTGCCAAGCTGCGTGCGGACGGTGGCCCCCGCCGCACGGGCAATATCAGCAGTATTATCGGTGCTGTTGCCGTCCATCACGAAGATGTTTGAAAATCCGAGGCTCCTGAAATCCGAAACAAGTCCTCCTATCGTCGGCGCCTCGTTTAAGGTTGGAATAAATATGCATACCTCATCTTTGTTGATCTTCATCTCAATCGGGCAGGAGGGCCTCGCTCGCCGGTGGGAGGAGTCGCCCTGTCACCTCCGCTTATAAACATACGAACCCATCACATATATTGTACGGCAGACCGATTCGGCCGTGCACGCTGCATGCCGGATGCAGCATCCATCTCCCTCTCTCCACGTAAGAGAGAAGGCCGGATGATCTCTCGCAGGAATACTCCGTTTTTGCCTGCCGCAGGTGTGCCGGATCCGGCCGGCCCGCAGTATCGGTCCCATCCGGAAGCGCGGGAGAGTTCAGCGCCACACTATATTAAACCCTGCATCATACGGTCTTCATGCACAGTGCAAAGAGGGGCCTCCGGGCACTCGGTGTCGCTGAAAGTTTCTCGGGAAGGGAGCATTCCACCCTCGCGGGCATTGTGATGCGCAAAGATCTCCGGATCGACGGGTCGGCATTCTCCAGAATAACCGTTGGGGGCATGGATGCAACGCCGGCGGTCATCGGCATGGTCGAAGCCCTCGGACGCCGGGACATCAATGTCCTGATGATCAGCGGCAGCGTGGTTGCCTGGTTCAATATCATCGAACCCGATGAGGTGCATGCCGCCACCGGCCTTCCCGTCATCGTGATCACCTATGAGGAGTCGTCAGGCCTGGAGGAGGATCTCCGGCAGCACTTCCCGGAAGACCGGGAGCGCCTTGCTGCATATCGGAGGCTGGGGAAGCGGACCTGCGTCCGGCTGCATACCGGGCATGACGTCTATATCCGCACCGCAGGCCTGCCGCACGAACTCGCGGAGCGGCTCTGCAACGACTTCACAAAGGACGGCAGGCTGCCGGAGCCGGTTCGGGTCGCCCGGCTGATTGCCCGGGGCATTGTGCGGTCAGGCGTCTGCCGCTAACCCCGTGCCACCATGACGGCAGACGACGCGTGCTCCACCACAAACGAACTGACGCTCCCGAGAAGTATGCGCGCGATCC
>LNQE01001449.1_pt1 | contig 13869 bp, 10 predicted proteins | sample 603111 | NCBI WGS metagenome assembly LNQE01 (sample SAMN04260313, study PRJNA301899) | hydrocarbon metagenome | isolation source: hydrocarbon-contaminated ditch | place: Germany: Bremen | collected 1998
CACAAACAACAGCGGCCAGTTCAGATAGGATGCAATAGTGGCCGCCTGGAGAGCAGCAGTATAATTCTCACCCACAATTACTGCTCCTGGAGAGCTCGCCCAGCGGCGACTTATCTGCTCACTCAGATCAAAGCTGTTGTTGACCCTTATGTTCGAGTCGCTCCTCCAGGAGATATTTCCCACCGCAAGAACCTCTCCATTAAGCTGCCGCAGCAGCCAACTGGCCGCCGAGGAGGGAGGCTCAAGCTCAGACCAGAGGGGTGTATGGACCACATCGTACTCGAAGACGACTCCCGAGGCACCTGATCCCACCAGATCCTCGATATAGCTTACAGCTCCCTTCACATTCTGGGTGGAGAGGACATAGCCCACATAATCATCATTAAGGCGAACATAAACGGGATTCGTGCTCTCTCTGCTGGCCAGCTTGACATCCTGGGGAGAAACAGGAGATATAAAGGCAAAGTCTGCCACCCCAGTCATCCGGGCAAAGTTGTATCCCTTGCTTCGGTCAAATGGGCTGTCCAGTGCCACTCCGAGCAGCACAGGGCCCAGGTCAGATGTGATGTTCCGGGCATCCATAACGATATCCATGAGCTGGTCCTGCTTCCATTCAGCCCACTTCTCCCGGTTGTAGCTATTGGCATTGACCTTGCTGATATCTATTCCCGTGTCCTGATAGAACTTCTCTTTGCATACATCGCAGTAGCAGTGATTCTCATCCTGGAATCCGAACCGATATAGGACGACTCCATCGACATGATAGTCATCGATCAGCATCTCAATTTGGTTATAAAGACGGTCTTTTACCTCTGGGTTCACCGGGCAGTAATAGCTGCTGTTTCCCCCGATCTCTGGATTTGGCTCCTGCAGCATAGAGCGATCGATGGTGGACCGATCCGGCTCTGTTGTGGCGAGGCCAACCTCAGCCATCATTGCCATCTCTTTGCTGTCCAGACCTTCCAGCGCCTCCGATGAAGCCTGGGATACAGGAATCTCTAAAGTGACGGCAACATAAGCTTCGATTCCGTCCTTTTGAGCTGCCTTCACCAGCGCACCGACCTTCTCGCCGGAACCATGTATGGTTATAGCGCTGACGTTTGCTCCTTTGAGGGTATCCAGGATTGCCGAAGCACCGTATCGCTCCAGATCGCTCTCCTCAATCCAGCCATTTCTCTCTCCAGCATGCACCTCTTTGGGGAGGATTAGCATAGGCTTGATGACGGTCTCGTTCTCCTGAGAATAGATGGCGAGGGGAGTAGCAGCAACAGATGCATGCCAGTCGTCTGCTCCCACCAGGATGATATCCTCGACCTCGCCTTTCACTCCTCTCGCCAGTGGTTCATCGTCTGCGGCGGAGAGCAGAGTGGCGGACAGTATTGCCACGAATAATAATAAATAAAGACGTCTCAAGCGCTCACCTCCTCTAATAAGACACCCGCTTCGCTAAGTGCCTCTGTATAATCCTCTCCCACTCTGCCCACGACCATCGCCCGAGAGAGGGTTGTATTGCGTCTGGTCATCTCCTCAATAGCTTCTATGGAGGCACCAGTGACGTTGCCTCTGCACACCACCATCGGTAATCCCTCGTTCATCGCTATCTTATAGGCTCTGAATATGTCTGCTTCCCTGGGAGTGGTCAAGACAACGTTGGATGTGCCATTATCCCACATCAGTTTCGTGAACAGCCAGCACTCTTCAAAGAGGCTATCGCTTTGAATGCGCTTGAGTTCAATATCTTTCAGTTTCTCCTCAACACCAGAGGGGATCACAGAATCATTGCCCAGGATCACGATTTCCAGATAGCTCTGCAGCTTCTGCAGGTAATCATCGGAGATCTCATCCGCAGGAACCATAAATATGGATGGGCTCCTATTGCCAAATAAGGCCAGAGTACCAATAGTGCCATAGATGATGTCATCTCCGGTGAGCACCGCCAATCCCTCTGGAGGCGCAGCCACAATAGTGACGGTCTCCTCAGGCATGGGAATGCCATGGGAATCCAATAGCTGGAAGGTAAGCGGATACTCGCCCCCTTTTGATGCCAGGAAGGTGAAGTTGGCCAACCCAGGCACCTCTGGTGTGACCGTTACCATTTGTGACTGGGGGATGACTATAAGCTCATCCGGAGATTGCATCGAGACCCATATGTCCTCTTTGACGTCCAGAATTACCTTGAATTTGCCCTCATAGCTCTTATTGGTGGCGATCTTCTCCGGGACCAGGATATCGGTATCGTAGCCTCTGACCACCATTCCGAACTCGACCTCTGCCTGGATTGAGGAGTTCATGGACCGGTTGCCCAGGGATGTGGCAGTGATGGTGACATTCTCCCGAGATCCGGGCTTGTCTGTCTGTATCTGCAGTTTGATCTCATGAGTTGCCCCGGGATTCAGGGGCAGGTCATAGGGCATGCTCATGGGCTCGTCATCGTCCATCAGCACGACGCTCCAGCCCTCGGGCACAGCTCCCGCGTCAATCGAGGCGATATCTCTGAACGAACCCAGATTCTTGACTGCCAGATTGAACTGGGCAATATCTTTAGCGCTTGCCCGGAGATAGGCTGATTTGGCATCATCCACGGTCATAGCAATGCCGTAGCTCTCCTGCACAACGACATTAATATGAAAGTCTATTCGCACCGGAATGGAGGGAGGAGCGCTCTCCATCAAGTATACGAATCCGGTGTAGACTCCAGGCTTGGTCTCCGGGGGTATACCGATATAGATCTTGATCTCCGCCTCCTCTCCAGGAGAAAGAGGCTTATCCTCTGGAACGTCGATGAAGATAAAATCCCTGGCATTTCCGATCATTTCGGTTTTAGCGATATTGAAGATGGTTGAGTCCCCATTATTCATCACCTTAAGAATCCTCTCATCTCCATCCCCTGGATGAAGAACGATGTCAAATCTTTCCTTGTCTGGTGCCAGCTGGGCGGCGCCGGCGCCGATCAGCAGGAACAGTATTATAATCGGGTATATCAGCCTCATCTTGCCCCACTTGTCATATACTGGATCTTTGCACAGTGAAATATCACATCTGCTCGCTTTAAATCCTTTGCCCAGAGGATTGCGGGAATTCATTCACCCTCTAATTTGATTGGTCTTTCTGGACAGACTGGTTTATATCTGTTATGTGCGAGAACAGATCTGGTGTGTTTCTTTGGACCGTGAGAAAGAAATCCTCGTGGCCACGCCCTTTAAGAAGCGGGGCAAGAAAAGCCTGAAGATCAGCGATTTCATATTTGCCCTCTCTTTAGACCTGAAATGGGGATCTCCAGAGAAGGTGCGCGCTCTACTCAGAGAAGCGGAAGCTGAGGGGATGGTGAAGATGGATGGAGAGATAGTGTCAGCGGCGTTTGATATCGATGCGGTGGATGTACCCCTGGGATTTAAACCCTCGACGGAAGAGGCCATACTTGACCAGGGAATTAGGCTGATCACCTCCCAGACGGGCATGAGCAGAAAGGAGGTCATAGCCCTCGCTAATGATAAGCAGGATTCGCTGAAAAAGCTGGTGGAGATGGATGCAGTGGTACTCCTGCTAGCGAGAGAGATGGGGCTAGATGTTCATGATCTGGCAGCAAAGGCCTATGAGAATCTCCTTGCCCGCGCCCGGGAAGTTCAGCCGAGCTGAAGAGAGGCGGAATCGGAAAAAAGGCAGGACGATATGGCGAGAATAGCGCTTTATGAGCTGTTGGGAATTACCAAGGAGCGGGCCGATGAAATCGCCAGGAAGGTGAGAGACTCCTTTGCGCAATCGGATACTCCCGAGGAATGGATTGGAAGGCTGATAGAGGAGTCTGGAGTGGACAGGAGTAATGCGGATATCTTTGCCTGCGGGTGGTTTGCCGGAAAGTACGCCGGAGTTTCAGAGGTCTTCAATGTGGTGCAAAATGAGATGGACAGCATGGAGAAGGATAAAGCAGAAAAGCGAGAACTGGAGAGCCGACATCCTGGACAGAATGGATATGCTTAGGCTGCCAGTATCATTTTATTCTGAGCGGCAAAATTCTGTTGGAATTTATATGGAATTAACAAGTGCAATCAGTAATCGTAACCTTAATCTTCCATGGGAGCGATCTTGGGAGTTATGACTCATCGAGTCCTCTTTACAACCGCTTACCGAAATAGCTCTGAGCCATACGACTACATCGGGGCCAACACCCGGTCATGGTTCAGATTTTACTGGCCGCGCATTCAATCCTTCGGCCTGAGATTCCTGAAGCAGAACATTCCGGAGATTGAGATACTGGAGTTCCCCACCTGGGATGAATATGAAAAGAAGCTCCAAGAGGGCTGGGATGTTGTTGGCCTCTCCTTTTACCTTAGCGAGACCCACGAAGCAGTAGAGATGGCAGAGGCGGCACGCAGTGCGGGCGCAGGAGAGGTCTGGGCAGGAAACTATGGAGCCCTAACCACCGCCGTGCAGGACAGGTTCGACAAGGTCTTTGTGGGATATGCAGAGCATCAACTGGCGCCCTATTTCGGCAGGCAGATAAAGGATGTCATCCATCCGCCGCTTATCGAGTATCTGAATACGCCCTTCAATATCAAGGTGAACATCTATGGGGTCCTTTTCACTACCCGGGGCTGCCCAGTGGGATGCAAGTTCTGCCAGACTCCGGTTTTCTGCAATAAACCCAATATAATCTCCCTGGAGAGCATCGAGAGGGTTCTTGCCTACTACAAAAAAATGGGAATAAATGTGGTGATAATCGAGGATGAGAACTTCGGTTGCAACCGCCGCCATGCGGATGAGGTTGTGAAGCTCCTGGACAAGTATGGGATGGTCTGGGGGTGCATGGCCCGGGCTGATTATCTGAGAAAGAAGATCGATGATTGGGCTGACGCCCGGATGAAGAACGGCAAACAGGTATCCGGCTTTGCCGGGGCGGCTATCGGCATTGAGAACCTGCATCAAGAGCGTCTGGACGAAATCAAGAAGAAGGAAGGCACCGAGGATATTCTGGAGACGCTGAGAATGCTGCAGGCTCGAGGCCTGGGGACGATTGGCTACTATATGATCGGATTTGAGGAGGATACAAAAGAGTCGCTAAAGGTGGACATAAAGAAGCTGGCTGCCCTCAAGCTGGACATAACTCAGATATGCGTCATTACTCCTTTGCCCCAGACCCCATTGTGGAGAGAGATCGAGGAGAAGTATGGCATATTCGACCAGGACTATCATCATTATGATGGAAAGCATCTGGTCTGGAACCACCCCCATATAAAACCGGATGAGATGCAGGAGATATTAGACCGGTCGCTCCGCCAGGTCCATTCCTGGTATGTGCCCCTGCGCATCTCTGGAAGGGTGTGGTACAATGCTTATCGCTATGGAGGATGGGATGGGATAAAAGAGGTTGCCGGTTACATCTCCCGGGCAAACAAATTCGACTGGAATCAAGGCCCCAGGTTCCTCCCCTTGCCGGGAAACAAAGGATCATCCGCATGAATATGAACGCAAAAACCTGAATAAACGAAGGCTCTGGATGAAGATACTCCTCCTATCCTCCCCTGTGGTTCAGCTGGACTTCGACCGCATAGCCCGCCTGCCCAATCTGGGTCTGGCCAGCCTGGCGGCGCATGTGGATGACCTGTGCACAGTTCATGTGGCAGACATTCACGGACTGAAAGACCATCGAGAATATGTGAAAAAACAGGTTCAAGATTACGATCTCGTCGGCCTGACCGCTATGAGCTTCCAGTATCAAGAGGCACTAGCTCTGGCCAGGATCGCCAAGGATTCAGGCGCTCAGACGGTCTTTGGCGGCTATCATCCCACTCTCGCGGCAGAGGAGATCGGCCAGAGCGATGACAGCCAGCTCATCGACTATATCGTGCGGGGTGAAGGCGAGGCCACCTTCCGGGAGCTGACAGAGTCACTGCTGGCTGGAAAAGAGCTGAAGGAGGTCCTGGGCCTGTCCTACCATGATCCGAGCAGCAATAGAATGGTTCACAATCCGGCCAGGCCTCTCTTGGATGTATCGGATATCAAGATGCCAAACAGAGACGCCCGGCTCATCACCCGCGGCTTTCTGACCTTTGATGTGCCCATCGATTCAGTGGAGACCAGCCGGGGATGCACTCAGGGCTGCAAGTTCTGTTCCATCAATCTCATGTACGGCCGCCACTTCCGTACCTTCCCCATCGAGAGAGTAGTCGAGGATATCCGGGATGCGGAGGAGCATGGTGCCGGCTCGATTTTTTTCCCAGATGACAACATCACATTGAACCCCAAGAGGCTGGAGAGGCTCTGCCAGGCGATAATCGATGCCGGGCTCACTCACCTCCGTTACAAGACCCAGGCCTCCGCTTCCGGCATTGCCTCGAGCAAGAGGCTTGTCGACAAGATGGGCGAGGCGGGTTTTGACGGCGTCTTTTTGGGGGTGGAGAGCATCAATAAGAGGAACCTGGAGTTCTTGGGCAAGGGCAAGATGTCAAATGATGCCGAGATCGCGGTGCAGTACCTGCATGACAACAACATCATCGTCTCCACTGGCCTCATCGGCGGGAACCCGGATGACGATGAGGAGGACCTGTGGGAGAACTTCCATCTGGCCCGCAGGCTGAAGGTGGACTTTCCCATCTTCTATATCTCCACTCCCTATCCGAAGACCCAGATGAGAGCGGAGCTGGAGGAGATGGGCCTTGTGACCAGGAACGACTTCAACAAGTACGATGGCATGCATGCCAACCTTCGGACAAGGCATCTCTCAGACGAAGAGGTGCAGTACATCACCTGGGAGATGAATGCCCGCTACTACGACCTGGACTGGATCAGGTATAATAAAGTCAAGAAGATCTACCCCAAGTGGTTTGCGGGAGAGATCAAGAGGCTGGTTCCCTTTTATGCTAAAAGAAAGCTGGACCTGGCCACTGGGAGGAAGACGCCCCGTGATTTCTTCCAGGAGGATTTAGAGAGCGGGGAGCTGTGCAAAGGAGTGGTCTAGGATATCGGCATCTGGCTATTTCGAGCCGGATTTCCCACCGCTACGATCCTCTTTCAGCTTGTTTTCAATTTTGATCGAATGCCACCAAATAATTAAAGACCTATCCGCATAAGTCTCTCTTGGATTTGAGGGGATGGCAGGAAAGTGGCGAGGAGAAAAAGGAACAACAATACCATTGGACTGAATTCAACAGGGCAGGTGGCCCCCGCCCTGGCGGAGGACGCCCATCTGGATATTTCAATGCTCGAGACCTGGCTGTGGGATGCGGCCTGCGCTATCCGCGGGGCAACGGACGCGCCCAAGTTCAAGGACTTCATCCTGCCTTTGGTCTTCTTCAAGCGCCTCTCCGACGTCTTCGAGGATGAGTTTGCCGCTCACGTCCGGGAATACGGGGACGAAGAGCTAGCCAGGACTATTGTTGAAGAGGACCTGGCCCACTCTCTGAAGACGGGGAGCACTCCCATAATCAGATTCTACGTTCCCGGGGACTATAACTGGAGGGCCATTCGCAATCACGGTGCAGATGGCCGGCTGGGGGAGTTCGTGACGGAATCCCTGCGGGAGGTTGCCAGGCTTAATCCCGACCTGCAGGGCGTCCTGGATATCAAGGACTACAATGAGCGCCAGTCAGGGCAGCGCACTTTAGACGACGACCGGCTGGGGGCACTAATCGAGGTCTTGAGCCGGCATAGGCTTGGGCTGGAGAATGCAGAGCCCGATATCTTAGGAAGGGCATATGAGTATCTGCTGCGCAAGTTCGCCGAGGGGCAGGGGCAGTCTGCGGGGGAGTTTTACACCCCGAAAGAGGTAGGGGACCTCATTGCCGAGCTGATTGACCCTGTGCCCTACAGCACCATTTACGATCCGGCCTGCGGCTCGGGTGGCCTCTTGATCAAGGCCCGGCTGCTGTACGAGCGCCGCCATCCGGATGAGAGGTCACGGGCGCCAAGGCTGTGGGGCCAGGAGCTGAATCCGGTCACCTTCGCCATGGCCAAGATGAACATGTTCCTGCATGACTACACCGATTCGAGCTTTGCCATTGGCGACACCTTCAGAAAGCCGGGATTCGGCCCGGAGGGCTCGCTCATGCAGTTCGATTACGTGGTGGCCAATCCGATGTGGAACCAGGACAACTATGATGATGCATTTTACGAGAACGACTCCTTCAACCGCTTCTGCTCAGGCACGCCGCCCCGCTCCTCGGCGGACTGGGGATGGGTGCAGCACATGTTCGCCTCCCTGAAAGAGGGCGGGAGGACGGCTGTGGTCCTGGACACTGGTGCAGTCTCCAGGGGCTCAGGATCAAAGTCCTCGAACAAAGAGAAGACGATCCGCCAGGCTTTTGTCGAAGCGGATGCCATCGAGGGGGTGGTGCTCCTGCCCGAGAACCTGTTCTACAACACCACCGCTCCCGGAATCATATTGCTTTTGAGAAAGGGCAAGCCAGAGGAGCGAGCCGGGCAGATTTTGCTGGTCAATGCCTCCAACTACTTTGTGAAGGAGAAGCCCAAGAACGCTCTCACCCCGGAGGGAATTGCAGCGGTGGCGGAGGTCTACCAGAAATAGGAGACGCGAGAGAAGCTGAGCCGGGTTATTACCCTGGACGAGGTGAGGGAGGCGGACTATAACCTCAGCCCCTCGCAGTTCGTGGAGATAAATGAGCGGGAGAAGCACCGGCCCATTGCGGAGATTCTGGCGGATTTGGAAGAGGCAAGGGCGGAGAGGGAGAGGGCGGATGGGGAGCTGGCGGAAATTCTTAATACGCTCAAGCTTGAGGCGTATTAAAATGGATTATGTGGACACCCCTTCTAGTTGGAAAATGATATCACTGGATGAAGTGTGTGAATTACGTAAAGAAGCAATACATCCCAACAAATACCCTGATCTGCCTTATGTTGGTTTAGAACATATTGATTCTAGCAATTCAATACTAAAAAGGAGTGGGAGCAGCTTTGAGGTAAACAGCTCTAAATCAAAGTTTCATTCAGGAGATATTCTTTACGGAAAACTGAGACCATACCTTGATAAATCGGTGTTAGTTGATTTTGATGGTATGTGCTCTACCGATATTCTCGTTTTGAAGACCAAAGAATCAATTGTCCCTCAATTCTTGGTTAATATTATTCATACCAGCCAATTCATAAATTATGCTGTAAATTCATCTAAGGGCTTGAATCATCCTAGAACTTCTTGGTCTTCTATATCTGCGTTTAAGTTTCTGCTCCCACCTCTTCCCGAGCAGCGCGCCATCGCCCGTGCCATGCGCGCGGTGCAGGCGGCGCGGGAGGCCCGGTTGCGGGAGATTGCGCTGGAGAGGGAGCGAAAGGCGGCATTGATGGAGCACCTCTTCACGCATGGAACCAGAGGCGAGCCGACCAAGATGACGGAGATCGGGGAGATGCCGGAGAGCTGGTCCATGATTCAATTAGAGGAGGCATGTATAAAAATTGTCGATTGCCCCCATAGTACGCCTCACTTTTCGCCTGCAGGAGTTCTTGTTGTAAGAAATTTCAATATCAGAAATGGACGATTGGATTTAAAGTTTCCCTCTTATACAACAGAAGAAGAATATTCTGAGAGGGTCAAACGTTGTGAACCTACTGAAGGCGATGTTTTATTCAGTCGAGAAGCACCAGTTGGAGAAGCATGTCTTGTTCCTCCAGATGTAAGATTGTGCTTAGGACAGAGGATGATGCTGCTAAGAGTTGACACCTCAAAATTGAATAGATTTTTCTTGGTTCAGGTGTTTTATTCCAATGCAATAAGATCCATCATGATGGCAATCTCAAGCGGTGTAACAGCCAAACATTTAAACGTGGCAGATGTTAAAAGACTTAGAATTCCGTTTTCATCGATGGAAGAACAGAAACAAATTAGTGATATTCTAAGCGCCTGCGATTCAAAGATCACCGCCTTGGAGCATGAGGCCAGTCTGCATGATGAGCTTTTCCGAGCTATGCTGGAGGAGCTGATGAATGGGAGACTCTTGACCAGATATTTGATCGAATCCGGATCAGATTCTTCCGTACTCAACGATATCTAATTTGGATGAAGGAGGGAGATAAATATGTATTTAAGCAAAATCAGCGTGCACAACTTTCGAAATTTAGAGTCGCTGGAAGCAAATCTTTCTCCAGGCCTCAATGTTATAGTAGGAGAAAATAATGTTGGGAAGACAAATCTCTTGGATGCACTACGTGTTGCATTAGGTTCTGCATGGAATAATTCGGAGCCGATTCATCTTTCAAAAGAAGATCTTCATCGTAGCTCTGATGGCAATATGATAGATAAATCGATAATAGTAGATTTAATATTTTCAGAGCTTTCAGAAGAAGAACAAGCTCAGTTTTTAGAAATACTGAATTATAATCCTAAATTTCCCGAAAAATCAACCGCTAGCATCCACTTTGAGTGGTCATGGAATGAAACTAATGACCGTGGATATTATCGACGTTGGGGGGGCGAAAGGTCAAATTCAGAAACATCGATCTCAGAGGATATACTACAAATGCTCTCAATAACACTACTCGGTGCATTGAGAGATGCGTCCAGCGGTCTAGCGCCCGGTAGACAAAATCGTTTAGGACGTCTTTTAAGAGTATCTGCAAATGCACACGATAAAGCTCAATTGGAGGAAGTAATCTCTAAAGCCAACAACGATTTAGAACAGAATCCATTTGTAAGAAGTGCTGAGGAAAAAATAAGCATGGCTCTAGAAGGTGCTTCTGGGCCGGAGTTCAAACAAGAAGCAATTATCAGATCATCCGAGCCAGAATTTGACCGAATTGCTAATAATTTACGCCTAGTGCTGAAGATTAGCGATTTGGATTTGGCCACAGGTAAGCCGATAACTCGGGAACTAAGATCAAATGGGTTGGGATATAATAATCTAATTTATATTGCTACTGTGCTCAGCGAACTTGAAACTGTAGCACAGGCTGCACTTCCACTTCTACTTGTCGAAGAGCCCGAGGCGCATTTACATCCACAATTACAGATCTTGCTTATAAATTTCCTTCTGAAACGCGGTGCAGGAAGCAGTGAGACTCATGGCGTCCAGGTAATTGTAACTGCTCACTCTCCAACAATAGCGTCATACGTTCCCATCGAAATACTCAGAGTTCTCCATAGAGATCCTTCTGGAAAGCTCCGTTGTATGTGCCTACGTGAATGCGGATTAACGAAAAAAGAGGCTTACCAGCTCAGAAGAATGTTCGATGTTACGAGAGCTACACTTCTATTTGCACGGGGAATAATTTTAGTCGAAGGCGTTACAGAGGCTATTCTTATTCCCGCGCTATCCAGGAGATTAGACATTAAACTTGAGGAGAAAGGGATTTCCGTAATCCCTATTTGCGGTGTACAATTTTCAACTATTGCTAAACTATTTGGAGAAAATAAATTAAAAATACCTCTTTCAATTATAACTGACGGAGATCCTAGTATTCAATACGAAAATGATGGCGAAAAAAATTGGACCAATGAGATTCCAAAAAAAGACGATGAAGGGAATATAGAAGTCTGCGATAGGGTAATCAAGCTCTTAGCCGAATTTATAGACAACCCAGTTGCAAGCGTATTTCCTTCAAAAGTTACATTGGAATATGATTTGGCTGATGCCGGTGAGAAAAACCCCGAGATGATATGTCGGGCCTGGGAAAGTTGTTCGAATCGGCCGAGAACTTTTAATCTAGACAGACTTAAGGCATGTGGTAATGATCATGAGAAGCGTGTACTTGCAGTTTGGCGCGGGATCTGTCGGGCTAATCCAAGCAGTGGGAAAGGCGATCTGGCTCAAGAGCTAGCAGAAATGCTTGAATCCAATGATGAGTATTTCATTGTTCCTGATTATATTAAACGCGCCATCTATCACGCAACCGGGTGTCCCCATGAAGACCTGTGCCGATAATTTTCCAACGCCGGAGCAAAAAGCTGTAATTGACAGCAATTCACGCATAACAGTTGTTCGTGCGTGTCCCGGTAGCGGCAAAACACGTGTATTTGTAGAGTCCTTGAAAATGCGTATCGATTCGTGGACAAAGAAAAATGCTGGCATAGCTTCAATTTCTTTTACGAATGTGGCTCAGGAGCAAATTGCTGAAGGCATCGGCAAACACCTGCCTTACCCTCACTTTATCGGAACACTTGATGCGTTTGCGTTAAGATACGTCGTTCGTCCATTTGGTCACCTTGTAGGATTACCTAAAGAAGGCCATCGTCTCATACCGTCTCCTTTGGATGAAGCAATTGAATATCCGGAAGTAGAGATTGACTCCAGTGGTCAAAAAATTAGTTTATTCAGCATCAGATTTGCAGATGGCCCACTCCATAAACCAAACATGAAAGCAAAGACATTTCGAGGTCAGATTGATATTGAGCCTGATTATACATCGAATATTTTAAAGAAGAAGAAAGCAGAATGGAGAAAGCGAGGCAGAATTACTCACTCAGACTGCCAATATATATCTTCCTTAATTTTGTGTCATCCGGAATTCGGGAAAAAAGTCTCGGAACTGGTTACTCGTAGATTTCCTATGATACTTGTTGATGAATTTCAGGACACTAATTGGTTTCTTGGACTTGCTTTAATAGAATTATTGCGTTCTCCTTTCCTGGAGTCTGGATTAGTTGTGGGAGATCCAGATCAAGCAATTTTTGAATTCGGAGGTGCCAATCCTGATCTATTTAAAGATATTGAAAATTTACCTGGTGCCAAGTCTTTGCCTTTGAATCAAACACATCGTTGCCCGAAGAAGATTGCTGCTATCGCAACTGCACTTTCCGATACCGGCAAACAAGTCTTGCCAAGAGATAACGCAGATCAAGGATCGGCAATAATTTTGGTGCACGATATGGAAAAAATAGATAGAAACAAAAAAGTTATAGCGAATATAAGCAAATTTTGTGAAGAAGAAGATCAGCTGGCTATCATATCGAGACGCGAATTAACCTTAAGAACTTTTTTGGGTGAATCAATCTCTAGCTTTAGAGGGGTTTCTCATTCAGGAAAGAATATCGAAAACGCTGTGCAAATGCTTCGTTCTGACCAATCAAAAGTCGCTTCGCATATAGTGGAAAGAGAACTCGCTTGGATTCTGTTTAAAAATGATTCACCTTCCATGAACGACCTTCGTGATCTTGATGTTGATCTAATTAAATGGCGAAGGATCATTTATCAAATACTTAAAGAAGCCAGCATCGATAAGAAAGATGAGACATGGAATGAGTGGCTGTTGAGAATAAGGAAGCTAATTCTAGATTCCGCGCTCGATCTCAATTGCGAATTTGATAAAAGAAGGATTTCGGATAATTTGAAGCAAAATCTAAAAGGTAATGTACTTCGAAAGATGGCTGAACACCTGGAATCAAGTGATAGTTTAATTGAAAGGGCAACCATAAAAACCATTCACCAAGTTAAAGGCGACGAGTTTGAATGCGTCGTTATATTGGTCCCTAAACCCAGCCCTAATAATTCGCCTTGTCCTTCTGTTGAATGGTGGCCAGATGGTCCTTCAGAAGAACGCCGCGTTGCCTTTGTGGCCGCATCTAGAGCTAAGAAGACTCTAATTCTTTGCATTCATCGCGACACATATAACGCTTTAAGAACATTGAGATCAGATTTTGTCGACAATTTTGAGCAAATTTTTCTATTCGAGAGACAACATTCATTGATGGAATTTTTATGATATGAATTTTTGAAATCAAACATTCCAGGATCTTCGCTTCGATCACGAGGCCCGCCTGCACGACGAGCTCTTCTCTTCCGGGCCAGGCAAAAGGAGCTGATGACGGGCAGGCTGCGGGCGGGGGCGCTTGTGTCTGATAAGTCATAGGTCAATCTATTTATTACGGATTTTATCTTTTTATTATCTTAATCCCTTCCACAAACCTCTCTTTCCTCTTGTTGAGGTATT
>LNQE01001233.1_pt1 | contig 13866 bp, 13 predicted proteins | sample 603111 | NCBI WGS metagenome assembly LNQE01 (sample SAMN04260313, study PRJNA301899) | hydrocarbon metagenome | isolation source: hydrocarbon-contaminated ditch | place: Germany: Bremen | collected 1998
CCCGCCGATACATGCACCGATCTCCGTCCCGAGAGGGAGAAACGCGATGTTGATTCCCCAGATGAAGAGGATCATCCCGAAAAACGTCAGCAGGACGCCTTTCAGGATATTCGCGATGTAGCGTATGGGAAGCTTCAGGTACAGCACCTGAAAGGCGAAGAAGAATATGAGTAGAGGGAGGAACACCTGCAGGACATCGAGGATCACCTGATACGCCCCTTCAGGCGGGATCAGTCCGGTCACTGCAGGAGCACCCCCGCAAGCATTACCCCGATGATCGGCCCCATCGAGGCGAGGCCGATCAGCCCGAAGCTCTCCGAGAGGGAAGATCTGCCGCCAAGGACAGAACTGAACCCCACTCCCAGCGCAAGGATGACCGGTATCGTGAGCAGGCCCGCCGAGACGCCCCCGGCGTCAAAGGCGATGGGAAGGAGTTCCGGCGGCGTGAAGAACGAGAGCAGAATGATGCTCCCATAACCGGCGGCAAACAGGTACTCAATCGGAACGCCGAACACAATCCTCAGCATCGCCATTGCCACGAGAAATCCCACGCAGAATCCGATTATAAGGACCAGAGGGCCGGCCGTTCCGTTATTCGGGGCGGCTGCATCGATCAGGGTGATGAGTACATGGACGCCGGGCTCCGCAACGGCTGCGACGAAACCGAAGATGAAGGCGCTGACGACTATAAAGAGCACGGATCCCCGGTTTGGGAGTTCCCCGCCGATCGCCTCGCCCATCGGCAGCAGGCCGATCCTGACGCCAAGCAGGAAGAATGCGATGCCCAGCGCGGCCATGCCGATGCCGATCAGGGATTGGAGGAAGAGGTATGGGGGCGTTTTGAGCACTGCGATCTGCAGGATGACGATCACCAGCGTAATCGGCCCGATGGCCTGGATGACCTCTCTCAGTGTTTCCTGGAAATCCTGCAGCATATTACTCTCCCTGGGGGTGGCAGGCGGCCCGGAAGCCGCCAGCAGATTCCGGCATGGCGGATGTGCCGGCTCTGGAAGAAGGCTGCTATGCCGGCAGAGCACATCACCGCCGGAGAACCGGATCCCGGGTGCGTGGGGCAGTTCTGCGGGCCGTACCCACGCTCAGTCCCATCCGCTCTCTTTCTCGAACATATGCACCCGCCCGATCACCCGCTCGAGGCGGATGACAAACCCGATCCCCATCCCGGGCTTGTCGAGGTCGGCTGCCTTCATGATCTCATCCAGCACCCGGTCTGTCTGCTCCGGGTTCACGACCGTCAGCACGACATCCTTTTCGGGCTCGATGGCGATCCCGAGGATGGTCTTCTTCTCGTGGATGCCTGTTCCCCGACCGTGAAGGATCGTCCCTCCTTCCGCGCCGGCACGCCGGGAGGCCTTGACTACTTCTTCGGCCCAGCCCTTCCTGACGATCGTGACTATCAGGTCCATGCAACCTTCACATATCATTCTACCGCACCTTTTTTCATCCGGAATACAATTCCAAGCAGCATGACCGCGATGATCGGTGCAAGCGCGATCATCGCGATCATGCCGAACCCGTCGGCGACGGGATTCCGACCCTCGATCGTCCCTGCCGCTCCGACTGCCATCGACATAAGAACCGTCACCGCCATCGGCCCGGTTGCCACACCTCCTGAGTCGAAGGCTATGGCAATAAAGTCCTTGTCTGAGAGCCAGAGCAGGATCATGGCGAGAAGGTATCCCGGGATGGCGATGTACTGGAATGGGATCCCGTAGACCACCTTCGCCATGCCGAGGGCCACAAAGAACGCGACCCCCAGCGAGAGCGTATACAGCATCAGCGATTCCCTGATATATCCGCCTGATGACTTCCCGATCTCGCGGCAGAGCACACGAACCGCCGGCTCTGCAAACGTGGCGAGAAAGCCAAGAAAAAAGCCGAACGGGATCAGGAGGGCGAGATGGCTTCCCCCGAGAAACGCACCGATATCCCTCCCTGTCGGAAGAAAGGCGACATGCACCCCCTGGAGGAAGAGCACCATGCCGACAAAGGCCATGCCGATACCCTTGAAGAGGTTCAGCACGTATCCGCGGGGCAGTTTCAGGTAAAGCACCTGGAAGAGGAGGAAGAAGAAGACCAGGGGGAGCAGCGCCTGCAGTACGTCAAGGGTTACGATATCGATACCCAGGAAGGCGCCGGCGCCTATCAATAGAAGAATACCCCCATGAGCATCACCCCGATCACCGGTCCGATCGATGCCAGCCCGATGAGGCCGAACCCGTCCGAGAGGGAGGATCTGCCGCCGAGCACTGCGCTGACGCCGATGCCCAGCGCCAGGATGATCGGCACGGTCATCGGGCCGGTGGTGACGCCGCCCGCGTCGAACGCAATCGGAACGAACTCTATCGGCGCTATGAGCGAGAGGAGGATTACGATCCCGTATCCGGCGAAGAGGAGATAGGCGATAGGCACCCCGTAGAAGATGCGAAGCACTGACGTCGAGACAAAGAAGCCGATCCCGATGGCGATGACGGCGATCAGGGGATTCTTCGCGATACCGCCTTCGGAGACCGCGTCTATCATGCCGGTCAGCACCCGGACGTCCGGTTCTGCAACGGTCACAAGGAATCCCAGCAGGAATGTGATCGCGACGATCATGAGGAGCGATCCCCGGTTCGGGAGTTCCCCGCCGATCGCCTCACCCATCGGCAGCAGGCCGATCCTGACGCCCATCAGGAAGAATGCGATGCCCAGCGTGACCATACCGACGCCGATCAGAAACTGAAAGAAGAGATCCATCGGCATTTTGAGCATGACGAGTTGCAGGACTATGATTACCGCGGTGATCGGCACGATCGCCTGAATCACTTCTTTTAATGTCTCCCGAAAGTCCTGGAGCATGATGTCTTCCCCCCACATGGCCGGTATGCCTGCCGCGCATCCTGCATCGCGATCAGGCCCTGGTTGGCGGGAGTGTGCCCCGCGCCCGGAAAGAATATCTCAAAGAAATCAGATCCGGCTCTCTCCATCTCAGGCCTGCCCGAAATACCGGAGGGCAGGTACCGTGCACAAGACAGTTTCGACCCTATGGGTCAATATATTTGCGACGGCGACCCGGGTGCCGCCCTACCGCTTCTCCCACTTTAAGAGTTCGGCAACCTCCGACAGGGTGCTGCCCCGGCGGATCTCCTCGCGGATCCGCTCCTCGCTCTTCTTCACCTCCATCGCCCGGCGGGCGATCTCGTAGGCGCGCTCCTTTTGGATCACGACGACACCGCTCTCGTCCCCCACGATCCAGTCGCCGGGGCGCACCTCCTGCCCGCAGCAGGCGATCTCTGCGTTTATCTCTCCGAGGCCTTTCGGCTCGCCGGCGTTCGGGACGACCGCCCGGGCAAAGAGGGGGAAGTTCATCTCCCTGATATCGTCGGCGTCGCGGACCGCCCCGTCGATCACCACGCCGGCAACCCGCCGGTTGAGGCAGCTCAGTGTCGCGAGTTCGCCCCATGGGGCGATATCGGTGCCGCCGTCGTTGCTGATGACGATCACATCCCCTTCGCCCGCCAGATCGATCGCTTCCACGGGCTTTGCCCAGTCGCCGGCGATCGTCCGGACGGTCACCGCCCTCCCCACCAGTTTGATGCTCCTGCAGAGGGGTGTGAGGCCTGCCATCGACCCCTTCCGGTGCATGGCATCGGAGACGTTCGGTGCAGATACCTGCTCCAGCATCCGCCGGATCGCGGTGTCGGGATCCTCTGCCTCTCTCCGGGAGCGAGCCTCCGGCCGGTCGATCGCGGCGCGGATCCGTGCGGTCGAAGCCGTGACGTCGGCGGATCTGGTGACGGCGCCTCCGACGATGACGATCTCGGCGCCGCAGGAGACGGCCTCCGCAGCGGAATCGGCGTCAAGCCCGCCTGCTGCGGCGAGCGGTATGCCGATCTCGCCCGATATGCGGGTAAGGAGATCAAGAGAGCTCATGCCGATCATCTGCTGGTCGATCCCCACATGGGCGTTGATGCAATCCACGCCCATCTTCTCCAGTTCGCGCGATCGCTCCACCGGATTTCTGGTATTGATGAGATCGGCCATCAGCCGCACGCCGTACTGCCGCGCTGCGAGCACCGCCTCCCGGATCACCGAGTCGTCGGCATCGGCAAGGATGCAGACGATGCTTGCCCCGGATTTTGCCGCCATCTCCACCTCGACGGCACCGGTGTCTGCGATCTTCATGTCGGCAACGATCTCCCGGTCCGGGAAGCGCTCCCGCATCACCCTGACCGCATGCATCCCCTCGCTCTTGATCAGGGGCGTACCAACCTCGATCCAGTCCGCTCCGCCCTGAACCGCTTCCGCGGCGATCTCCACCGCACGCTTCAGATCGAGGAGATCGAGCGCCACCTGGAGGACTGGCCTCTTCATGCACCATAATTGGCAGAGCTGGTATATCTGATGCTCGATTAATGCCACGGGCGTGCTGCTGACGGGCAGCTGCGATGGACAGGAAAGAGAAGGGAACTCTCTTTCAATCACCCGGTGTCTGCTGTCATGACAGCATCCAAAATACGTCAGCACACATGCATACGTCACCCGTCACCCCGGCGAAACGTGCCCCTATCCAAGACGCCTATGAGGCCGTTTTACGGCCACAGGCGCATCCGAGGAGAATTCTTGAGCGGGAATCCATATCCGGGTCCGGTTTCTCTGACCGTCCCGGAACAGTGGACCGGGGAGGGGGTCTCCCCCTCCCCCTGTGAGGATGGCAGGCGGGAAACGTGCACGGGAGGTGCAACGAACCATGTGTCGGGCATCTTCCCTGGTCGAAAACGGATGTAAACCGGCGAAAGATGCACCATCCCTGCCGGAATACCCGACGTTCCCGTCGATCGCCGCCGCCCTTCCGGGGACCTCTGCCTGTTTGCCGGATCATCGGTTCGGTCAGATGCGATGCGGGCAGCAATGTCAGTTCCTGCCGAATGGCGAAGCAGAGGGCGACAGGAGATATGCTCATGCAGGCAGGCCGCATACCGGTCGCCGGCATCAGGGATCGCAGGCGATCAGGGCAACGGTGGAGCTGAACGGGAAGAATCGGCCGGATCGGCGGCATGGCCGCTCAGGTGCCTGCGGAATCTGCAGGGAGTTTTTGCGCCGGACCGTGCTGCCCCACCTTCTGAGGCTGCCGCTTTCCAGCGCAGAAGAGATCGAACTCCCGCAGGAGATCGGGATGAGAGAACTGGTTGCTCATGAACTCGACAAAGTGCCGGAGCTGTTCGATCGTTTCGGGGCTGAGTTCGTGCTCCATGATGCAGGCATCGTGATCCGCAACCGCGGCAGGCACCCGGATGAGGGTGAGGAATGCCCGGATTGTATCGTGCCGCGACTTGATGACCTCGGCGATGCTCCTGCCCTCGGGCGTCAGGGTCACCCCTTCATAGCGCCGGTATACGGCAAGCCCCATCGCGTCGAGCTTCTGGATCATCTCGACAACGGTGGGCGGCCGGACGCCGAGCTCCTGCGCGACGTCCTTCGTCCGTGCATAGCCCTTCTCAAGCGTGATGTTGAGGATCGCCTCGAGGTAATCCTCTGCCTTCCTGCTCAGGTGTTTCACAATGCTTAAGGTATGGCGGTGCAGCAATATATAAGTTAGGTAACCCTAACACCCCCCGGCCAGGCCGGCTTCCGCCGCGCCGGTCCGATCCCCAATACAGGGGGCAACCTCCTTTTCGGTCAGGCTCATCGGGCCGTACCTGCGGCATATTCGGTTTCATCACGCTCTCCTAACAATGTTTGGCAGATGCCGCCGGGATCGAAAGAGTTTCGGGACGGGATTATCCCGACCAAACAACAGAAATGATTGCATGGAAGATCACGACCCGCTCAATGGTATGCTGCCCCGAGGCGGCGGAGTAACACTTGACCGCATCATCCCCGAGCAGGCCTGCCGGATAGTCGGCATCCGCGCGCGGGGTCGATCTCGGAGACGCATGTTTGCAATGGGCCTTGTGCCGGGCGCCCGGGTGGAGATGCTTCGAACTGCGCCGCTTGGCGACCCGGTTGAATACCGCGTCAGGGGCTACTGCCTCGCAATCAGAAAAGCGGATGCCGGCCTGATCGATGTCATGCCGGAAGAGCAATAGACCCACCGTGATGCAATAATGCAGCAATTCACCGTCGCGCTTGCCGGCAACCCGAACGTCGGCAAGACCACCATCTTCAATGCCGTCACCGGTTCGCGGCAGCACGTCGGCAACTGGCCGGGGGTGACCGTCGAGAAGAAGACCGGCCGAATCTCCCACCGCGGCATCGAGATAGATGTGGTCGATCTTCCGGGCACGTACAGCCTGACCGCCTATTCGCTCGATGAGATCGTCGCGCGGGACTTCATCCTCGATGAAAAGCCCGATGTCGTCATTCAGGTCGTGGATGCAACAAATCTTGAACGGAACCTCTACCTGACGACACAGCTCATGGAGATCGGCGCCCCGCTTGTCGTCGCCCTGAACGTGGCGGATCTTGCCGAGGCGAGAGGGGATGCCATCGACGCAGAAAGGCTGCAATCGCTTCTCGCGATCCCGGTTGTGAGGACCGTCGGAAACAGGGGGGAAGGCATCGAGGATATGCTCGATGCCGCGATCCGTGAAGCGGAGTCGCCCCCCCGCCACGAGCATACCGTCGGCTACGGCGACGACGCAGAAGCGGCGATCGCCCGGCTCGTTACCGCCCTGTCGGCTGATGCGGATCTGGCCGGGCACTATCCGCTCCGCTGGCTGGCGGTGCGCCTCCTCGAGGGCGACGAGCATGCAGATTGCAGGCTGGAGGGAAGTCCGGCCCGCGAGGCGGCGCTTGAGATACTTGCCGGCATCGACCGCGAGGCGTGCGAGGCCGCCCTTGCTGATAAGCGCTATGAGGTGATTGCGGCGATTCTGGCGCAGGTCTGCAGGCTCGCGCCGGAGAAGATCAGCGCGTCTGATCGGATCGACCGGGTGGTCACGAACAGGTACCTGGGCATCCCGATCTTTCTCGCCCTGATGTGGGGAGCGTTTGAACTGACATTTGCCGTGGGCGGCTTCTTCGGAGAGGCGATCGAAGCTGGATTCGGGGTGCTCGGAGAGGCAGCGGCGACGATCGAGCCCGGGTGGCTCGCGTCGCTCATCGGGGACGGGATCCTCGGCGGCGTAGGCGCGGTCCTTGCCTTTGTCCCGCACATCTTCATCCTCTTTCTGATCCTCTCGATCATGGAGGCAAGCGGATACCTCGCCAGGGCGGCCTTCATCATGGATCGGCTCATGTACGCCTTCGGGCTGCCCGGGAAGGCGTTCATCCCGATGTTGATGGGCTTCGGATGCAATGTCCCGGCAATCATGGCGACCCGGACGATCGAAGACCACAAAGAGCGGCTGATCACGATCATGGTCAACCCGTTCATCTCCTGCGGTGCGCGTCTTCCGATCTATGTCCTCTTTACCGGGATCTTCTTCGGCAGGGAGGCAGGAACGGTGATCTTCGCCCTCTACGTGCTCGGCATAGCAGTCGCGATCGGGTCGGCGAAGCTCTTCAGGAGCACGATCCTGCCCGGGGAGTCGGCGGCCTTCATCATGGAGCTCCCTCCCTACCGCCTCCCGACACTTCGGGGAAGCATGATCCAGATGTGGGATCGCGGATCGACCTACCTGAAGAAGGCCGGCGGGATCATCCTGATCGGTGCGGTGATCATCTGGGCGCTCGCCTCAAATCCGCCGGGCGTCGAGTACGGAAGCCAGGAGAGCCTCGTTGGGATTATCGGGAACATGCTCTCGCCGGCCGTCGAGCCGCTCGGGCTGAACGGGAAGATCGCCGTCGCACTTATCTTCGGGATCCTGGCAAAGGAGATCGTGGTCAGTTCGCTCGGGGTACTCTACGGAGCAGGCGAAGATGCCGGATCGCTGACCGATGCTCTTGCAGCCGATCCCGGTCTCGGGCCAGCGAGCGCGCTCGCGCTCATGGTCTTTGCGCTCCTCTACCTGCCCTGCATCGCGACGCTGGCGGTCATCCGGGCAGAGACAGGTTCGTGGAGATGGACGGGGTTTGCCGTCGGCTACGGGGTCGTGATCGCCTGGCTGCTCGCATTCTTCGCCTACCAGGCCGGCCGCCTGATCTGGGGGATCTGAATGGCCGAGGAAGCAATGCAGCTCTTCGGCATCGCCCTCTCTCCTGCCGCGGCATCGCTGATCCCGCTCTTCGCATGGGGCTGGGATCCTCTCCCGGTTTCCGCGTAGCCATGGTGGCCGGGATGCTTGGAGAGATCGCCTGCAGAATGGAGAAAGGAACGTACACACTCTCTTCGCTCGCTGCCGGGCTCGGGATTTCACAGAACTCGCTGCTCCTGCGGCTGGAACTGATGGAGCGGCTCGGCCATGTCGTACGGCTGCGGCCATGCACCCCTCCGTCGGCCGGGAAAGCCTGCAGCCGCTGCCCGGGGGGATGCTTTGGCAGCGGGGGCGCGGTACATATCGCCGGGTACACCCTGACAGCGAAGGGAAGGCGGCTCTGCAGACGGTGACGGCCGTTGTATCAGCATGGAAACCGGTACATGCCTGCAGGCACGCGCATCTCGAACCGCGCCCCCCGTCCGGGTTCGCCCGTTTCTGCGATGGCAATCCCGGTGATGCCGAGGATCTCCCTGATCAGGAAGAGGCCGAGTCCGGTGTTCTTCCCGACTCCGCGGGCGAAGATACGCTCCTTCTCCTCTGCAGGGATGCCGATGCCGTCATCCTCCCAGATGAGCAATAGATCCCCGTTCTCCAGGTGGCGGTACCGGATCCGGACCGCGGTCGCCGTTTTGCCGTGCCGGACGGTGTTGTCCATCAGGTTAGAAAAGACCCGATCGAGGAGCGGATCGGCATAGAGCATGAGGCCGTCGGTCTCGTTGATGATCGGGAGGCTGTGAGGCGCGATGCTCCGGATCGCATCCGACAGGCTGCGCCATTCGGGAGAGCCGATGCCGATGGACTGGTAGTCTTTCGTGTACCGGATCAGGCTCTGTATGGTGCGTGCGGCGTTCTTCATCGCCTCGTAGTAGCCCGCACACTTCTCGTCCGATCCGCACTCTTCTGCAAAGAGGAGGTTGGCCTGCAGGATCGTCAGCTGGTTTAAGATGTCGTGCCGCGAAATACTGCTCATCAGGCTGAGTTTTCGGTTTGCAACGGCAAGGCTGTTTGAATACCGGGCAAGCTCTGCGGCATGAAACTCAAGTTCCCTCTCCATCGCCTTCCTCTCGGTGATATCAAGGAGGGACGCGACGCTTTTCTGGGTTCCGGGGATCATGCCGACGTGCAGGAGGATATCCCTGCGAGCACCGCTCCGGTCGAGAAATCGGAATTCATAGACACTCGGCGCTGAACGCTCATCGCTCCTCCGCAGGCGGTGGTATTCCCTCATCATCGAGAGATCTTCGGGCGCGATGAACTCGGTCCACCTCATCCCCGCAGCGCGGATCTCGTCGGGAGAGTAGCCGGAGAGGAGACCGAATGCTTTGTTTGCAAGCGAGATCGTTTCATCGGCCTCGATGATCACCGTCGCCGCCTGGGTATGCTCAAAGAGCGCGCGGTAGGCATTCTCCGAATCGCGGAGCGCCTCCTCCATCTGTTTGAGGCTGGTGATATCGGTCAGCACACCCTGAACGCCGATGGGGCGCCCATCCCTGATCACGGGGCGGGCAGCGGTCTTCACCCAGATCACCCGGCCGTCTTTTGTGAGGAAACGGTACTCGGTCGGTTCATTGGCACCTGACAGGATCTTCCTGAACTGTTCGAGGCGGCATTCTATGTCGTCAGGGTGAACAAAATCGACGAATTGTCTCCCGATCACCTCGCCGGGGGTGTAGCCGCCTTTTGATTCGACATTCGGGGAGATGTAGGCGATTCTGGCGTTTTCATCAAGGGTGTAGATGATCTCGCTTAAGTTCTCGACAAGCGTCCGGTACTTCTCCTCGCTCTCCCGCAGTTCTCTCTCCGACTGCTTCTGTATGGTGACGTCCCTGATGGCCTCTATCGCCCCCGTGAGCCTGCCATGCTGATCATAGAGCGGAGACGCCCTGACCCAGAGGGTGACCTCCTTCCCCCGTGGCCTGGCCTGGTGTGTCTCGGCCTCAATCGTTTCTCCCATCCGATTCAGGGAGACATAGTGCCGGGCAACCTCCGGGTCGAAGCGAAGGGCGAGATCGATCAGGACCGGCCTGCGCTCGCCGTAGAACAGCAGGGCATACGCATATGCTCCCTTACCGATCATCTCCGACGCGGGCACCCCGGTCATCTCTGCGATTGCATGATTCCAGGCAATGACCGTGCCCTCCGTATCGATGACGAATGTTGCGTACGGGAGGAAGTCGATGATATCGGCGAGCATCCGTTTGCTCTCGATGAGGTGCTGCCGGCTTGCCGCGAGCTCGTCCAGGCTCTTCCGGAGCTCTCCTTCCATTGCGGTGAGCTCAATCACCGCGTCATGAAGCTCCGTGGTCTTCTTTCGGAGTTCCTCCTCGCCTTTTCTCCTGCCGATCGCATGCCTGACTGCGTTTGCAAGCTCGGCAAACTGCGCCGTCGGATCGCCGCCCTTCTGGAGGTAGAAGTCGGCACCGGAATTCAACGCCTCTATCGCCACCTCCTCCCGCCCCCTGCCGGTGAAGATGAGAAAGGGTATATGGGAGCCTGCCTCCCTGATGCGCTTTAACAGGACGATGCCGTCCATCCCCGGCATCTGGTAATCGGAGACGACAGCGTCGTATTGCTCTGATAGGGCAAGCTCCAGCGCCCTCTCCGGGCTGTCGGTGACATCCACGATGAAGTCTCCCATCCGCTCGAGGAAGATCTTCCCGATCTCGAGCAGGTTGCTGTCGTCGTCCACGTAGAGAATACGGCTGTGATCGGCTGCGGGTTGGGTGTGCATATGGCCTGCGTCCTGGAGTATATATATATATCAGGTGTTCTTTATGACAGTATTCTGACATTTACCTTGCGGATGTGCCGGTATGGCGCGAAAAGCGCTGCAGGAAGCGTGCGGGAATGAAGCAGCCACGTGACACGGTTATACGGCAATTCCCTCGCTTTCCGGTGAGGGGTATGCCGCCTGCCGGCCTGAGGATGACCCGCGACGTTTCAGAATCCTTTTTGCACCGTGCGGGTACAGCCTCCTCTGGAATGGAGCATGCAGCGAGGTACCGGCGAAGGCTGCCGGAAGCGGTTATGGAAGAGATTGCGTCGTATATCGCGGCGAAGGAGGCGTTGCTTGCGCCCCGGGCGGCGCGGAACAGCGATGCCGTCCGCCGGTTCGGAAAGAAGCCTGCAGATATCAGGACCGAATATTCCCGCGATGCCGACCGGATCATTCATACCATGGCCTATGCGCGATACATCGACAAGTCGCAGGTCTTCTGGCTGGTGAACAACGACCACATCACCCATCGCGTCCTCCACGTCCAGCTGGTCTCGAAGATTGCCCGGACGATCGGCCGGTCGCTCCGCCTGAACGAAGACCTGATCGAGGCCATTGCGCTCGGGCACGACATCGGGCATATCCCCTACGGCCATCTCGGCGAGGCATGCCTGTCGGAGCTCTGCGAAAAGGAGGGGCTCGGGCCGTTCCGGCACAACGTCCAGAGTGTCCGCGCGCTTCAGGTGATCGAGGACTGCGATCTCACGCTGCAGGTGCTCGACGGCATCCTCTGCCATAACGGTGAGGCATACGACGACCGCATCGAACCGGAGCAGGAGAAGACCTGGGAGGCCCTCGATGACGCGATGGCGGACGGCAGGGATCATGCCCCGATGACCCTCGAAGGGTGCGCGGTCAGGTTCGCAGATACCATCGCCTACATCGGCCGCGATATCCAGGATGCGGTGCTGGTCGGGCTGATCGAAGGCCTCCATGAGATCCCTCGGCCGGTGCAGGAGGTGCTGGGCGGGACGAACGCGGCCATCATCGACACCCTGATTAAAGACGTCATTGAAGGGAGCAGCGCCGGGGAGAGGCCTCTCATCGCCTACAGCAATGAGGCGGCCGCCGCCCTTGCCGTACTGAAGGAGTTCAACTACCGGCGGATCTATCTCCACTCCCGTGCACGCGCCGAGATCCCAAGGGTTCGCCGGATGTACGAGACGGTCTTTTTTGGGTTCCTCGACGATCTTGTGCAGAATCGGAAGCGTTCGAAGATATTCTCCGATTTTATCGATGCTCCATGGATCGCCGCGGCGTACCGGGAGAGGGCGACGGAGCAGGAACTGGTCAGGGACTTTATTGCAGGGATGACCGACCGGTACTTCGAGCGCCGGTTCAGGGACTTCGTCCTGCCCAGAAAGGCGGAAGGGAAGTTTGCGGTGTGGGAGGACGGCGAGCAGTTATAGAATCGCGACCGGGGCAAAGGTTTAACACCCCGATCGGTGAGAGGCGGTCGGGCCTGCCCGGCGGCCATTGCATCGGTGCAGGCATACAGGAGGCGGAAGTATGGTTGAAATCGGATACAAACTCTGCAGCGAAGAGCATGGTCCTCTCGATCTGGTCTGCTGCGCCCGGCAGATAGAGGATGCCGGGTTTGACTACAGCATGGTATCGGATCACTTCCATCCCTGGATCGGCAGGCAGGGAGAGAGCCCATGTGTCTGGTGCACCCTTGGCGGCATATCGCAGGTAACCTCGAGGCTGCAGATAGCAACGGGCGTTACCTGCCCGACGATGCGCACACGCCCGGCTATCATCGCCCATGCAGCGGCAACGGCCGCCGCCATGCTGCCGGGCAGGTTCAGTCTCGGCGTGGGATCCGGCGAATACCTCAACGAGCATATCTCCGGCGACCATTGGCCGCCAGCGCCGGTCCGGATGCAGATGCTTGAGGAGGCGGTGGAGATCATCAGGCGACTCTGGACAGGAGAGGAGATCGATCACGAGGGAGTGCACTATACCGTCGAGAATGCACGGCTCTATACACTGCCGGAGACGCTGCCGCCGATACTGGTTGCGGCAGAAGGGGAGATCGGCGCGGAAGCGGCCGGCAGGATCGGCGACGGGCTTGTGAATGCCGGCAGCAACGAGGATCAGGCCATCCGGACATTTCGGGATGCAGAGGATGAGGGGACGCCGGCATACCTTGAGATATCCGTCTGCTATGCAGAGACTGAGAAAGAGGCAGAACGTATAGCTTTTGCGCAATGGCCCATCGCTGCAAACACGGGAGAGCTGAACCGGATCCTTTCCACACCTGCCCACTACGAGCAGCTTGCGATGATGGTAAGCCAGAAGGACGTGGCGGAGAAGGTCGTATGCGGCAGGGATCCGGAGAGATACATCGATGAAATCCATGCCTCCGCCTCGGCGGGATACGACCATATCACCATCCTCAATATCGGTCCGTATCAGCACGAGTTCATCGAATTCTGCAGGGACAGTATCCTGCCTGCGCTCGTGTGAGAAGCAGGGATCACCGCCCGGAGGGTGGGTTGCATCGGCAGCCGGTCTGCCCGGGGTTGGCGGCGATCCGCACAAGGGAGTTGCCCCAGAGATTGCCATCCTGCCTGCCCGGGGTATCGGCTGTCTGCAATCTGGTGTCTGCGGACTGTTCGCATGAGGATTCACCCTTTTAAACTTGAACTGTATGGAGTCTGCAAGGCTGCAGAAACCCCTGGTCCGGTTTCGTCCCGGCGGTCACGGTCCAGGGCACGGGACAGCCGGGGGAAACCGGACCCGGGGTATTGATATCTGCTCATAAATTTTCATCAGTCGAGCCTGTAGCCCCTCCCGGGAGGGCTCATCGGCGTTTCATATGAAAATGCAAACCGTTTCCGAAATGGAGGGCTCTTACCACCTGGTTATTTGCACTCCCGTACACGGCTTCCCACGGGCTATCCTCACAGGGGGAGGCGGCCTGCGGGGAGGGGGTCTCCCCCTCCC
>LNQE01001211.1_pt1 | contig 13790 bp, 14 predicted proteins | sample 603111 | NCBI WGS metagenome assembly LNQE01 (sample SAMN04260313, study PRJNA301899) | hydrocarbon metagenome | isolation source: hydrocarbon-contaminated ditch | place: Germany: Bremen | collected 1998
GCAGGAGCATATCCCGCAGCGGGCATCGGCTCTCTCGACAACGATCGGGAAGAGGTGCGATGGTTCGACCCTGACCGCCACCCGCCCCCCTCCCTGCGGGTAGTAGCCCCGCTGCAGGACGGCGATATCGATCACGCCTCCGTGCCTGCGGAGCACCGCTGCGAGGACGCGATCGACGTAATCGATGGTCGGGCTCCACCGCACCTCGGTCCCGCCGGTCGCGCTCAGGCTGCCGCCCGCATGGAGCGCCACGGGAAGCCATGCCTGCAGGACGAGCGGGATGCTCCCCGCCGTTCCGAGATCAACCGCAACATCCCGCCGCTCGAGGGGGCCGGGATGGAAGACGATTTGCCTGCTCCCGGGAGCGAGGCCTTCGATAGCGGCACCGCACGCCGCCCCCACCGCACTCACCGCTGCCACGTGCTGGGCGGCAAGCCCGGGCCGCTCGCGCCGTTCCCGGATCCGCTCGAGGGTGACGGGCGTCCCGGTCACTGCAGAGAGTGCCACCGCAGTACGGACGATCTGCCCCCCTCCTTCCAGGTAGGAACCGTCGATGGTCAGCATGGCCTGATCGCACGGGCGATCTCGCCTGCCGCCGGGATGCAGCTGCAGGCACGCTCGTAGGTATCGCTCGAGGCGACCGTCGCAATCCCCACTGACCGCAGACGTGCATATGCGCCGGTGGAAAGGACGCCGTGGACGCAGGCGGCGTGGACGGTCGCTGCACCCTGCCGGTAGAGCATTCCCGCAGCGGTGGCAAGCGTTCCGCCGGTGGAGATGATATCGTCCACAAGAACCACGTCGCGGGAGGAGACGTTGAGGCTCTTCGGATTTATCCGGATCTCGTCGCTGCTGATCCGATTCTTCTCGAGAAAGTCGCAGTCCCATCCCCCCACCGCCGCCACATCACCGGCGAACGCGATTGCACCCTCGTCGGGCGCAAGAATAAGCGGGTTTGAGACCTCGAGGCTCTGGATGTACCTGCCGACCGCAGGGGCAATGGAGATATTTGCTGCCGTCACCCGGAAGTACCTGAGGGCATCGGGCTGGTGGATATTTACGACAAAGATCTCCCGGACGCCATGGCTCAGTGCCCTGGCAACCGCCCGTATGCTGATCGGCTCTCCGGGATTGAACCGTTTGTCCTGCCGCGCGTATGCAAGATAGGGAATCACCAGCGTGTTGCTGGATCCGTCACATGCGTCGATCAGGAGGAGCAGCTGCACCAGCGCATCGTTGTCGACCACACTGCTGACAATGACCATTTCATCGTCCAGTTCTCCAGCCCGCAGGTACAATTCGCCGTCAGGAAATCGGGAAAATCGTGTATCCACTACAGGAACGCGCAGCTCTTCGGCAACCCGCGTCGCAAGAACCTGGGATTTCTCTGTACTGATGACCTTCGTGCTCCTCACCTCAGCTGAAAGTACTTAAACTATCATGAATAAATTATTTAAGTACCATTGCTGCAAAGAGGTAACCAGGACGATGGAAACAACACCAGATGAAATACCGAACATCGATCTCACGCACGATGAGCTGACAGACAGCGATGTGTTCGCCGGCATCGAGCTTTCTGCATCGTCCGATATTGAAGTGCCTCCAAAGTTAATCGATCAGGTCATCGGACAGGAACACGCTGTCGAGGTGATCCGGAAGGCCGCTACCCAGCGCAGGCACGTGATGATGATCGGCACCCCGGGCACCGGCAAGTCCATGCTTGCAAAGGCGATGGCGGAGCTCCTCCCGAGAGAGGAGATGCAGGACGTTTTAGTGTATCCCAATGCAGAGGACAGCAATAATCCGATCATCAGGACCGTGCCTTCAGGGCGGGGAAAGCAGATCGTCAACGCCCATAAGGTTGAGGCCCGGAAGAAGATCCAGATGAGAAACACCATGATCATGCTGCTTCTCATCGGTATCATCGGCTATGCACTCCTCATCGGCCAGTGGCTGATGGGCATCATTGCAGCCGCCTTTGTCTTCATGGCGCTCCGTTACACGACGCCGAGGGAAGAGGCGATGGTGCCGAAGCTGCTGGTATCAAACGACTCAACCACCACGGCTCCCTTCGTCGACGCCACCGGTTCGCATGCAGGAGCAATGCTCGGGGATGTTCGCCATGATCCCTTCCAGAGCGGCGGGCTTGAGACGCCGTCCCACGATCGCGTCGAGGCGGGTGCCATCCACCGTGCACACGGGGGCGTCCTCTTCATCGACGAGATCAATACGCTCACGCCGCACTCCCAGCAGAACCTGCTCACGGCCCTGCAGGAAGGATCGTTTCCCATCACCGGCCAGAGCGAGCGATCGAGCGGCGCCATGGTCAGGACGGAACCCGTCCCCTGCCGGTTTATCATGGTGGCGGCGGGCAATGTCGATGCCGTCCAGGGGATGCATCCTGCGCTGAGATCGCGTATCCGCGGGTACGGCTACGAGATATTCATGCGGGAGAGTATGGAGGACACGCTCGAAAACCGGCGCAAATTCATCAGGTTCATTGCGCAGGAAGTCAAGAACGACGGGAAAATACCGCATTTCGACCGCGGGGCCATCCTGGAGGTAATCCGGGAGGCACGGCGGAGATCGAATCGGAAAGGCCACCTGACCCTGAAACTGCGTGACATGGGCGGCCTGATCCGCGTGGCGGGCGATCTGGCGCGGCAGGAAGGCGCCGACATCACGACGGCGGAGCACGTCCTTGCCGCGAAGGAGACGGCACGGTCGATCGAGGACCAGATATCAGATGAATATATCAGAAGGAGCCGCGACTACGAGATTACCGTGATCAGCGGCACGAAGGTCGGCCGCGTGAACGGGCTCGCCGTCATGGGCTCGGACAGCGGGTCGGTCCTTCCCATCATGGCGGAAGTGACCCCGACGCAGGGAGCGAGCGGCACGGTCATCGCCACCGGCATGCTCAAGGACATCGCCCAGGAGTCCATCAAGAACGTCAGCGCCATTATCAAGAAGTTCACCGGCAAGGATATCAGGAATATGGACGTCCACGTCCAGTTTATCGGCACCTACGGGGGCGTTGAGGGCGACTCCGCATCGGTCAGCGTGGCGACCGCCGTAATCAGCGCGATAGAAAACATCCCGGTCCGGCAGGATGTCGCCATGACCGGCTCCCTCTCGGTCAGGGGAGACGTCCTGCCGATCGGCGGCGTCACGTTCAAGATCGAGGCAGCGGCAAAGGCGGGGATCCGGAAGGTGATCATCCCGAAGTCCAATCTCGGCGACGTCCTGATCGAGGAGCGCTACCGGGACGAGGTCGAGATCGTGCCGGTCGATCACATCGAAGAGGTGCTCGAGACCGCGCTCGTGCCCGAGAACCGGGAAGGCTTCCTGACCAAGATCAAGAAGATTGCAGTGCAGCCTGCATCGAGCATCCTGGACCCGAACGTCGGGCATACTGCCATCTGATGCCGTATGTCCGAACCCCGGTACTATGATGTCCGGTGCGTGAGGGGCGAGGCGACGCTGATTGATATCGACAACGGCGTCGTCGAGTCGGCAGGCACATCCTTTTTTGACAGGGCCGTCGTGCGGGTGCTCGGCCCGATGGGCTGGGGCGTTCTCACGCTGGATCACTTCGATCCTGAATCGAAGGGCGAACTTTCCGGGGCGCTCGCATCCGCCATGCGGCTCGCCGCAATCACCGGGGATCGGGTGGAGCTCGGGGAGGCACCGCATGCCGCCCTTCCCGTCCCGGCGCTCCGCGAGGATCCCCGCACCGTCGATCTTGAGGAGAAGACGCGGCTTCTGGCAGAGATCGAGGCGGCGGCCCGCCTCCCGGAGGTGGTGAATACCCGGGCGCGGTACTCGGAGTCGATCGATCAGGTCAGGTTCCTGGACAGCAGCGGGAACGAGGCCCTCTACGAGATGGTGCGATCGGGATTCTCCATCATGGCGGTTGCCGCACGCAACGGCACCATGCAGATGGGGCGCGAGAGCGACCATACCATTACCGGGTTCGACCTCCGGCACCGGCAGGCACTCGGAGAGAAGGCCGCAGAGACGGCGGTCGCTCTCCTCGATGCCGGGCTTGCGAAAGGCGGCACGTTCCGCACCGTGCTCGATCCGAAGCTTGCCGGGGTATTCACCCATGAGGCCGTCGGCCATGCGAGCGAGGGCGACCATATCAGAGAAGGGAACTCGGTCCTTGCGGGAAGGATCGGCGAGCGTATCGGGTGCGAGGGGCTTTTGATCGTGGACGACCCCACGCTCCCCGGGTACGGGTTCGAACCGGTGGATGCCGAAGGCGTGGCCGTGCAGCGGACGGAGATCATCAGGGACGGCATCCTGCAGGCATATATCCACAACCGGGAGACGCTCGCTGCGGTCGGAGACGGGGTGGCCGGGCATGCGCGTGCCGAGCATGGTGATGCACCGCTCGTGAGGATGAGCAACACCTTCATCGAGAACGGCGATGCGACGCGTGATGAGATCCTCGCGGAGTGCGGGGACGGGATCCTGCTGAAGGGGTCACGGGGCGGGCAGGTGGATCCCGGGAGAGGTGTCTTCCAGTTCAATGCAGAGTACGGCTACCTGATCGAGAACGGCGAGTGCACCCGCATGGTGCGGGACGTCTCCCTCTCCGGCGAGATCTTAAAGACCCTGCACAATATCCTCCTCATCGGCAACGATCGGGAGATGCATGCAGGCCATTGCGGAAAAGGCGGGCAGATCGTTCCGGTCAGCGACGGTGCGCCGCACATCCTCCTCTCCAGCGCGACGGTGGGGGGCCGGGGCAGATGAACACCGAAGAGCTGCTCGAACGGATCCTTGCGGAAGGGCGGCGGCGTGCAGAAGAGGTGGAAGTGTTCTGCGGCGAGGGCATCGGCATTTCGGCAGAGATCAAGCAGGCGATCATCGGCGTCGCCGAAGAATCGCGCATCCGGGGTCTCTCCATCCGGACGATCGACCATGGCCGTATCGGCGTCTCGGGCACAGGCGATCCCGCAAAGTGGCAGGCCTGCCTGGATGCCGCGCTCGCGAGCGGCAGGATCGCGGATCCGCAGGAGTGGCACGGCCTGCCCGGGCCTGCGGAGATCGACAGAAAGCCCCTCTCCGCCGATCCGGCGCTGGCGGTCGACGCCGAATCGGCCGCAGGGCTCATCAGACAGTTGCTTGAGGGGGCGTCCGCGTATCCGGTGGAGGTGACCGGCGGATCCGCCGGCCTCTCGCGGTCGGTGATCACGATAGCGAATACAAAAGGGGCGTACTACAGTATGGAGCGGACGCATGCCGGAGTCTCGCTCGAGACGATCAGCGGGCAGTCCACCGGCTACGAGTTTGCCTCATCCCCGTTTCTGGAGGATATCGACGCCGGTCGCGTCGGGGAACAGGCTGCATTCTTTGCGGCGCATTCGGTCGGCGGACGCGATATCGAGAGCGGCGCGTACGACGTCATCCTCTCCCCCATCGCCGCCGCGCAACTCATCGGCACGGTATTTCTGCAGGGGCTCTCCGGGAAGAACGTGAAGGCGGGCCGCTCGTACCTTGCCGGAAAACTGGGCGAGCAGTGTACGGACGAGCGCCTCTCCCTCTACGACGACCCGTTTGCCCGCGGCATCGGCAGCACCGCCTGGGATGCAGAGGCGGTGCCGACACGAAGGCTGGATTTCGTACGCGAAGGCGTGCTCCAGTGCTTCGCATACGATCTTCGGACGGCATACCGCTACGGCGAACAGACCACTGCAAGTGCAGTCCGGTCGGGCGGCGGCGCGCCCGGCATCGGCGTCCATAACCTGATCGTGGACGGCCCGGCATCTGAGATCAGGGACGAACGTGCGGTCTACATCCACGACGTCGTCGGCGCCCATACCGCAAACCCGCTATCGGGAGACTTCTCGGTGGAGGTCTCAAACCCGTTCTGGATCGAGGGCGGGGAGTTCGGGGAGGCCATCCGCTCGGCGATGTATGCCGGCAACGTCTTTGAGATGCTCGGCGAGATCGGGGGGCTCGGGAATGACCCGCGTATCGTCGGACGGCTGATTTTACCATCCATACGATTAAATAACCAGCAGATCATTGGTAAATAGATGATAGAAGCGCTACTTGTCATCGTTCTTGCCGTCGCCATCGCGGCGGTGATCTACTACCTGCTCAGAAAGGGCGTTGTACTCGTCATCAACGCCGCAGTGGGCCTGCTGACGCTCTTTCTGCTCAACACCTTCGAGGTGATGAGCATGGTGGGCGCCCCAGACATACCGATCACGCTGACGACGGTGATCGTCTGCGCCTTCGGGGGACTGCCGGGGGCTATCGTCCTCGTTCTGCTGCACCTCTTCGGGATCACGCTGTAAACGTGTGGGAGCGATGGTATGCCTCCGGTCATGGAACATGCGTGTTGCATCACTTCCCGCGGATGCTTCGCACGGGATCAGGGTTGGGTCCGGAAATGGCGGGCAGCAGCCGGCCGGAGGCGAAATTGGCGGCGATGGCTGTGGGGGAGAAGCATCACGGGTACGCACCCGGTCTTTGGGTATCCCGTACCGCTGCTGTGATCCGCATCGCTCCTTATCGCGGCCTCCTCTTCCCTGATGCGATGGCCGGGGAGAACCGATGCCCTATAATCCGGCGTTGGGCTTCGTCCGGATATGCATCCGGATATACGACCTGTTTGCAGGCGGTCCGGTGGACATCAGGCCGGCATCTGTAAACAGGGGGCTCTCGCCGATTGATTCTTTCTGCTCCCGTACACGGCTTCCCACCGGCTATCCGCACGAGGGAGGCGGTCTGCGGGGAGGGGGAGATTCCTCCCCGTTGGGATGTCCCCCTCGGTCCACTGTCCCGGGGATAGTCTGCGAAAACCGGACACTGTGTATCGGTGCAGCGTCAAGAATGTTCATCCGTTGCGCCTGCGGCCGTATTACGGCCTCATACGCGTTTTTATATGACGATGGGTGGTGAGCATCCCCATCCATGTTCATGCTGTATGCCTGAGGCCTTCGGGGGTTCATGCCGTTTCATGGATGTGCCTATGCCGCTCGCCGGCGCACAGGGGTTGACATGAAATTACTGTAAAAATGCCAATCGAATCCGTATTTTCGTTCTCCCCATGTCTCCCCATGTGATCCCGTTGCCCGTTGCCTCGTCCGGGGTTTCCGGTATGATAAAAGTGCGCCGGATGATCGGGATCAACCTTTGCGGGGATGGCATGCAGCCTTCACGGAGCTCGCCTGCTTCTGTCATATCTGCCTCGATTCTATTGATTTTTCAGCGGCACGATAGGGTTTTATATCACTCCCATCAATTCAGTTATTGAGGTGGTAACCCATGTGCACTGTAGGTGGACCGGTGGATGTCGAGTACGACGAGGGTATAAAAGGTAAGAATTACCGCTGCAATGAGTGCGGAGAAAAATTCAAAGGAATCGGCAAGAGGCCGACGTGCCCGAGCTGCCAGTCGGAAGACGTCGCCGAAGTATGAAGCGATCGCCACACATTTTTTCCCCGGAGGCTGATACTTCCTGGCGCTGACAACCGTGCCCCTTACCCGGGGGCGCCTCCTTATACGCGGGGACACCTCATTTCTGCTCGTCGGGAAGGCGTGTAAGCAATTCACCCTGTTCATCGAGGCTCCCGGCGGCGAATACTGCCAGTCGGTCCGGCCCGACGATCTGGTGGCCGTATCGTCTCCTGAAGGGGGCCCGCGTGAGCCCGCCCGCATGCTCCTTGCACTCGTGCGGGACTACCACCTGCCGCTGGTTGTGCTCCCGAAAGGCCATCCCGGATCAGGGAGGCTGAAACTGATTGTGGCTGTTGCCGATGAGATTCTGCTTGCGTGCGACATTCAGCGCGGCACTCATCCCGACCAGCACCTGCTCTGCTCATCAGGTGAACTTGCAGGCATCCGCCTTTGCGGCGTCGAAGGGGGAGTCGGGATCGGGCGGTTACCGCCCGGAGCCGTGATCGAATACGATGAAACGGATGAAGCCCGGAGCACAAAGAACAATAGTTATTAAGGTATTTTCATCAAATAATGATCTGCCGTAAGGAGGGTTGGATGAAAGTTGAGGTGTTGAGAAGCATCAAAAAGACCGAAGAAGAGTATCAGACGATGATCAGTGAAGCTCTCGCCGAGAGAGAGCGGCTCCTCTCCGGTGCCAGGCTGGAGGCTGACAACATGGCTATCAGGGCGAATGCCGATGCTGAGGAGTACAGAAAGAAACGGCTGGCAGATGCCCGGAATGAAGCAGCGAAGAAGCGTGCCGCCATCCTCAAGCAGGGTGAAGAGCGCGCTGCCGCCATGAGAGCCAGGGGGAAGAAAAATCTCGATAGAGCGGTTGCATTGCTGATTACGCGCTTCAAGGAGCAGCTGCATGTTACGGCCTAGGAAGATGAGCCATCTGCTCATCGCGGCATCGCGGGATCAGATGGAGACTATCATCCGGGAACTGTATTCACACAATGTCTTCCATATCAAGGTCTTTACCGAGAAGGAAGACGAGGAGCACGAAGGCCTGACCATCGGGCCTCCATTGTCCGGGGCAGGCGAGGCTTCTTCGCGGCTCATCCAGATCCGATCCCTCGAGGGCATGTTCGGGGTGGACAGGGAGAGCCTGGAACCTGAGCAGAGGCGGCAGGCCTCCGCCCTGAAGGCGCTGATCGATCGCGATCTGCCCGTAATCTGGGAGCAGATAGAGGGCCTTCTGGCCCGGCGGGCGGCATGCGATGCGGCATTGAAAGAGCATGAACAGCAGATCCGGGAGCTTGCGCCCTTCGCAATGGCCCCGATCGAACTGGATCTCTACCGCGGGTACGAGAACATTGCCGTATTTACCGGCAGGATTCCTCGGGACGTAGAGATTCCCGCCCCGCACGAGAAATTCTTCTCCGCATCCAAGGAAGGCACGTTCATTGCGGTCTTTGTGCCGGTAGCGTACCGGGACGACGTCGAGCGCTGTCTGCTGGATGCTCATTTCGCGGCGCTGCCGGTACCGATGGGCGAGGGCCACCCGAAGGATCTCATCGCAGAGCATACCTCGCGGATATCGTTCATCCGGGAGGAGATCGAGCGGCTTGACGCAAAGATCGAGGAGATCAAGAAGCAGCAGACCGAATTTATCGTTGCATGCGAAGAACTCCTCACGGCCGAAGTCGAACAGGCGGAAGCGCCTCTCAGATTCGCCACCACACAGCAGGCCTTCATTGCCGAGGGCTGGGTGCCGACGACTGAGGTGGACAGGATCAAGTCCAGACTCTCGCTGTCGACGGGAGGGCGGGCCCTGGTCACCGAGATCGAAGAGCCGGGCGATCAGCATCACGCGCCGGTGGAGTACGATAACCCTTCGTTTGCACAGCCGACGGAGTTGATCATCGACACCTATTCCCGGCCTCGGTACGATGAACTTGATCCGACCATCATGGTGTCGATCATCTTCCCGCTGTTCTTCGGGATCATTCTCGGGGACATCGGGTACGGATTGATCCTGCTTGGTTTCGCTCTTGGCCTTCGACGGGTGCTCAAAGGAGAGGCGATACAGAATCTTCTTGGCGTGCTCAGAAACGCAAGCATCTTCAGCATCATCTTCGGTGTGCTGTACGCCGAGTTCTTCGGATGCCATCCGGGCGCCACCGATTTTGCGCTCTGGCACCCGATAGTCAGCAGGCACCTTGAGATCGGTACGTTTGCGCAGGGCCATCAGGCGGATATCATTCTTCTTCTGGTGATCGCAGTCTGGATAGGTATTCTTCAGATTACGCTCGGACGTATTCTGAATGCAGTAAATCACGCCCAACACCGCGAGATGGTCGGGGTTATGGCGCAGCTTGGCTGGATTGCAATGATGTACGGCATCCTGACGATAATCTGGTCGATTGCTCCGATCCCGCTGATGCCGGATCTGACCGGTGCTCCGGCGCTGGTGATGGGCTTGAACGTCGCCACACTCGCGGGCGCTCTACTCCTTGTCTTCGGTGCAGTAGCCATTATGCGGGAATCGGCACTCGAACTGATCGAGATTCCGACCATCATCAGCCACGCGATGTCCTATACGCGTCTTTCCGCCGTCGGATTATCGTCTGTTGCAATTGCCATGGTGGTGAACCTGATTGCCATTGAGATGCTGATCGCACCTCAGCTCGAGCATCTGACAGCAGTAGGTATCGTATTCATTATTCTGGGGATTCTGGTCCTCCTTGTTGGACACCTCCTGAATACGGCACTCGGTCTCCTGGGAGGAGGTCTTCAGTCCCTCAGGTTGCAGTACGTGGAGTTCTTCACCAAGTTTTACAAAGGCGGTGGAGAGCGTTACAATCCATTTGGAATGAGAAAGAAATTTACGGAGGATTAAAATGGTAGATTTAGAGACAGCAGTTATGACGGTTGAAATGATCGAAGCATCGCAGTTGGGAACGCAGGCAATTGCCGCAGCGCTTGCCGTGAGCATTACCGGCCTTGCCGCTGCCTGGGCCGAGTACGGCATCGGTTCGGCGGCAGTCGGGGCCACTGCAGAAAACAGGGATGTTTTCGGTATGGCACTGCTGCTTACGGTCATTCCCGAAACGATTGTCATCTTTGGGCTTGTCGTCTCGCTGCTGATTCTGTTCTAAATGGAGTCTACGATGGGACTTGAAGCTGTCGTCGATGACATACGGAACAAAGGGCGGAGAGAGGCCGGGGCGATCAGGAGTGAAACCCAGGCAGAGGTAAACCGGATTCTGGAGGCAGCACAGGAGCGCGTTGAAGAGATCAAGCTCGGAGCTGAGCGGGACGTATCAGGGCAGATACAGAAGATCACGGATCAGGAGGTCTCTGCCGCCAACCTGGTTGTCAAACGGCAGATCTTAAACGCCCAGAGGGAGATCCTGGATCAGGTCTACCAGTCGACGCTCGCCGCTCTGTCGGATCTGCCGGAGAACTTCCATCACGAGGCGGTCAGAAAACTCCTCATGCAGGCCGCCGGAGAGATCAGGGAAGGCGTCGTGTACTGCAACCGGCGCGACATGCCGGTGGTGAAGGATCTGATTGCACGGGAGAGTTCCTTCGCCGGCTACCGCCTGGGAGACGCGGTGGAGATCGAAGGCGGCGTCATTGTGGAGAGTATCGACGGCGATCTGAAGATCGACCTCAGTTATCGCACCTTCCTCGACGGAATGTGGGAATCGGGGCTGAAGGACGCATCTGATATCTTGTTTGCCTGAGGAGGTCATGATATATGCCCGCATTAGTCGGTCCGTCTCCGTATATCTATGTCGGCACCCGCCTGCGCGTACGGAAAGCGAAGCTGATCCCGCGCGATGAGTACATCCGCTTGCTGAACATGGGCCTTCCAGAGATTACCCGTAGCATTCAGGAGACCACATACAAACGGGAGATCGATGAGCTGAGCACAGCGTTCAGCGGCATCGATCTGATCGAGGTCGCACTGAGCTGGAACCTGGCAAAGGAATACCAGAAACTCCTGGAGATCCTGCCCGGTCCCCTGCAGCACCTCACCTCGAGCTATCTGCGCCGCTGGGATATCCAGAACGTGCTTACCATCCTGCGGGGCAAGGACCAGGGTCTTCCTGCAGGCAGGATCAAAGAGGTCCTGGTGCCAGCAGGAGAGCTCGATCGGGCATTTCAGGATCGCCTCCTTGCTGAGGACTCCCCGGCAAAGATCGTCGACCTGTTGAAGGGATGGCGCCTCTATCCGGTTCTCGCACGTGAGTTTGAGGAAGCGGCGGAATCCGGATGGTTCGCCCGTCTTGAAAACGAGCTCTACAAGCAGTTCTACGCCGACGTCATAGCAGATGCCCGCGGCGTCAAGAAGGGCAGGGCGTTCATCGATTACGTCCAACTTGAGATCGATATTCGAAACCTGCAGAATCTCTTCAGGCTCAGAGCGCAGCATGAGAGGGGGGAGGTGATGGAGTTCATGGTCCCCGGAGGATCGTTCTCCGTCGAAGAACTGCAGCATATCTATGACATCGAGGATCTCGATGCCTTCATCGATGCCCTGATGGAGCGGGTCACCGAGAGGAAGCTGCTTGCAGTACTTGAGGACCTGAAGAAGGAAGGCGCTCTCAAAGAACGTTCACTGCAAGAGAAAGAAATCGCATTGACGCGTGTCAAGCTGGCTGAGATGGAACGAATGACAAAGATGCACCCTTTCTCCATCTGGCCGATCCTTGCATACCTCGAGCTGAAGAAGTTCGAGGTCTTCAACCTCCGTGCGATCACGCGGGGGAAGGAATCAAAGCTCCCCCCGGAGAGGATCAGAGGCTATCTGGTGATGTGAATGGAGATTGCGGTAATAGGCAGCAGTGAATTCATTGTCGGCTTCAGGCTTGCAGGGGTGCAGAAGATCTATGCTGCTGAGGACGATGAGAAACTCAGAAAGCATATCAGTACCGTGCTTGAGGACGAAGAGGTCGGCATACTGGTAATGGAGAGCAAGGACTTGAACCGGATCCCGCCACGGCTTTTAAGCACGCTCGAGAACTCAATCCGGCCGACCGTGATTGCGATCGGAGCCCAGGAAGGGGGAATGTCCTTGAGAGAGCGAATAAAGAGATCAGTGGGTGTTGATCTGTGGAAGTAAAAGACGTAACATCAAAGAACGCCGGCACAGGGGGGGTCCTCCAGCGGATTGCAGGTCCCGTCGTCACTGCTGTGGGACTCGATGCCCACATGTACGATGTGGTGAAGGTCGGCAACGAAGAACTGATGGGTGAGGTCATCAAGATCCAGGGTGACCACATCATCATTCAGGTGTATGAAGACACATCCGGCATCAGGCCGGGAGAGCCTGTCAGCAACACGGGCCTTTCCCTTGCCGTGGAACTCGGGCCCGGGCTCTTAAAAAGTATCTATGACGGCATCCAGCGCCCCCTCAGCGTGCTCGTCGACAAGATGGGGAACTTCATCGAGCGGGGCGTATCCGCACCCGGCCTTGACCGGGAGATCAAGTGGGATTTCAAACCGACGGTGAAGGCAGGGGATGAGGTCGGGCCGGGCAGCATCATCGGCGAGGTGCAGGAGACGAACATCCTCCACCGTGTGATGGTCCCCCCGAACATCAGGGGCGGAGTGGTGAAATCCATCAAAGAGGGTTCGTTCACGGTCGATGAGGTCGTCTGCACCCTTGAGGACGGAACGGAGCTCACCATGATGCAGCGCTGGCCGGTGCGAACGCCAAGGCCGGTTGCCGAGAAGCTGAACCCGGACATTCCGCTGATCACCGGGCAGCGCATTCTCGATGGGCTCTTCCCGATCGCGAAGGGCGGAACGGCGGCGATCCCGGGCCCGTTCGGGAGCGGCAAGACCGTCACGCAGCAGCAGCTTGCAAAATGGAGCGACGCCGAGATCGTCGTCTACATCGGCTGCGGCGAACGGGGGAACGAGATGACGGAGGTCTTGATCGAGTTCCCGCATCTCCAGGACCCAAAAACCGGAAAGCCGCTGATGGAGAGGACGACGCTGATTGCAAACACCTCCAATATGCCGGTCGCGGCACGTGAAGCATCGGTCTATACCGGGATCACGATCGCCGAGTACTTCCGCGACATGGGCTACGATGTCTCCCTGATGGCAGACTCCACCTCGCGGTGGGCGGAGGCGATGCGCGAGATCTCGTCACGGCTTGAGGAGATGCCGGGGGAGGAAGGGTATCCCGCATATCTGGCCGCCCGCCTCTCGGAGTTCTACGAGCGCGCAGGCCGTGTGCGGAACATAAACGGGACATACGGCTCCGTCTCCGTCATCGGGGCGGTTTCGCCGCCGGGCGGCGACTTCTCCGAGCCGGTCACCCAGAACACCCTCCGTATCGTCAAGGTCTTCTGGGCGCTGGATGCGAA
>LNQE01001850.1_pt1 | contig 13788 bp, 12 predicted proteins | sample 603111 | NCBI WGS metagenome assembly LNQE01 (sample SAMN04260313, study PRJNA301899) | hydrocarbon metagenome | isolation source: hydrocarbon-contaminated ditch | place: Germany: Bremen | collected 1998
CGTTATCACTGTTTCCCATATTTAACATATCATAGTAGTGCTAATATATAATATAGACATTAATATAATATAGACATTAGTATTTGAAGAAAGTCACTAGAATGTTTGACAAATATTTTGATAGGATTTATAACAAGGAATAATACCAGGCCCTACTATTTGGACCTTTCTTTAGATTCCTTAGCATCTAAAGAACAATTGATGAAGGCTGATGTTCTTGAAAGGTTGTAAGACAGATGAATATTCAGATTTTCGGAAGGAAAAAATGCTTTGATACTCAAAAAGCGGAACGGTATTTTAAAGAGAGAAATATTAAATACCAATTTGTGGACCTTAATCAAAAGGGCTTGAGCAAAGGTGAACTTGCCCATGTTATATCAGCTATCGGGCTAAAAGACATAATTGACCCCAAAGCAAAAGATTATACTAGATTACACATGGACCGTATTGGCAGCAGTACTATGAGAGGGGAAATACTATTAAATAATCCCAAACTTTATCAGACGCCTATCGTACGCAATGGCAGACTGGCCACGGCAGGATATCGTCCTGAGATATGGAAAGAGTGGGAATAGGAAAATAATATGTTCTAAATCAGGATAGAATTAATGTTGACGCCGCAATTTCAATCCTCAATAATGTCCAGAGCCCCTGATTTTTCCATAACAGCTTTGACTTTTTGAATCGAATGCCTGGGAATCTCAACTACCACGATGATACCTTCCCGGGTCTTAAGACCTTTAATTCCTTCAGCATAGATTTCTGGAGCATCTATGCTTATACTCTCTGTTTTTGATTGAATCAGGATTTCCTCTTTAAGTACTTCTTTCTTACTATCTCGTTGTTCATCTTCAAGATCACAGATAATCATATCCTTGCGGCTAAATCCCATATTCTTAAGCGTGTCGATGAGAAAACTGACCTGCTGGCTGTCAGGCATTACGGCTGTCAATCGCATACTAACACCTCCACCTCTAATTTAACCGAACAGCAGGATTTCCATGCATATTGTCAAGGGGATGGGGTTGTTGACAACTTAAATTTATGTCAAACAACCTCGTTCTTGACACATCTGTTTGCGATAAAGCACTGGAAAAGTCCACAAATTCTTAGCAGGTAATGTATTAGTTTGCCTCCAGAGTCTTGATATACAAGTAAAGATACTGATAGCAACCGCGAACTACTTTGTCTAACCGTTAAGGACACTACTTTCAGTTACAGGGACATGCCGCCTATCCTCAGTTCCCTCTAGACTAAATTACGGATAATCTCGTCCTGATCCCCGTAAATGTAATCAATAATAGGTATTTGAATCATGGTGTAGGCTCCTGGTTTTTGCTTCAAGCTGGCTCGGGCAGAAGCAACCATGATCTGGGCAGTTAGTGCAGGATTATTTATTTTCATAGAGAAACCCAGCAATTGATTATGGGTTACGCCCGAAACACCTTTACGCTCCATCTTAACCGCATGTCCCATGTCTAATAACAGGCTTACATCGGTTACCTGTGTTACAATAGTTTCGTCCTTGGCGAAGTAGGAGTCTTTTTTTACGGCTGCTACAACTTCATTAAAATCGGCCCCTGCTTGCAGCTGAACGTAAACCATACGACGATGAACACTGGTTCCTAACGGAATAGTCATAGAAAGCGCATTTTCCACACCAGGAATGGCTTTAGCGGCCACTGAATGACCCATACTCATACCCGGTCCAAAATTGGTATAAGTTATACCCCGCGGAAGCATGAACTCAAACATACAACGGACCATGGAATCTGTACCAGGGTCCCAACCGGCTGAAACGACTGCTACGGAATCGTTATTACTGGCAACTTGAGCTAATTCTAAACGTAAATCAGCCAGCTGATTATGTATGTCATAGCTATCTACTGTATTAATACCCTTTGCAAGTAGGTTAACAGCCACTTCCGGGACTGCTCGGGTCGGAATGCATAACAAAGCTACATCCACCCCTGACAATTCATTGATTGATTCTACCAGATTATGATGCCGAGCTTCTTCCAGACGTGAAGCATCCAGTTCGTCCATGGGTTGAACGATTCCCACTAATTGCATGTCAGGTGAAGCTTGAACGGCCTCCACTGCATATCTGCCAATATTGCCATAACCAAAAATTGCTATGTTCGTTTTCTTCTCCATAAATCCACCTCAGTTCTAATTTTTAGACCCTTACTATAGGATATAGAAGAGCGGCACCTGTATCAAGGGGGTAAGATTGTATACTTAAAACACGTGTCAGGGGGAAGGGGTAGTTGACAACATTTTCCTCGATGTTATCAACTACCCCTTCCCCCCTGAACCCAAATTATTTCTCTTTTAGACAAACTTTACCTTCGGGTCTATGTTCAAAAACTGCGTTACGCCGATAATCGTGGCAGTATACAGGGATAGGTATGTTTCAAGGCTATATGATCTGACTTATCGAACAGACCATCATCTTGCCTTCTTATTAATTCCCACCTTTTATTTATAATAAGATAAAATGGATAAAGACTAGCAACTATCGAAAGGAATTTAATCGATTACCTAATGATAGGTTGCAGATCCTGTTGTTTGAAAGGGAAAGGGGAGCCAGACATGTGGAGCATTAACGAGTTAAAGTCAAGAGCAATAGCTGTATTAAAGGTGAGTTACTGGAAAGCATTTCTTGTGAGCCTGGTGTTGGCCATTGCAGGAGGATATGGAGGTTCTTCGTTTAACCTAAACTGGAAAGTTGATAACTCTGATTTTACTGCTCCCTGGAGTTCGATCACAATTCCGGATTTTTCCCCGGTTTTGATTGCTGTGATAATTGCCGCTATGGGCTTTGGCATATTACTTCTGCTGGGATTCAGGATTCTATTAGGTTATCCCCTGGAAGTCGGAAGCAGAAAGTTTTTTATTGAAGGTCAGCAGTACCGATTCGATATGAATCATCTAGGTTATGCTTTTAATAACAGCAGGTATATTGATATCATTACCTCCATGTTGTGGCGGGGATTTCTCAACTTCTTATGGTTTCTTCTGCTTATCATCCCTGGGATAGTAGCTATGTATGCTTATAGAATGGTGCCATACATATTGGCTGATAATCCGAACATAGGGTATAAGCGGGCCGTGCAATTAAGTACAAGAATGACCGAAGGACATAAATTTCATATCTTTGTACTAGACCTTTCCTTCCTGGGCTGGTTGATATTGGGGGTAATTGCATTATTTATCGGAGTGCTGTTTGTGCTTCCTTATATAAACGCCGCCAATGCAGAATTATACGCGGTTCTACGGCAGTCTGCCCTGGAAAAAGGTTTGTGTACTAATGCTGAGCTTCTATTGGACTAATGTCAAGATGTTGTCAAGGGGACGGGGTTGTTGAAAACTTTTTAATTGGAAGCCATAACCCGTCCCCCTGTCCTCTAAGAAATATATCGTTTGAGTGTTTGCAGACGATCTATGGGCCAGTAAGTAGCAAACGCTTTTCCTATAATGTGGTCACGGATAAGCCAGGCCCCCCACAGATGGCTATCATAACTGCAATTTCGGTTATCTCCCATCACGAAATAGCTGTCTGGAGGAACAACAACCGGGCCAAATGCATAATCCATAGGTGTTAGTACGTAGGGTTCCTGCTGCACTTCATCATTTACATACAGCAGACCGTTTTTAACTTCTACCTTATCGCCAGGGATAGCAACCAGTCTTTTGACAAAATCATCTCTAGCCTTGATTTCATCTGGTGGTTCGAAAACTATTATATCGCCCCTCTGAGGTTCTGCAAAACGATATATCATTTTATTTACCATTAGCCTATCCTGTAATTGAATGGTCGGCAGCATGGACCCGGTCGGGACTATCCTCCCTTCTATGATCCAGGTTCGTAAAACCATGGCCAGAACAAATGATATAAGAATAATACTGAAAAATTCCTTTATAAATCCCCTGAATTCCTTACTCATAATTTACCTCGAAAGATTTACTTGCCGGGTAATGAGATATTTGGTTCAGGAAGAAGCAGGTTAAAACAGCCGTAAAACAAAGTACCTGGGATAACGCAATTTGTGGCTGCGGAATAGGACCGCCCAGATAAGCTGCTGCTGCAACAGGACAGCTGGCAAACAGCAGCCATATGCAGGCCATTACAGCTGCCGCAAAACCACAAGCTGTACGGGTCAATCGCCTTTTTCGTTCCTGATGTGCCAATTCGGCAATGAATTCATGAAGCTGAGCAGATTTTCCTGATGTTAACCCCCCCTGTTCAGCCCAGCTTTTCAAAGCTTTTTCCATCCTTAGATCCATATTATCTGGTATTGACTCCATCGTTTTCTCCTTTCCAATTAGTATCGAGCATTTTCCGCCGCATCCGGGTGTGAGCGGTATTCAAGCGAGACTTAACCGTCCCCAGGGAGATACCAAGTTCACTGGCAATCTCGTTCAAGGAAAGATCACCCAAATATCTCAGTACAATAACTTGGCGATGTTCCTGTCCCAGCTCCAGAACTACATCCCATACCAGGCTGATGTCCTTACCATCCGTTTTAGGAAAGTCCAGCATATCTATCATTTCTTTTGGATCAATCGGAGTTACACGTTTACGGGCTTTTAAAATGTTCAAGCTCTGATTCACCAATATTTTCTTGATCCAGGCTGGAAAAGCTATGGCTCCGCCTTTCAAACTGCTCCTTTTAGTCCAGGCTTTCTCTGCCGTCTGCTGCATGGAATCCCATGCATCTTGCTCATTAGCGAGAATAGCCAGGGCGATGCGAAAAAGCTTGCTCTCTTCTCTTTTTAGCAGTCTCAAGAACTCGTCTTCAGTCAAAATCCTGTTCCCCCTGTAATAAGGTATATTTTCACATCTATATAACATGACAACGCAAGAAGTCAAAAGGTTCATTCCAAATTATTTTCGCTCGCAGAGCCCGGATATTCTACCTCTGTTATATATACTTCCATTGTATACTCATGATACCTGTCAAAGGGACGGCTTTATTGACATATATTGTATCTGCTGCAACTATGGCAAAGCAGTTAATAAACATCCAGGAACTTGCCTTTTCACATATTATTGAAAAGTAGGGGAGTAGGCGTAAGAAACGCTCTACCTATGGCAACGTCATAATTATCGATATTTTCAAGAGTTGTCAATAACCCCTTCCCCCTGACAAGTCCCTGCTGCTGATTTGGTTTCTGCGCCGGATTAGCTCTCGGTATTCATCGTCCAGGACTGAATAAGCTGGTTCACCGGGTTTGAGCAAACTGAGTTCACTAAGAACACGAGCAATCCTGTTTTCCAGCAGTAATTTTTCCTCCTCCAGGTCGGTTCGACCAGGATCTGTTTGGAATTCATCTTCGATGCGCTTTTTGTTCAGATAATCTGACACTGTCCCCTCTACCCTTATAATTCTCTTCTGATCAAAAACCAACGTTTTATCACATACGTTTTCCAACAGATAGCGGTCATGAGAAATAAGGAGTATGCTGCCTGGAAAATTCAACAGGCTTCGCTCCAAGGCTTCTCGGCTGCATAGGTCCAGATGATTGGTAGGTTCATCAAATATGAGCAAATCATATGCACCTATAATGACAAATCCCATAGAAATCTTCATCCTTTCCCCCCGGCTGAGTTCTTTCAGGGGTATCCCGAAATGGTTATAATCCAATCCCAGGCTGATCAATAGTTGAAACATCTGCTTCTGTTCATTCAGATTCCATTCCTTCACTCTTGTTTTGAGGCTTGCTGTTTCCCCCTGAGGCAGTTCCTGATTTACATAGGCCACCCGGGCTCCGGAACTTAAGAATATTTCTCCTGCGTCCAGCGTTTCCTGTCCCAATATGATCTTCAGAAGAGTAGTCTTACCACATCCATTAGGCCCCAGGATGCCAACTTTTTCACCTCTATTTATATAAAATGAACTATCTTCAAAGAGCCGATTTTCGTCATAAGCTTTAGCGATACCTTCCGCTTCTAACAAGCGTCGGCCCCTCTTTTCCATGGCGCTCATGATAAATTTAACCGGTCGTTCTTCCTTAGGCCGATCAATCCCTTCCTGTCGCATGTTTTCCAACCGTTTGAATTGTGACTTTATGGATTGGTCACGCTTTTTAGCCTTTTTCCTATAGTACTCCTTGCCCCCTTTCATCCCAGCACCCTTCTGTCGGGATTCACGATGCGCCTTATCCGACCAGTTTTTTAACCTTGAAACGGCGCCTTCAATTTTCCTTTGTTCTTTCTGCTGGGACTCATAGGAGTGTATTTGACTTTCATGCTCCTGCTGCTTTATTTCCCGGTAGGAGGAGTAGTTACCTGGGTATATTCTTACAACTCCTTTCTCAATCTCGGCTATCTTTTGTACCGTCCGATCAAGAAAATATCGATCATGGGAAATAATGATAGCAGTGCCCTGATAGCGGGCCAACTCTGATTCCAGGTGTTTTACCCCCTGATAATCCATATGGTTAGTTGGTTCATCCAAGATTATCAAATCAGGATCAGAGGCCCAGATTGTGGCTAGAGCTATCTTGGTCTTTTCTCCACCACTGAGATTATGCAGTCTCTCACTCGACCAGTCCCTAACCCGCTTCATGCCCAGATTGCTCGTTTGACGGTGGAATTCGCCTTGCACCTGGTCATCAATATTTGACGTAGTGAACAAAACCTCTATTTGAGCTTCAGTCTGCTTTAAATAACCGATATTCATCTGGTAGGCAGTAATACTACCTTCATCATAATCAACGTAACCGGTTATAATATTGGCCAGGGTTGTTTTGCCAGCCCCATTACGTCCCACTAAACCTATCCGATCTCCCCGGTATATATCTAAATCAACACTATTTAAAACGATGGAATCGCCAAAACTTTTCTTCACCTTGCGACAGCTTAACAGCATAAAAAACACCTCCAGAAAATACAATAAGCTGTAAGCAACACCTGCAACTTACAGCTTTATCAAGTCTTTTAAATACATTCAGGTACCGAAACCTGATGGCTTCGGCTTTCTTTTATTGATAATCAGTTAACAAGCGTTCTGGTCATAACAGCACTATCAGAAGAACAGTTGCTCCTTCCTCAAGTCCCGAAGTATTAAATTAGGCCAGAATACGCTTGCGCATCAACTTTCTCCAATCTCACTCTAATAATGTACAACATTATTTTAACATAAAAGCAATGTTCATGAAAACTACCTGGATACGTCAATGATCGCTCAATGAGGCTAGCGCTTGTTTTTTTACCATCGGCCACACGAATTGTTATGAAAGGAATCTATCTTACAAGGTATAACGTTCTTCCTCCCACCATCCAAATGCAACTCTGGCAGAAGCTAATTGCTCCGGTGTTTTCGGATTTGTCAAGGGGACGTGGTAGTGACAACTATTTACTACATAAATGAATCACCAGACTTGTCGTTTCCTAATGGTATTTAATCGATAATAGCAGGTTAAAATATTATCAGGAATAATTCTGCTGGAGGTGTGAGCGTTCTGTCATCAATGGATCAATTAGCAATAGCAGGCATCTTCATAGTTTTACTTATTATGATAATATTCAATAAATACGCAGTTGAGAGCATGATAATTAATCTAGAATACAATTTTAATATGAGCATAACAGACAGGTATAAAGTATTTATCCGATATCTGTACGTTACTACTTTAACTGGATTGATGTTGTTTCTTACCTGTGGCAGGCTGTTCAATTAAAATCGCTTTTCAGCTTGATCGCAGTATAGCAGGAGAACTTGGCATCTCAATCACAAAGGGTGTCAACAATCCTACCCTCTGACATAATACTAACCGTCCTGACACTCCAATCATGTCTTATAAATGTAATATTACTGCTCTTTTAGTATGAATTTCATCTAATAATATTCGCCAAATTATGTTATTATTTTTAGTAGATATTGTCGAATTGTCTGACATTAGGTGTTTGAATGGTAAAGTTAACATTTATCAGGATTTGAGGTAACAAATGTACAATTTAATCGAAGTAATTGGGATCAGAGTAGAAAACTGTACAAATTGCCATCAATGCATAGCCGTGTGTCCAGTAAAAATATGCAGTGACGGCAGCGGTGATGCTGTAAAATTCAATAACAATCTTTGTATCGGTTGTGGTCGATGTATAGAAGCCTGCATTAAAAGTCACGGGGGCGTTATTGAGAAAAGTGCTCGCTTCGCCATCGATGATGCTCCTCAATTCGCAGCCAATTTGCATGAGAAAAATATAATCGCCCTGATTGCCCCATCGGCTCAGGGTAATTTCGATCTGCAGAAGTTGATTACAGCATTAAAACTTCTGGGCGTTAAAGAAGTATTTGATGTTTCTTTAGGCGCAGAAATAACTGTAGCCTGCTATCATGATGCGATTCAGAACAAGCAGGTAAAAACACCGCTAATAGCACAACCCTGTCCGGCAGTAGTGAAGTATATCGAACTCCATCATCCACATTTGATAGAATACCTGGCACCAGTAGGCAGCCCGGTCCACAACCTGGCTGTTTATATCAAATCATTGCATCCTGATGCTGAACTAGCCTTTATATCTCCTTGTCTTGCTAAACGAAGGGAATTCCAGGATAGCGGGTTAATTAAATACAATGTGATTTACCAGTCAATCCTGAAAATACTTCAGGATAACAATATAGATCTTGATTCCCTGGAAGACGGGCAATTTGATAATATAGTTCCAGCTGGCATAGCAACCAAGTTCTCGGCTCCCGGCGGTTTGAAAGAATCTTACTTGTACCACTATCCGGAAACGCCTGCCAGCAGCATCGCAAAAATCGGTGGATCAGTTATTTACGGTGATTATTTGGTTGAGCTCGAGAACTCCATTGAAAATGGCAGTTCGCACCTGCCTCTAATCGTAGATATACTAAGTTGTGAAAACGGATGCAATATGGGCCCTGGTTGTATCAACAAATCGCTGGCTAAAGTTGAATACTCGGTAAACAGGCGAGCTGAAATAGAAACAGGTGATGAAAAGACTAACCAGCAGTTGATAGATTTTCTATCTGATGTCACTAAGAAATTAGATTTCCAATATCAATGCTATGAAGATATTTCGCAGCATAACCAGCTAAGAATCCCTAGCGACAGTGAATTACAAAAGATCTATATTGAAATGCACAAGCTGGAAGAAAAGGACTTCAGGAATTGTGCCGCGTGCGGTTATAATTCCTGCTATCAAATGGCATTAGCGGTATTTAACGGTTTGAACAAAGCTCAAAACTGTCATCTATATCAAGAAAAAGAATTGCGTATAGAACAGCTGGCTTTAAGAAGTCTGCATTATGAATTAAGCAATGTTTTTGATACTATGTCCGATGGCGTAATAGTACTTGATAATCAGGGAAGGGTATCACAATATAACCCGGCTGCCTTGAACATTACTGGTTATTCAGATGATGCACTTATAGGTATCCATGTAGTTGATCTTTTTAGCGGAAAAGCACCATATACTCTTAAGCTCTTACAAACCGGTCAGCCCTTTTATGATAAGGAAATCCTGCTAGATGCGAAACACAGGCAGATTCATGCTACTGCCTCAGGTAAGCCGATATTTGATGAATTTAACCGGGTAAATGGTGTTACTATCATTCTAAGGCCTATAGCTCAGGTGCATCAGTTAGTAAACACTTTAACCGGTGCTCAGGCCAGTTTTACATTTGACTGTATAATTGGAGAAGACAAACAGCTTAAGAAATCGGTCAAGCTTGGTATGATGGCCGGAACTAACGATTCCAATGTTCTTCTTCAGGCCGAAAGCGGGACCGGCAAAGAAGTATTTGCCCAGGCTATACACAATCACAGTTTACGCAAGAATGGCCCTTTTGTAGCTCTCAATTGTGCGGCCCTGCCCAGAGAGCTTATAAGCAGTGAATTATTTGGTTATGCAGAAGGGGCTTTCACTGGAGCCAGACGCGGGGGAAGACCAGGTAAGTTTGAATTCGCCAACGGTGGTACGCTCTTACTTGATGAGATAGGTGATATGCCTCTGGAGCAACAAGCTACCTTACTGCGTGCTATTCAGGAAAAGGCAATTCTAAGGGTAGGCAGCAATACCCTGATAAAAGTTGATGTAAGAATAATCGCAGCTACCAATCAAGATCTGCTGTCTCTGGTAGAACAGGGCAGATTCAGAGCTGATCTATACTACCGGCTCAATGTAATTAATATCTTCATCTCACCACTACGAGAAAGACGGAAAGATATTGAACTTCTTTTCCAACATTTCTTAAAAGAGATGGCTCCAAAATTTAATCGTCATATCACCAGGATTGAACCAACGGTTATAAAATGTTTGGAAAACTATGATTGGCCCGGTAATGTTCGCGAGTTGCAAAACGTGGTGGAAAGAATACTATTAGTGGCTGAAAACGATCAGGTCACGATAGAACATCTTCCCCGTGAAATTGCTAGTGCAGCTATAGGCTATGCAAGTAAGACCCGGGATAGCTTGCCTGAAGTTAATATTAATACTCCTATTCTATCCAACCGGAATGCAAGAAAATTGTATGCCCTGGAACAGGAGAAACAGCGTATAATCAGGGCATTAAATATGCATGGCGGTAATGTGACCCAGGCCTCGGTTGAACTAGATATCTCTCGAAATACCTTGTATCGAAAGATGAAAACTCTTAACATTCGTAATTAAATCAATTTGTTCCAAAAGTGTAACTATATCGCTATGTCGCACAATAGGCTTGGCAGTTCTGGCACAGTTTTGGAACAACCTCCGAATTAGAGGGATTCTTTTTAATATTTATAACGCCCGTGAGCAACGGGCGTTATGTCTTTTTTTGTCGAATATTAGCGCTTGCTCTTGAGTTTGGCATGCAATTTGCAAATATAGATTACAAAAGCAAGTAAGACTGAACATAAGGTGTGGAGAGCAAGGCGAGAATATGTGAATTTTTTAACATGCGAAAGGAGTTGGAAGTATGGCTAAAGTATTAGAAAAAATGCCTATTTACTCTAACAAAGCAGTCGAAAACGCATCAACACCCATTTTTCCTAGGTATATCAATGACGTGTATTCAATTGGCACAAGTCTTCAGTGTTATATAGGTGATATTTATCTGCACCTGGCTGAAGTGAGTCAAGGGGACGTCAGAGCCCAGTATAAAAAGATGGCAATTGCGGAGCTGAAGATTAAAGAACAGACACAGCATATTGCTAATGCTCGACTGAATGAAATGCTAGGATATTTCTATAACAACGGCGGAACCATAGTTGAACCGATTATGACTCAAACGCAGGCTAAAGCAATACAGCCCTTTTTTAATCGAATGCTGGATATTTTCAATAAAAGGGTTGAGCTTGGAACGGTGCTGGCGGCTAATGGGACTATAAGCCCCAGTAAAATAGCAAGTATGATCAACTACGATATTACCGAAATGTATTCTAATATGAAGAAATTATTCCAGGTAAGTGAAATGGAACACGCATTCAATGAACTGATAGCAATTAGAACAAGGTTAGCAAATTGATCATCTTAATAAGGGGTGTCAAGGGGACGGGGTTATTGACATCCAAATGACGAAAGGTGTCAGCACCCCCGTCCCCTTGACACCATCAATTAATAAGAGAAAGGTGTGTGAGATTATGTTAACTTCCAGAGGCGTTATTATCCGCTATGTCATATGTTTGTCCTGTTTCTTGCTCTCAGGGAGCGGAACCATTACCGGCTGGGCTGCAACAATATGCGGAGTGTTCGGGACCATCGAATTGGCAACGGCATTACTCAGGTATTCGCCCCTTTTGGAGATGCTGGCCATTTTAGGTATCAAAGTTCCAAACCTGGTTATCCCTGATAAATTAAGATACAGCAATTATTATGAGGCCCCGGTAAAGGTGTATCCTTCACTAAAGAAATCTATATAATCTAAAACGAAATACCCTATAGGCATAATTGAGAGTGGAAAATGTTTGAGAATATTTTAAAAGGAGGTAATTATATGAAGATTATGGTACTTGGAGCAGGTACTATGGGGGCAGGTATCGTTCAGACCGCTGCACAAGCCGGCTTCGAAGTCATTGTGCGCGATATCAAACAGGAATTTGTTGATAAAGGTATTGCGGGCATTGAAAAGATTTTGGGTAAGAATGTTGACAAAGGTAAAATGACGGCTGAAGATAAAGCGGCTGTTATGGGCAGGATCTCCGGTACAGTTGATATGGCTGCAGCTGCAGACTGTGATCTGGTTATCGAAGCTGCTCTGGAAGTCATGGAGATCAAGAAAAGCATCTTCAAAGAGTTGGATGATATCTGCAAACCAAGCTGTATTTTAGCCAGCAACACCTCGGCTTTGAGTGTTACCGAAATCGCAGCTGCTACTGGCAGAGCAGACAAGGTGATCGGGATGCACTTCTTCAACCCGGTACCGGCCATGAAACTGGTTGAAATCATCCGGGGAGCTAACACCAGCCAGGAAACTTATGATGCCATCAAAGATCTTTCAGAAAAGATGGGTAAGGCTCCAGTAGAAATCAGCGAAGCACCCGGCTTTGTTGTTAACCGTCTATTGATCCCCATGCTTAATGAAGGTATGTATGCCTTGATGGAAGGCGTTGCCAATGCTGATGATATTGATACATCCATGAAGTTTGGTGCTGGACATCCTATGGGACCTCTGGCTCTGGCCGATATGATTGGACTAGATATCTGCCTCTTAATAATGGAAACCTTATACAAAGAGTTTGGCGATTCCAAGTATCGTCCCTGCCCGCTGCTGGTCAAAATGGTCCGGGCGAATAAACTGGGACGCAAAACTGGTGAAGGATTCTTTAACTATAAATAATTATTAGAAAAGAAAGGAAGTGAAGATGATGTCAAGAGAAGTAGTAGTAGCAGGAGTATGTCGTACCGCATTAGGAACCTTTGGAGGTGCACTTAAAGATGTTAAAGTCGTAGACCTTGGCAGAATCGTAATGGAAGAATCCATTAAAAGAGCTGGGATCAATCCCGAGCAGGTAGAAGAGGTGATCTTCGGCTGCGTTTTAACAGCGGGCCAGGGCCAGAATCCGGCCCGCCAGTCCATGATCCATGCTGGAATACCCATTGAAACTCCAGCTTTCACCATCAACAAAGTTTGTGGATCAGGGATGAAAGCAGTCCATCTGGCAGCCCAGGTCATCAAAGCCGGAGATGCAGATATCATTCTGGCCGGTGGTATGGAAAACATGAGCGCTCATCCGTATTATCTGCCTAATGCCCGCTGGGGTTATCGGATGAACATGGTAAAAGGCGATCTTATTGACGGTATGGTTTATGATGGTCTGTGGGAAATCTTTAACGGCTATCATATGGGCTTAACTGCTGAAAATGTGGCAGAACAATGGGGCTTGACCCGGGAAGAACAGGATGATTTTGGCTACCAGAGCCAGGTCCGGGCTGCCGAAGCTATTGCCTCAGGCAGATTTAAAGACGAAATAGTACCGGTAGTAATCAAAGGTAAAAAGGGCGATACGGTATTTGACACTGACGAGCATCCCAGAATGACCACCCGGGATAAAATGGCTAACCTGGGTACCGCCTTCAAAAAAGGTGGAACCGTTACAGCTGGAAACGCATCCGGAATAAACGATGGTGCAGCCGCTATGATCGTAATGTCCAAAGAAAAAGCAGATGAACTGGGGATCAAGCCTATGGCTAAAATAGTCAGCTATGCTTCCGGTGGAGTAGACCCTTCGATCATGGGTGTTGGCCCGGTGCCAGCCACCAAGAAAGCACTGGAAAAAGCAGGCATGACCGTAGATGACCTCGATCTTATCGAAGCCAATGAAGCATTTGCCGCA
>LNQE01000744.1_pt1 | contig 13732 bp, 7 predicted proteins | sample 603111 | NCBI WGS metagenome assembly LNQE01 (sample SAMN04260313, study PRJNA301899) | hydrocarbon metagenome | isolation source: hydrocarbon-contaminated ditch | place: Germany: Bremen | collected 1998
GTCTCAAGTGATCGAAATTATATAAATAAAACACTTTGACTGAATAATCTACCGACCAGCAATAAGATAAGTGGATGCAGAACTGTTTTGATTCAAGTAAAATTAAATGTGGATATTAAGTCGGAATTACTTAACTTCTATAATTGATATCATCATATAGTGAAATTAACACCTAAACTAATATAGGTTGACTTATGGACAAAAACATCAAACTGGAAATTAAACTTCCAAAGATTCCCGATATTGAACTTGTAGCATTAGAGGGACTCGAAAGAATGGGAGGTCATCTTGGTATATCGGATGATAAGATTGGTGAAGCAAGAATCCTCGTAACAGAAGCAATTATTAATGGTCTCGAACATTCGGGTGATGATAATCCTTATGTAAATGTCGAGTTTACAATGACAAAGGAAAGATTAATTATTCTAGTTACCGATTACGGAAAGGGTTTTGAACCCGAGAAAGTAACAGACCCTGAAATTGATGCAAAATTACACAGCACCAACAAACGTGGATGGGGTTTGAAACTTATGAAATCGATGTCCGATGATTTTATAATCGAATCAGGTAACAACGGTACAAAAATTACAATTATTAAGAATTTAGTGTAAGGGAGATAATATGGTTTCTGAATTTAAGTTAAGCTCGGAAGTGAAAAACGATTGTGTTGTAATTAGTACTTCCGGTTATGTTAATAATCTTGGGGGACAAAAAATTGTAGATGAGTTTAATTCGCATCATCAAAACGGGTTGAATAATTACATTATCAACCTTGCGGAATCAAAAGTTGTTAACTCAATCGGCATTTCATTTCTCATCGAAGTGATAGAAAAATTGAATGATTCAAATGGGAAATTGGTATTCACAAATCTTGATCCTTCTGTCGATAAAACATTTACTATAATGGGACTTTTCCATTACGCCGAAAAAACAGATGATGTGGATTCAGGAATAAAACTACTAAAGAACAGTTAAGAATGAATAAAGTCACCTAAAATTAACGATGACCCGCTTAGAAAATTATAATGCTTTACTTGATAAACTATCGCTTCAGGTAAGTTCATTTCAAGAAGGATTTAGAATTCTCTCTGATTCACGAAACATTCAAGATATAGGTAAAAACTTTGTTCATTTATTGAGAGGTAATCTTTTTGTTTCCGATGTAAATCTATTTCATAAGCAAAATGAAGCTGATCAGTGGCATTCATTATTTATACAGAAATCTGAAAGTGAATCTTTTGTTTCCTTCTTAAGAACCTCTGAAGCAGTTAGCTTGAATTTTGAAAATGATCGAGAGTATAAAGTTTATTCAACGTTACGATGTATTGATAATTCATATTTCGGGTTAATTATTGGTAAAAAAATTGACAAAACTGAATTTAATGCGCTTGATGCAATAACACTTCAGATTTTTACTCGTTTGCTTGATAATGCTTACCAATCTCATCTTGCTAGGCTTCGCGAGAAGAATTTAATCTTTTCGCTTAACCATAAAGTTTTACAGTTGAACAGTCTCGTCGATACCGGTATTGAAATTTCTAAACTCGAAAACAATACACAGCTTCTTGAACTTGCTTTGGAAAGAGCTGTTGCCTTAACGAATGCTTCTAAAGGAATTATGCGAATTGTAAGAGATGAAAAAGTCATTGCAACTTTGCGGCTTCCAAATACAATTAATGTTGCCGAGACCCTTAAATCGACAGACAAAATAGAAACTCAAGTTGACTATAGAGGATATAGTTATATTGTAACATTAGTTGATAAAGAAAGCAGAGACGGTAATGCTAAATTTGATAATACCGATGAAATATTATTAACCGCGTTTGCACGACAAGTTCACAGCGCTGTTGAAAATAAAGAGCTACATAAAGAAGCTCTGGAAAACGAAACTATAAAGAAAGAATTATCCGTTGCTTCCACAATTCAGAAAAAAATTATACCGGAAACTTTACCGGTTATTGAAGGTTACGAAATTGCCGGGATTAATATTTCTTCCAAAGAAGTTGGCGGCGATTATTACGATTGCAGAATTCTCCCTAACGGAAAAGTAGCCTTAGTAATGGCTGATGTTGCTGGGAAAGGAGTGCCTGCATCATTACTGGTAAGTTCACTCAGCGCTTCGCTTCATGCATATCTTGAAACTGATATTTCTTTGGATGAATTAGCCGTAAAACTTAACAAGATTATATACCAATCTTCCACAGCCGATAAATTTATAACATGTTTTATATCTATCCTTAACCCCCCAACCGGCGAACTGGATATTATTAATGCCGGTCATAATCCTTCTTTACATTTGAGGCAAAGCAAATTACTCGAAAAAATCGAAGCCGGCGGAATTGCACTCGGTATGTTCGATATGGGTTTACCTTTCAAAAGTGAAAAAAGAAAGATTGAAGAAGGTGAACGAATTTTAATGTTTACAGATGGAATACCCGAAGCGATGAATGAATACGAAGATGAATATTCTGATGAACGATTAGAAAAATTCTGTTTAGATAACTGCTTTCATGATGCTGATAAATTTATAAATGAACTCGTCGCCGATGTTCGCAGCTTCACGAAAGATACACCTCAAAGCGATGATATTACGGCACTTTACCTGATAAGAAAAAGTTAAAAAAATTTATTTAATAATTGGACACGACCTCCAATTAGTTTGAAAACATTTAGAGGGTGTATATATGCGCTTACCTTATAACTTTTACAAGCTATTCATCTATCTCTTTCTTTTATTATTTTTTTTTACATCAAAAAATTTAGCACAAGAAGATTATCTATACGAAAACTTATCCGTTTCGGATGGTTTATCAAGTGCAAGATTTAATATTTTTCAGACGATCTACCAAGATAAGTATGGTTTCCTATGGTTCGGTACAACAGATGGATTGAATCGATATAACGGATATGATTTCAAAGTTTACAAAAATGTTCCGGGTGATTCAACTTCATTACAAAGTAGCAATATTTATAATATCAATGAAGATGCCGATGGTAACCTTTGGGTGGGTACAACAGGGTATATGAGCATTTTCGATCCTTTAAGTGATTCTTTTACCAACTATTCGATTGATCAAGGGAATATAAATATCTCGCAGGAAGTGCCAATCTTTCGATCGTTAGTTGATTCAAAAAATAATTTCTGGATTGCAACTCAAGGTAAAAGTGTACAAAAATGGAATAAGGATAGAAAAGAATGGGAATTAATTCCGTTTATGCTGGATGTTGATGGGTCCGATTCTTTGATTGCAAGTGAATTAACTGGTGTTGCTGCTATTACCGAATTGAGAAACGGTAATCTTCTTGCTTCAATTGTGAATATGGGCATCTACTATTATAATGAAAATAGTAATGCATTTGAAAAATTTAGTTTCCCGGGTAGTTCACATATTAATTGGATAGTGGAAATCTATGAAGACAAAAGCGGCAAAATTTGGTTTGCGGGCAGAGGTGTTTTGTATGAATACAACCCAATCACCTTTAGTCTTAGCAATAAGATTTTATCTCAGCATTTTAAGGCACCGACTGACCAGGTATTCTTTTTCAACTTGACTGAAAATGAAGACAATACTTTCCTATTAAGTTCCAGCCATTTTGGTCTTTTGACATACGATCCAAAAACTGAAAAATTAGAACCGCTCAAAATTGGAGGAGAACTTGGGAAACGGGGAGTAAGCACTTTTGCTCAAACAATTTTTGTAGATAACTTCGGTGTTTATTGGTGCGGACTTGCCGATAACGGTGTTCTTAAATTTGATCCGAAACGAAGACCGTTTAATTTCTATGAGTACAATAAAGATAATGTTAGCTCAACCGATAATTATATTACCACGGATCTGCTTCTAAACTACAATAATCCGAATGAAGTATTAATCTCAACACGAAATAATGGGATACTTCGTTTTGATTTGAAAGACAATTCTATTAAAGAAGTAAAAATTAATTTGCCGGAGATTTATTCTGATTCCTCTAATACTGGCAACCTAGTAATGGATGATAACGGCAGATTGTGGTTCCCAAGTTCTCAAACAAAAATTTCAAGTTATGATTTGCGAACCGGAAAAACAGAAACTTATAGAGTTATTGAACGAAATATGTTAACCGGCTCCGGCGAATTTATTTTTGAAATTGAATATATACCTCAAAATACATTAGTAATTGCATCATCCCTCGGAGGGTATATTTTCAATACTGTATCAAAAGAAATTAAAGCCCTTCCATCCATTATGAACCGAACCTATTCTGATGAATTAATTTCGAATGTCAGTGAAGTTATTTCCGGTAATAAATCGCTCGCAAGTTTAATTAAAGTTGGCGAAGCTGCTAATGTAACTAAACAATTTTCCTTAACTGAAAAAACAGATGTACTTATTGTGTGCTTAGGAGAAGGGCAGTATCCGAATGGAATTTTTGATTTTGGGCAATTGCAGGACTCCGAAGGGAAGAATATTTGGGCAATGAATGAAATGAACAATACATTTTATCATGGAGGCGGTTACAAAAACAGAATTCAAATGGATGTAGTTACTTTAAAGCCGGGTGATTATAAGTTATTCTATACAACAGACATTGGACATTCATATAATAATTTCAACGTAAAGCCGCCGAATAATCCGGAGTGGTATGGTATTCAAGTAATCGAACTCGATGAAACTTTAGCGGGGGCTATTGAAAAGAAAATTTCTGATGAAAAACAGAACAAAAACTATGCGGAAATGTTCAGCACAAGTACATTGTTAAGCAGTCGCAAATATCCCAACAGTATTTGGGTTGGTGCTAATGAAAAAGGAATTGTAAAATATGATTTGATCAGTGGGAAACATGAACAATATTTTATTGAAGAATTCAAGAATAAGAATGTCTATACAGGAGAAATCTTTGAGGATAGCAAAGGTAGATTGTGGATAACCATCGACCCATCCGGATTTTACAGATTTGACCCGATAACAAAGACATTTACTTCAAATGCATCAATTCCAGATCTCCCAACAACCGGAATAAACGGAATGATAGAAGATTTCCAAGGGAATCTTTGGATAAAAAGCAGCGGTGGAATTACTAATCTTATTCAAAATAGTGATGGCTCATGGTCGACTTCAAATTATGACAGCAAAGATGGTGTGCCGGGCGGATTTGGAAGAGGCTCGTTGATCACACGAGACGGACAAATTTTATTCGGGTCGTTTAACGGCATAACAGCATTTTATCCAAGTGTTGAAAATACTAAACCGCCTATTCCCGTAATTACAGATATAACCGTTTCTGATGTTTCAATTTTTGATAAGGAAAGTAGATTGAAATTAGAGAAGTCGATTTTTGAGATAGAGGAAATCAATTTATCATATTCACAAAATTATATTTCTTTTGATTTCTCCTCACTGCACTATTCACGACCGAATAAAAATCGAACAAGTTATATATTGGAAGGCTTGAGTGATCATTGGGTTCTAACCGATAAAAACTTTGCTTCGTTCACAAATCTTGACCCTGGCAGTTATACATTCAAAGTAAAAGCATTCAGCGGTTTTGGTGTACCGGGCAATACTGAAAGATCAATAAAAATAAATATTGCCCCGCCATGGTATCGAACCACAATTGCTTACATTAGTTACGGATTGTTATTCATCGCTTTAGTTTTTGGTATTGATAGAGTACAGAGAAGGAGAATACTTAGACAAGAAAGAGAAAAACAGAAAATTCAAGAAGCCGAACTTAGAGCAGTTGCAGCAGAAGCACAAGCACGGGCAGTTCAAGCAGAAAATGATAGGAAATCGAAAGAGTTAGAAGAAGCAAGGCAACTACAGTTATCAATGCTTCCCAAAAAATTACCGCAGCTTCCCAATTTAGATATTGCTGTTTACATGAAAACCGCGACAGAAGTTGGCGGCGATTATTATGATTTTCATGTTGCGATGGATGGGACATTGACAGTAGTAGTGGGTGATGCAACTGGTCATGGAATGAAAGCCGGAACGATGGTAACTGCGGCAAAAAGTTTGTTCAGTACTCACGCAGCCAACCCGGATATACTTTTTACATTTAGTGAAATTTCAAGATGTATTAAACATATGGATATGCATTTATTAACAATGTGTATGACGGTTATGAAGATAAAGCAGAATAAAATGATTATGTCAACTGCCGGTATGCCTCCCACTTTAATTTTCCGTAATAACACTAAGCAGCTCGAAGAAATTGCATTAAAAGGAATGCCTCTTGGCGCTGTTGAATCATTCCCATATGCTCTAAAAGAAACCGAATTAAATACAGGTGATACCCTTCTAATTATGAGTGATGGCTATCCGGAATTATTTAATAGTGAAAAAGAACTCTACGGCTATGAGAGAGTTCAAAATGATTTCCATAAAGTTGCTGAAAAATCACCTGAACATATTATCGAACGACTTAAAATGAATGCTTTGGAATGGACCGGCAATTCAGAACCTGATGACGATGTGACATTTGTAGTAATCAAAGTGAAATAAAAAATTTGAAATTAACTAAAAGGAAATCACAATGAAAATAATGGTAGTCGATGACGAAAAAGATATAAAATTACTCTTCGAGCAAAGGTTCAGAAAAGAAATAAAAGAAGGGAAACTAGCCTTCCTATTTGCATTCAGCGGTGAGGAAGCAAAAGATTACTTGCAATTAAACGGAAGCGATAACCTCAATCAAATTCTCTCCGATATAAACATGCCGGGTATGAACGGTTTGGAATTATTAAAATGGATTAAAGATAATTATCCCGAGTTAAAAGTCGCTATGATTACAGCTTATGGCGATCAAAATAATTACAAACAAGCTGTTGAATACGGTGCTGATGATTATATGACCAAGCCAATCGACTTTGTACAGCTCAAAGGAAAAGTACTTCCTCAATAGTGAATTAATAATTACAAAAAATAGTGAACCAATTTAATGGGAAAAGGATGAAAGCAGCTACACAAAAAACGGAAATAATATCCGGCGAAAATGAATTACTAAAGAATCAATTAGCTCAAAAAGAAGCTGAACTTACGATTATCAGTAGTGTTAGCGAGGCAATCTCGCAGCAACTCAAAATTGAAGATATAATTAAAATTATAGGGGATAAGATTCGGGATATTTTTAAGTCCGAAGTTACTGAAATACTATTATTAGATCCGTCTTCTAACATGATAACAGTCCCGTATTCTTTTTACCGGGAATATCAAATAGCAGATCCATTTCCTTTAGGCGAAGGATTAACCTCTAAAATAATTCAAACCGGTAAACCATTAGTGCACGGAACTTTTGAAGAGGGAGTTAAACTAGGTGTTCTTGTTCAATCGGAAGAAGAAAAAACCGAAACTTATGTAGGCGTTCCGATAATTGTTAATAATAATGTGATAGGTGTTGTAAGCATACAGAGCTACAAACAAAATGATTACAGCGATGAAAAAGTTCGTCTTCTTTCAATTCTTTCTACTAACATGGGTATTGCTCTTACAAATGCGAAGCTTTTTGATGAGACGAATCGTTTGTTAAAAGAAACAGAACAACGGACTGCCGAACTAGCCGTAATAAATAGTGTTCAGCAAGGTTTAGTTGCCGAAATGGATTTGCAAGGGATTTATGATTTAGTAGGTAATCGATTACGCGATCTGTTTGATGCTCAAGTTACCGGTATTTATACATTCGACCTCGAAAAAGAAATGGAACACTTCATGTATTTATTCGAGGACGGGGAGAGATTATATCCCGAACCCCGTCCATTAAATGAAATTCGTAAGTGGATTATTAATAATGCATCACAGCTTTTAGTCAATGAAGATGCCGATGTAAAAATTTACGAATTAACCGGCGAAAGACATGCACCGGTTCCGGGAACGCGGCTGCCGAAGTCTTTACTTTTTGTGCCGCTTATTGTCGGTAATGAAGTAAGAGGGTGTGTAAGTCTTCAAAATTTAGATAGGGAACATGCTTTTAGCGATGCAGATGTTAGACTGCTTACTACTTTAGCAAACAGTATGAGTGTCGCATTAGAAAATGCAAGACTGTTTGATGAAACTGTCCATCTTCTTAAACAGACCGAACAGCGTAAGGCGGAACTGGCAATAATTAATAGTGTCGGTGAAGCGATGTCTAAACAATTGGATGTTAATACTGTTACCAAAATTGTTGGAGATAAGATAAAAGAAATATTTAAAGCGGAAGTAACAGAAATTCTTTTATTAGATCACGAAGCCGGAGTTATAAATGTTCCGTATTCTTATTACAAAGGTTATCAGATTGTCGAACCGTTTGAATTAGGCTCCGGGTTAACTTCAAAAGTTATTAAATCCAGAAAACCGCTGCTACTATTAAACTTTGATGACCAGAAAAAATTCGGTGCATTGGTAGATGCCGGTATTGGCGATGCCGATATTACCGAAACTTACTTGGGTGTACCAATCATGTTTAATGATAGAATTCTTGGCGTTGTAAGTATCCAGAGTTATGAAAAGAATGCATATGATGAAAATAATGTTCGGCTTCTATCTACTTTATCGAGTAACATGGGTGTAACACTTGAAAACGCTAAACTTTTTGAAGAAACAAAGAGATTATTAAAAGAGACCGAACAACGCTCAGCCGAATTAGCGATCATTAATAGTGTCGGTGAAGCAATGTCTAAACAGCTGGATGTTTTGACGGTAACAAAAATTGTCGGTGACAAAGTTAAAGAAATATTTTCTGCCGAGGTTACGGAAATTCTTTTAGTTGACGAAGAAACTAAAATGATAGAAGTACCTTACTCATACTATAATGGATATCAAAAGTTTGATCCGTTCCCGCTTGGTGAGGGCTTAACTTCAAAGATTATCAAATCAAGAGAACCGTTAGTTTTTGGCTCATTAGAAGAGCAGGTAAAAAATGGCGCACTAACATTTTCGGAAGAAGATAAAACCGAATCATATATGGGTGTGCCGATAGTTTTTGAAGGAAAAGTACTTGGCGTTGTAAGTGTACAGAGTTATAAAAAGAGTGCTTATGATTCTAATAATGTAAGGCTATTATCTACTCTATCAACAAATGTTGGTGTAACTCTACAAAACGCAAAACTGTTCGAAGAAACAAAAAGATTGTTAAGCCAGATGCAGCAGCGCAATACAGAACTTGGAGTTATTAACAGTGTTCAAGAAGGATTAGTTAAACAAGTTGAATTGCAGGCGATTTATGATTTAGTCGGTGATCAAATTCATAAAATATTTGATACGCAAGTTGTTGCAATTGCAAGTTTTAACCATGAGGATAAGACTGAATCTTTTAACTATTTGATTGAAAAGGGAGAAAGATTTTATCCAAAAGGTAGAAAGTATGATAAACTTAGAGAACATTTAATAAAGAATAAAAAACTCATTTTGATTAATGAAAAATACACGGAGGCAGCTAAGAAATACGGAATGCAAGTAGTGGAAGGAACCGAGATGCCGAAATCACTTCTCTTCGTTCCGCTTGTCGTCGGTAAAGTAGTAAAGGGTTATATATCTCTTCAAAACATTGACCGTGAAAATGCTTTCAGCGAATCGGATGTCAGACTTCTTACTACCTTAACAAATAGTATGAGCGTTGCACTCGAAAACGCTCGCTTATTTGACGAGACAACGAAACTTCTTGAAGAAACAAAACAACAAGCAATTGAACTTGGGATTATTAACAGCGTTGGTGAAGGTCTTGCGAAGCAGATGGATTTTCAGTCTATTATTGATTTAGTCGGTGAAAAAATTCGCGAAGTATTCAATGCACAAGTAGTAAGTATCTCAACGTATGAAAAAGAAATCGATGAAATTCATCATAGATATGTAGTTGAATTAGACAAACGCTTCTACTTTGAAAATCCTCAAAAAATAGATTCCGACCGTAGAGAAATAATCGAAACAAAACAACCGCTCATATTCGGTACCGCGCAAGAAGCAATCGAACATAGTGGAGATGAAGTTGTCGCAGGGGAAATGCCTGAATCCTACATGGGTGTGCCGATTGTTCGTAATCAAGAAGTTACAGGCGTTATCACGGTTCAAGATATTCATAAACAAAATTTATATACTCAAAAAGATGTTCGTCTTTTAATTACGCTCGCTTCAAACATGGGTGTAGCACTTGAGAACGCGAGACTCTTTGAAGAAACAAAACATCTCTTAAACGAAACACAGCAAAGAAACGTAGAACTTTCAATTCTGAATGCAATTCAAGAAGGATTGGTTATGGAAATGGATTTTAATTCCATTATTAATCTTGTCGGTGATAAGTTCAGAGAAGCGCTTGGATTTTTGGATCTAGGAATTAGAATTTATGATAAAGAAAAAAATATTCTGCACTTTCCTTATGAGTACGAGCACGGTGAAAGATTATTTATCGAATCTATGGACCCTACTCCACTATCGAAGTATGTGCTTGAAACAGGTAAAACTCTTTTACTTAAGAAAGCTACTGAAGAAGAATTTGCTAAACTTGGAATAACAGAAAACACTACTATCCCCGGGACCGATTCAAGCAAATCACTTGTGTTTGTCCCGATCATTGTTGGGTCAGAAGCAAAGGGATTGATATTAGTCGAGAACTATGAAAAAGAGGATGCCTTTAGTGAATCGGAAGTTAGATTGCTTACAACAGTTGCAAACAGTATGAGTGTCGCACTTGAAAATGCAAGGTTATTCGATGAAACAAATAGATTGCTAAAAGAAACAGAACAACGAACTGCTGAATTATCTGTGATCAATAGTGTACAAGAGGGTTTGGCAAAAGAACTTGATATGAAAGGAATATATGAACTTGTAGGCGAACGTTTATGCAGTTTATTCCCGGATTCCCAAACATTAGTCATTCGTTCATTCGATCATGATAAAGGTTTGGAAGAATGGCAGTATGCAATAGAAAAGGGAGTAAGATTAGAAGTAGCACCCCGTCCGTTTAATTGGGCGAATAAACTGATGATAGAAACAAAAAAGCCCTTAGATATCAGGGAAAATTATATTGAGACGGCACAGAAATATGGTGGTAAAGGTGTAACAAAAGGTAAGCCACCTAAATCTGCTGTCTTTGTTCCTATTATAATAAACGATGTTGTTAAAGGTTCGATTAGTCTTCAGAATATCGATAAGGAAAATGCCTTTGATGATGCCGATGTTCGATTAGTTACAACTCTCGTAAACAGTATGAGTGTTGCACTCGAAAATGCACGATTGTTCGATGAAACATTGCGACTTCTTGAGGAAAGTAAAAAACGAACAGCAGAGTTAAGTACGGTAAATAGTATCAGTCAAGCGATTGCCGGTCATCTTGAAATCGAAAAATTGATTAATCTAGTTGGTGATAAGGTTCGCAGTTTGTTCAATGCTAATATAGTTTACCTTGCTATGCTGGATAGAGAAACCGAAATAATAAATTTCCCTTATGGTTACGGGGAAGAATTCCCACCGCTTCCTTTAGGTGATGGATTAACATCGCATATAATTTTGAAAAAGGAACCCCTCCTTATAAATAGAGAAGCTGAAAAGAAGACAGAAGAATTGGGAGTGGAACGAATCGGCACTCCCTCAGCTTCTTATCTTGGTGTACCTATTCCGGTTGGAGGTGAAATAATCGGTGTGCTTAGTGTACAAAGTACTGAAAAGGAAAATGTCTTTAACGAAGATGATATGAGATTGCTTGGTACTATTGCGGCACACGTTGGGATTGCTATAAATAATGCGAATGCATATGAAGAATTGAACATGACTTTGGAAAATCTTAAATCTACTCAAGATCAACTTGTTGCACAGGAAAAACTCGCTTCTCTCGGTCAATTAACCGCAGGTATTGCTCATGAAATCAAAAATCCATTGAACTTCGTTAACAATTTCTCCGAACTTTCTGTCGGTCTGGTTGAAGAACTTCATGATGAAATTGGCAAGTTAAAGGAAAAAATCAGTCAAGAATCGCTTGAAGAAGTAAATGAAATCTTAAGCACGTTAAAACAAAATTCGGAAAAGATTAAAGAACATGGTAAACGCGCCGACAGTATTGTCCATAGCATGCTTCAGCATTCAAGAGGGAAGACGGGTGAAAAGCAGCCAACTGATCTTAACGCAATGCTGGATGAAGATCTTAATTTAGTTTATCACGGTATGCGTGCCCAAGACAGTTCATTCAATATTAAAATCGAACGAGAATATGAGAAGGATTTAAAACCAATTAATATTATTCCACAGGATATGAGTAGGGTATTCCTAAATATTCTATCAAACGGATGTTATGAATCGCATCGTAAAAAAATGGAATTAAATTCAGATGAACCCGCGATAATAAAAGTTACCAGTCACGATGACGGCAATTTTGTTGAAGTTCGCATCAGAGATAACGGCCACGGAATTCCTAAAAAGGTTCAGGATAATTTATTCACACCGTTCTTCACTACAAAACCTTCGGGCAAAGGAACGGGTTTAGGATTATCTATAAGCTATGATATTGTTGTAAGAGAACACAACGGTGAAATTCTATTTGAAACCGAAGAAGGTAAATACACAGAATTTATAATTAGACTCCCCAAAAAATAACAGAAGAATTATGAACAATACAATTCCCAAAATATTAGTAGTTGATGACGAGCCGGATCTCGAATCATTAATTAAACAAAAGTTTAGAAAAGAAATTAAAGAAGGTAAATACAATTTCTCTTTTGCGAATAACGGTGTTAAAGCTCTGGAAAAATTAAACGAAGACAAAGAAATTGAGCTGGTTCTAACCGACATCAATATGCCGGAAATGGATGGACTTACACTTCTTTCAAAAATAAAAGAAATGAATAACCCGCTTCTTCATTCCGTTATCGTTTCTGCTTACGGTGATATTTTTAATATCCGTACTGCTATGAACGGAGGAGCATTTGATTTCGTTGTTAAACCTATCGACTTAAGCGATCTCGAAATTACAATTAAAAAAGCAATCGATAATCTCGGCACTTTTAAAGAAGCTGTGAAATCGAGGGATGAACTTATAATCGTTAGAAAAGAATTGGAAGAGGCGAGAACGTTACAATTATCTATGCTTCCGAAATCAATTCCTCAAAACGGTCAACTTGATATAGCTGTCCATATGAAAACGGCAAGTGAAGTTGGCGGAGACTATTATGATTTCTCCAAGAAAAATGACGGTTCATTAAATGTTGCAATAGGCGATGCAACCGGACATGGAATGAAAGCCGGTATTATGGTTTCTATAATGAAAACCTTATTCATATCGGATTCGGATGAAATTGAGCTGGAAGATTTTTTTGATGTATCAAACAGAACAATCAAATCTCTCAATCTCGGAAGAATGATGATGGCTTTTGCAATGTTGAATATGAAAGAGAACAAAATAAAATTTATCAATGCCGCAATGCCGACGATATTCGTTTATAAATCATCCGAGAAAAAAGTAATTGAATATGTAAATCAAAGTATGCCGCTAGGTGCTTTATCTGAATTCGATTTCAATGTAAACGAATTTGAAGTCGATCCGGGAGATGTCATTCTGCTATTAAGTGACGGATTACCGGAATTGTTTAACCATAATAAAGAAATGTTCGGTTATGAAAAAGTTGCTGGTATACTTGAAGAACATTCCGAAAAATCTCCGGATGAAATTATTGAGACATTAAAATATGCTGCAAAAGAATGGGCTGGTGAATTAGAATCCGATGATGATATAACCTTTGTAGTGATAAAAATAAAATAGAAAAATAATTTGAGAAAGTATTGAAGCAATT
>LNQE01000869.1_pt1 | contig 13609 bp, 4 predicted proteins | sample 603111 | NCBI WGS metagenome assembly LNQE01 (sample SAMN04260313, study PRJNA301899) | hydrocarbon metagenome | isolation source: hydrocarbon-contaminated ditch | place: Germany: Bremen | collected 1998
TTTGGCTATTTGATAATAACGGTCGAAACCGGAAACCATTAGAAGTTGTTTGAACAACTGCGGTGATTGTGGCAGAGCGTAAAACATACTTTTATAAATTCTGCTTGGAACCAGATAATCACGCGCTCCTTCCGGAGTACTTTTGCCCAAAAACGGCGTTTCTACTTCAATAAAACCGTTTTCATCGAAATAGCGGCGGGTCGCAGCCGCAAGCCTGCCGCGCAGAAAAAGGTTTTTCTGAATCACCGGACGGCGCAAATCCAGATAACGGTATTTAAGGCGGATGTTTTCCGAAATTTCTTCATCATCAAAAGAAAAAGGAGGAGTCTTGGATTCATTCATTATCTCCAACTTGGAAACGATAACTTCGATTTCTCCGGTTTTCAAAGCGGGATTGTCCATCCCTTCCGGTCTTTTACGCACCTTTCCTTTCACAGCTAAAACAAATTCGGAGCGAATCTTATGCGCTTCGGTGTGAACATTTTCTCCGGCGTCGGGATTAAAAACAACCTGTACTATTCCTTCACGGTCACGTAAATCCACAAAAATGACGCCGCCATGATCGCGACGACGATGAGCCCAACCCATGAGGACCACTTCCTGTCCGACGTGAGAAATATCGATTTTTCCGCAATAATGCGTTCTTTTGTCTTTTGTTAAAAAATCGGCCAAAACATTTTACCTCTCTTTGATAATATTTATTATTGATTTCAGCAAAGAATCCAGAGGAATTTTCTGCTGATCTTTAGTAGTCATATTTCTGAGTAGAACCTGTTTTTCCTCAATTTCCTTATCGCCAAAAATAAGAGCAAAGGAACTGTTTAGTTTGTCTGCCCGTTTGAGCTGACTTTTTAAACTTTTATCCGCATAATCCATTTCCGCGGATATCCCCGTGCGTCTGAGTTCGTTAGTCAGTCCAAAAGCCAACTTTTGAGCCTGCGCGCCAAGCGCGGCAATAAACAAATCAGTTTTAAATTTATCTGTCGATTCCTTCGGCAGACAATCGATAAGACGTTCAAAACCTATACCAAAACCTATTCCGGCAACTTCCGGTCCTCCCAGAGAACTAACCAGACCATTATATCTGCCGCCTCCCGCAACCGCATTTTGTGCGCCCAGCGCGTTTGATTTAACTTCAAATGCAGTTTTGGTATAGTAATCCAAGCCGCGAACCATCCGTGTATTGATATTAAAAGGTATATGCAAAACTTTAAGCAATTCTTTCACTTTGGAAAAATGGTTTTCACAGTCTGAGCATAAAAAATCAATTATTGCGGGTGCATCAGCAATAATTGACGCACAGGTTTCCACTTTACAGTCAAAAGCCCGTAAAGGATTGGTATGGATACGTCTCTGGCAGTCCGAACAAAGATTTTTTTCACTTCCTTTTAAAAAAGCAATAACAGCATTGGAAAAGGAAGGGCGGCAGGAAGGACAGCCCAGAGAATTTATTTCCAGCAGCAGATTTTTTAAGCCGGCACTTGTTAAAAAATGCATCAGCATAAAAATTATTTCCGCGTCGGATTGCGGACTGTCTTCGCCAAAAAATTCCACATCAATTTGATTAAACTGACGGAAACGCCCCTTTTGCGGTCTTTCGCGACGAAACATAGGCCCAATCATGAAAAGCTTGGTTGTCTGTTCAGCGGCGAATATATTATGTTCGATATAGGCGCGAATGATGGAAGCAGTGGCTTCCGGCCTTAAGGTTAAAAGCTCAGAATCACGATCCGTAAAAGTATACATTTCCTTTTCGACGATATCCGTTGTTTCCCCTATACTGCGGCGGAAAAGTTCCGTTTTTTCAATAATAGGAGTGCGGATTTCCCGAAAACCGAAAGAATTGAATATCTGACGGGCAGTAGATTCAATTTTCCAGAAGCGCCGTGCATCTTCCGGCAAAATATCTTTAAATCCCCGAATTGCTGTAATTTTTTCCATAATTTAGACCTGTAATTTAAAACAAAATTTTTTAACATATTCAGTTATTCTTAGCAATGGAAAAAATGTTCATTTACTCTGTCATGCCCGCGAAGAGACTGTGTCTTAATTGCATGTATTGAATACAGGTAATGAATAATGTCCCCCCAGCATTCGCCGGGCTCCGCGCTGGCGGGGGCAGGGGGTGGAATTATTTGAAACATGCTTAATATTATTAGTTATTTACGATGCGCGTGAATTTTATCCACCTCCGTCACTACGTGACACCTCCGCTGGCGGAGGACATTAAATGGTTATATTTATTATTGCGAAACAGTCTCGGAGGCGGTAATCAAAATGAATATCCTGATAAACTGAAGGTCATGCGAGGTCACACAACCTCCACCCTACAATTGCAATTTCCAAAGAAGAAGGGAATAGGGAATATTTATTAACTGAAGGTAAAGCTTTTTTCCCTGAATAGTTTGAGGCAAGCATCGACAACATTGGAATCATAAAGAATGCCCTTATTTTTTGAAATTTCATCAAGAGCAAAGTCTATTCCCAGTGAAGGACGATATGGACGGTGAGAAGAAATGGCCTCCACAACATCAGCTACAGCCAAAATTCTTGCCTCCAGTAGAATGGAGTCTCCCTGAATTTGATTTGGATAACCTGATCCGTTCATTCTTTCATGATGCTGAAGAACAGCATCGGCCACGGGCCAGGGGAAATCGATATCTTTCAGAATATTATATCCGGAAGGAGAGTGGGTTTTGATTAAGTTGAATTCTACATCGGTAAGCTTTGTCGGCTTGCTGAGAAGCTCAGATGGCACAGATACCTTGCCGAGGTCGTGAATGATGGATGCGGTATAAACAAAATCCTGCTGATCTGATGATAAACCCATTTCCTGAGAAATTGCCAGAGCAAGTTGAGCTACCCGTTGTTGATGTCCTGATGTATAGGGGTCTTTTGTCTCTACAAGCAGCGCGATTGACTGTACTGTGGCCTGCAAAGTCTTTTTTATCCTGTTATAGCTGGCGATGCGTTCTTCTTCCAGTAATTTTCGTTCAGTAATGTCATTTAAAAAGTTCAGGGTAGCCGATTGTTTGTTCCATTCAATAACTGTAGCATTAAGTTCGGCCCACTTTACTTTTCCATCTTGAGTAATGATTCTGAAAGAATAAATTGAAGGGACATTCTCTCCCTTCAATCTTTTTGTGCTGTAATCGACAACCATATTGCGATCATCGGGATGGATGAAATTAGTAAAATCGCCCGATGTCAGAACTTCTTTAGAGTAGCCTATTTGTTCCGCTGCAGCGCTATTGGCAAAAACCACTTTGGTGCCCTGGGTGATGATTATTGGTTCGTGAGCATTTTCTACAACAACGCGATAGCGTTCCTCACTTTCCTGCAGGTTCTTTTCGGCTAACTTGCGTTCTGTGATATCGGAGTAGAGAGCCTGAAAAAGTATCTCGCCGTTCCACAGTACTTGTTTGCGGAATACTTCAAGATAGCGAACTTCGCCATCCTTGCGAATAATGCACAGTTCATAATAGGGAATGATTTCGCCGCGTCGCCTTCTTTCTTCTCTTTTTTCGTGTTCGGCATAGCATTCCGGCGTGTATCTTTTTTTGTGGGGGACAGTAGAAAATTCTTTGGCGTTATCATAACCGTATATCTTTAATACTTCCTCGTTGGCGTATAGCGTCTTACCATTTGCGGAGACAATCCGAATACCCAAAGGTGAATTATCGAGAGAATGGCGGAAATTCTCTTCACTCTTCTTCAGCATTTCATCTGCTGTTTTCTTTTCCTGTCTCATCCTTGCTTCGCGGAGTTCTCTCTCTATTGTGACTACGAGTTTGGCGAGTTTGTCTTTCATCAAAAAATCATGCGCGCCTGATTTCATCGCCGCTACTGCAGTGTCTTCGCCGATAGCACCGGATACTATAATGAAAGGAATGTCGCTGTTCTTTTCTTGTACTATTTGGAGGGCGGCAGGAGCACTGAAACGCGGCATTTTATAATCACAGAGAATAACATCCCAGTGTTGCCGGTCAAGAGCTGCTTTCATGGTTTCGGCAGTTTCAACTCTTTCCCATTTAGGATCATAGCCGCCGTTTTTCAACTTACGTATCATCAACTTGGCATCATCATCAGAATCATCGACGATTAGAACCTGGAGAGGAATATTCATTGCTTGTCTCCTTCAAGTTATGACAAATTCGGGCTTTCGTTTATAAGAAGCCAGTAAAGTCCCAGTTGCTTTACCATTCCCATGAATTCACTAAAATCCACAGGCTTTCGTATATAGCTGTTGCAGCCCAGCTTATAGCAGCTGAGAAGATCAGCTGGTTCCTTTGATGATGTCAGAATAACAATTGGAATTAGTTTTGTTCTATCATCACCTTTAAGCTTTTTCAAAACTTCAATACCATTAATTTTCGGGATTTTCAAGTCAAGTAAAATCACGATAGGCAGATTATTCTGATGTTTATTGGCAATACCGTTTTTTCCAAAAAAATAATCAAGAGCTTCCACTCCGTCGCGTTTTACGATAATTTTGTTTACGATATTATTTTTTTTGAATGCACGCAGTGTAAGTTCAACATCATCAGGATTGTCTTCCACCAATAAAATTATTCTATTGTTTGGCATACAGACCCCCCTACTAATATTTATTTCTCACTAAAACTGAAATAAAAAGTGGCACCTTTGCCTGTTTCGCCTTCTGCCCAAATTCTACCCCCGTGGCGGTTAAGAATGCGACGCACTGTAGCCAGTCCGATGCCGGTACCGGGAAATTCATCATCGGCATGCAGACGTTGAAAAGGAGCGAAAAGCTTGTCTGCGTAGGCCATGTCGAAGCCCGCTCCGTTATCCCGGACAAAATATACTTTTATTTCGTCTTCTTTCTTCCATAATCCGAATTCTATCGTGGCGTTTGCCTGCTTTTCGGTGAATTTCCAGGCATTGCGCAGCAGATTGTCCATGATAATGCGGGATAATCTCGAGTCTGCATGGTCATCCATGCCTTCGGCAATCTTGACTTTAACATTTCTCTGAGGTTGAGATTTTTGCAAATCGCTTATTACTGAGTTGGCAACTGCTGTAAGATTAACCTTTTCGATATTCATTTCCATTCTTGTAATGCGGGAAAGCTGCAACATATCTTCTATCAGATCAGCCATTCTTCTTGTGGCCATTTTAATTCTGGTCAAATAATCTTTGCCGTGAGTGTTGAGTTTATCCTCATAGTCTTCCAAAAGTGCCTGGCTGAAACCCTCAATTGACCTTAGAGGCGCGCGCAAGTCGTGGGAGGCCGAATAGGAAAAAGCTTCCAATTCTTTATTGGATGCTTCAAGATGTATAGTACGCTCGCGCACAAGTTCTTCCAAGTGCTCACGATACTTTTCCAGGTCTTTTTCAGCTTGCTTACGTTCGGTTGTGTCTTCCAGCGTTTCTAGCGCACCGATGATGTTGCCATGCGCATCTCTAATAAGTGCTGCTCCAAAGAAAAGCCATTTACCTATGACCGGAAAGAAGTCCTCTGCTTCGTAAGCTCCATCAACGTAATTAGACTCGTTATATTTTCCTTTATATAATTCAGGTATTAAATTTATTTTTTCATCAACCAGCAGATCGGCAAGACATGGACGCTCGTGAGTATAAAAAGCGTGCCAATGTTTGTTAGTTCCTAATACGTCGGCCGATTTGATTCCGGAGATTTCTTCCAGTGCTTTGTTCCAGTATAGAATTTTGTGATTTTTATCGATTACAAACTGGGGGACAGGAGAACCTTGAATTACAGCTTTTAATTTCGTTTCGCTATCCAGCAGAGCTTCTTCTGCTTTTTTACGCTCGGTGAGTTCCATTCCAATTCCCATGAAATAGGACTGATCATCCACTACGAATTTTGCGCCGGTAAGGAAGAAGGGTATCTGATGACCATCTTTCGTTAGCAGAGGGGCTTCTATGGAATTTCTACCCTTTTCCATCACCTCATCTATGGCTTTCAAAACGGCGTCTCTATATTCCGGTACAATCCATTCCGTAACATGACGGCCGATTGTCTCTTCGGTGTTAAAGCCTAAAAGCATTTCGACCTGCTTGTTACCGAGCTTCAAACGGTTTTCGGGGTAGGTGAAGAGATAAAAAATTTCGGGAAGGTTATCCAATACGGATTTTGAGAATTGTTGCTCTTGCAGCAACGATTCTTCCATACGCTTGCGCTCGGTGATGTCTCTCTCCACAACCACGAGTCCGGTTGCTTTGCCATTTTCGTCTACTATCAGATTTCCAGTAGCTTCAATGAACACTCTGCGCCCACTCTTGGTAATAACCGTGAACTCGGCGATGTTAACGCTGCTGCCCATCAGTAACGCTTGCATTGTTACAGTGACCTTTTCTTTATCTTCCGGCGCGACATAATCCAGCGCGCTTACCCCGAGATCTTCTGTTTCAAACAGTTTCTTTGCGGCCTCGTTTACGTTTATAATCTTTCCCTCCAGATCAAGGATAAGAATGGGATCGAGGGCCAGTTTGAGAGCATTGGAAAGTACGGCTATTTCGGCTTCCGCCCGCTTGCGCTCGGTGATATCGATCAATGTACTGAGCATTCCGATTGTGTTCCCCTGAGAATCTGTGAGAGGCCTTGAGTTATTAATCACGTTGACGATGCTGCCGTCTTTACGCCGGAGTTTGTGCTCGAAGTTAATGAGCCGTCCGCCGTCAAAAAGTTCCTGATGAGCTGGCCTTACAACAACCGGATCAGCATCTACATCCGGAATGCTTATATGCAGCAATTCTTCTCTGGAATAGCCCAGGAGGTCCAGGCCGGCCTGATTGGAATCGATAAAATTCTTCTTTGAATCGAAAATGTAAATTGCTGCAATAGATTCATCAAAAATACCTCTGTATTTTTCTTCGCTAACCCGCAATGCGTTCTCTGCATGCTTGCGTTCGGTGATATCGCGGAATACACCGAGAAGCACTATTCTTCCATCCATGACCATTGTGGAAGCGGACACTTCGACGGGGAAATCAGAACCGTCCATCCTGGTATGCGTCCACTCAAAAGTACAGAGGCCTTTTTGTAGTGTCTTTTCGATTATTTCTTTTGCGGCTTCATTGGATGGTCTGCCGTTTGGCTGAAATTCGGGTGAAAACTGATCGGGCGACGTGCCGATTAGTTTTTCACGTGAACAAAGAAACATTTTTTCCGCTGACCGGTTGCAGTCCAGAATTTTACCGTTGCCCAGAATAAGGTAAGGATCCGGCGAATCTTCAAATAATATGCGGTACCTCTCTTTTGTTTCAAAAAGCTCTTGGTCTTTCTCTTTACGTTCGGTAATATCATGTAGTCTGATGATGATTGCTTCAACAACATTGTCTTTTATCAGATTGTTTCCTGTTGCTTCGAAAATACGCCAACTTCCATCTTTATGGCGCATACGGTCTTCGGTATGAAGGATGGAATATTTTGTGGAATTTACCAATATATTGAATTTACTGTTCACAGATTGCAAATCGTCCGGGTGAACAAATTCCAATCCGTATTTGCCGATTCTTTCTTCAGGCTTATAACCGAGACCTTTTTCGATTGCGGGATTGACGTAAGTGATAATTCCCTCAGTATTCAAAACAAAAATAATGTCGGAAGATGATTCCGTAAGAGACTTAAATCTTTGTTGCTCAAGTTTCAGTTTTTCATCTGCTCTCTTACGCTCGTCTATATCTACCATAATACCTTCGTATCCGAAGGAACTATCCCGGGGATCGATTTGGGTCAGAAATAATAATCCATAAAAAATATCACCATTCTTGCGTATGAGCTGTGCTTCTATGGAACCGATGCCGTTTTTGAAGACCTGTTCATAAACACTTGAGCCTGCACGCTCAAATTCTTCATCATTGGCGTAAATGATTCGCACGGAATTTCCGACAATTTCTTCAGGGGAGTATCCTGTGATGTTACAGAGTGCAGGATTGACATCGATTATAATTCTATCTTTCAACATAAAAACGCCAACAGGACTGTTTTCAAAAAGGCGCTTGAACTTTAGCTCACTTTTTACGAGAGCTTCTTCAATCTGCTTCCTGTCGGTGCTGTCATGAATAATGGAATGAAGCACGTCTCTCCCGTTTATTTTGATTTTACTTGAGTAAACTTCAACGTTTCTGATGGAGCCGTCAGCGAGGCGGTGGCGAAATTCAAAATGTAGTTTCTTTTTTTTGAGTGCGTTATTCATCTCATGCTTTACTTCTTGCTCAGATAAAGTATTAATCTGCCATATCTTCATTTGTTTGATTTCGTCACGAGTCCAGCCGTAAAAGGCGACTGCCGCGTAATTGGCATCCATAATATTACCCGTTTCAGGATCGATTAGCAATTTTACAGCAGAGTGTTCATCAAAAAGTCTTTTGTAGTTTTCCTGGCTGATTTTGAGATTTTCCTGTGTTTCTTTTTGTTCGGTTATATCCGCATTAAAGCCATGCCAGATTATACTGCCGTCAGGCAGTTTTTCGGGAGTAGACTGGCCCAGCATCCATCGGACAGCTTCGCCGGGAAGCTGTATCCGGTATTCATATTTCCAGTCGGTCATGTGTTGAGCAGAATATTCAATTGTAGATATAAAACCATCCATGTCTTCTGGTAATATGGCGTTGGTTACCAACGAAAAATCATTGGCTAATTCTTGCGGAGAGTAGCCGAATATTTTTTTTATAGTATCGGATGAAAACGGCAGATGATATGTTCCGTCCGGTTTTCGAACAAACTGGTAAATAGCTCCGGGAACATGGGCGGACAGTTTGCGAAATGCTGCATCACGCTCCTGCAAAGCTGCTTCCGTCAGCTTACGTTCAGTTATATCTGTACAAAAGCCATGCCAGATTATGCTGCCATCGGCCAACTGCTTTTCTGGTGTTGAGTTACCGAGAAGCCATCGGAGAGGTTTGCCAGGGATTTGAACTCTGAATTCGCATTTCCAGTGAGACATTTTTCTTGCCGACTCTTCAATTGAATCTATCAGCCTTTCAAAATCGTCCGGATATATAACTTTGGCTATGGGAGAAAAATCATTAACTACATCTCCCGAAGAACATCCAAAAATGTCTTTGATGGCGTCTGTAGTAAAAGGTGCGCAATAGTTTCCATCGGGTTTTCTCATGAACTGATAAATCATTCCGGGAACATTGGCAGACAGTTTTCTATATACAATGTCACGTTCTTTCAAAACTTTTTCCGCCTGTTTGCGTTCGGTGACATCTCTGAAGATGCCCATAAGGTATTCTTTTCCGCTTAAAGTAACTGACGAAGAGTTTATATCCGCAAAAAATACGGTTTTATCTTTTTTCAATACAGGAATATCATGCGATATCGTTATTTCGTTACAGGCAAGTTTTTCGAATTGATCAATAACGTATGGCAAGTACTTTTTGGGATGAATATCGGAAACATTCAATTTCAGAAATTCTTTTTTAGTATAGCCCAGCATGGCACATATTCTGTCATTGGCGGAAATAAAATTTTTACTGACGGTCTCTACTAACAGAATTCCATCCGATGCAAACTCAAATATTGTTCTGAATTTTAATTCGGCATCTTTTAAAGCTTCTTCAGTCTGCTTGCGCTCGGTGATATCTGTGATAACACCGGTTAAACCTGTCGGCTGTTTGTTTTTTAAAATTATTTTACTTGAACTTAGTACGTAGCGTATTTCACCATTTTTAATTTTAACACGATATTCAACAGATTCTTCCTGCCCGCTATCCAGAATTCGATTGATACTCGCAAGTACCTTGGAGAGATCTTCGGGTAAAATATGATTGGTTATATTGGTTCCGATAACTTCCTTTGTTGAGTATCCCGTTAAATGCTCCATGGCCGGACTGATGTAGGTGATAACACCTTGCATATCGACGGAGAAGATAACCTCGCTTACATTTTCCACTAATTGACGATATTTAATTTCTGATTCCTGCAGCGCTTGTATTGTACGTTTACGTTCAGTAATGTCCTGTAGTGTATGCACGACACCTTTAAGCTTACCTTTCTTATCCAATATAGGATCGGCAGTAATATTAAACCACCGGTCTCCTTTACGGATTTCGCCGTTTTCGCGAACAAGAGATTTTTTCGCACGAGTAGTCGGACATTTTGAAATTGGCTTGGTTGTGTCATGCACAATTTCCCAGCAGTGTTTTCCGATAATTTCTTTCTGTGTTAAACCGAACATCTCAGTCATGGCCCGGTTGCAGTGCAGAATACGCTGATCGGTATCCAAAAAGCAGACTGCATCAGTAACTGCGTCAAGAGCGGACTGCCAGTAGAGTGCCGTTAACAACTTGCTTTGACCGGTTTTGGGGGGAGAGAGTGATTTTTTTTTCGGCACATTTATTGTCCGTTTTTTTTGTCGGGATACCGGTTTGGTTTTAGTTTTCATAAAAAAGTTTCCTTATTAATTATTATGAGCTCTGTCAGGATTAATGCATGAAATGAACGGATCTTTACTGATTAAACAACTGAATTTATCATAGATAAACTGGAGCATGAGCATCCTATATGATAACTAAAGTTGATGAGAAATTATGCAAACGCCTTAGATATTTTTAAACCTTCTTTAATATTCTACACTTGAAAATCATAAAGTCAATATATTTATGGTTGTAAGATATTGTTTTCCTTTAATATCGGCAAGTTTATCTGAAAATTAAAGAGCGGATGTTTTCTTTATAAGACACTGCCATCATCAGAACAAATCTTGTTTCTGCCGTTTTTCTTTCCCTTATACATGAGCATGTCTACCCTGCGAATAAATGTTTTAATATTTTCCTTCGGTTTGTACTGCGCAAGACCGATGCTCATCGTCATATAGACCTTTTGGCGGGGAACCGGTGAGAAGGGCTCTTTCTTCAATTCTGTTTGGATTCTTTTCGCCGTGACGATTCCTTCCTCTCTTGTGGTCATCGGCAGCATAATCGTAAATTCCTCGCCGCCGTAGCGGTAAGCCGTGTCAATCTCGCGCAGACATCGCTTCACCATCTGGCCGAGTTTCGACAACACATGGTCTCCCTCGACATGGCCGTAGGTGTCGTTGAAATTCTTAAACTTATCAATATCCAAAAGCAGAAGAGTCAGGGGCTGTCCATGGCGGTTCGATCGCTCTGTCTCTTTTTTAAGCTGAGCGTAAAAATGCCGGGAGTTATAAAGTTGGGTGAGGTCGTCGATCATGCTCAATTCCCGGTATCTGTTTTCGCTTTCCCGGAGTGATTCTTCCGCCTTTTTGCGCTCGGTAATGTCATGATAGTTAACAATTATTGCTTCAACAACATTATCGTGTACCAGATTGCTTCCCACAGCTTCGAGTGTGCGCCAGCTCCCATCCTTATGACGAAGATGCATTTCACCCTGTATAACAGGGGCGTTTGTGTCCCTGAGCAAAGTATTGAATGAATCAGTTAAAAACTTCACATCATCCGGATGGACAAGTTCAAATCCTTTTGCGCCAATCCTTTCTTCAACCTTATATCCCAAAACTTTCTCCACCGCCGGATTTATATAGGTGATAATTCCTTCTCGATTTATTATAACAATGATATCTAAAGAGTGCTCTATGAAAGCTCTGAATCGTTGTTCCTCAAACAGTAATTTCTCCTCAATGAGTTTCTGCTCGGTAACGTCACGTAAAATTCCTCTAAACCCTATCGGTTTATCTGATGAATCTTTCAACAGTGATACGGATGATTCGACGTATCTGTTCGTCCCGTCTTTTCTTGTAACCACCCAGTCGAATCTTTTGAGCGGCTCACCTGTTTTGTAAACTTTATTAAAGGCCTTAAAAACTCTTTTTGCGGTTTCTTTATCCGTGTATTGCCGGTTATTCATGCCCATCAATTCCTGTCTGGAATAGCCATGAAGCTGGCACAATGAATCATTAAAAAAAGTAAAGTTGCCGGCAAGATCAACCTCAAAATATCCTTCCTGAATATTTGTAAGAATAGTTCTATATTTATCCTCACTTTGGCGAAGCAATTCTTCCGCCCGCCTGCGTTCGGTAATATTCACGAAGCTGATGACCGCGCCCTCGATTACGTTGTCAATCGTGCGGTAGGGAAGAATGCGCATCGTGTACCACGCGCCCGCCCTGGTCTGTAATTCCACCTCTTTGGAAATAAGGGTGTCGAGCACGGCCTGCATGTCTGCCACGATGTTGTCGTAACCAATAAGATTTGAGACAATTTGGCCCACAGGCCTTCCTATGTCACTGGGGATCAGGTTGATGATGGAAGTAATCATCGGCGTAAAGCGCAAAATACGCAGTTGATGATCAACGAAAACGGTGCCGATGCCGGTACCGGCCAGAAGATTGTTCATATCGTTGTTGGCGCGTGACAGATCGGCTACTTTGGTCTGCAGTTCGGCGTTGACCGTGGCCAGTTCTTCATTGATCGATTGCATTTCCTCCTTGGATGTTTCCAGTTCCTCGTTGGCGGATTGCAATTCTTCGTTGACCGACTGCATTTCCTCGTTGGAGGATTTTAATTCTTCGTTGGATGTTTCCAGTTCCTCATTGGCGGCCTGAAGATATTCTTCCTTGACCCGCAATTCCTTCCTGAGCGTGGCGATGCGCGCTTCTGTATCCGTGGACTGCTCTTTGCCTGACAGAAAATTATCACTGACCGCTATGTCCGGGGAGGAGGCTTCTTCCAGTATGACCAGGTACAGAGGCGATTCAGATTCTGAAGCAGGCAGAGGCGCTACCGGACGAATTGTCAAATTGACCGCGGTAAAATTACCGTTCGTTTTAACACGCAGTCCAGAGGCGCAGACGATCTCCTTTGTCTCCTCGGCTTTATGCAGGGCGACGGTCAGTTCGTGACGCAAACCTTCGCGGGCCATCTTCAGGATGTTGCTGACTCGGGATTCTCCCGGAGACGGTTCAAGATACATGCCGGTGCGGCCATGAAGATAAAGAATGTCGCCATGGTTGTTGACCAGCGCGGCGGCCGGGGCGATCTGCTGAAGGAGCGTCTGTTCGGTAAGTTCGCGCAGGGGTAGTTTACGGGGTAATGCCGCCTTCACAGCGGCCTGTGGAAGAACCGTGTCTATCACCGGCGGTATATAACGTTCCATAGCCGCACGCTGCATGCCGTGAAAGTCTTCTCTGCGCTGATAAATTTTCGACTTGCGGTCCAGCGTGGCAAAAAGATTGCCGAATTCCCCAACGGTTTCGGACGTGCCTAAGAAAAGAAAACCGCCCGGGTTTAGCGCGTAATGGAATAGGGGAATCAGTCTCTTTTGCAGACCTCCATCCATATAGATCAGGAGATTACGGCAGCTGATCAGGTCGAGTCTGGAGAATGGAGGGTCTTTGATTACATCTTGCTCGGAGAAGACCATCATGTCGCGAATGGTTTTGTGAATGCGATAGGCGCTGCCGTCGGCTTCAGCTGTAAAAAAGCGCGCCAGCCTTGCAGGTTCGATATCGGCGGCGATGCTGGCCGCATATAAGCCTTGACGGGCCGTGGCAATAGCCTGGCTGTCGATGTCGGTGGCGAAGACCTGCATCTTGAAGCTTTGCTTTAGAGCCTCCTGATGCTCCGCTAGAAGAATGGCGAGAGAGTAAGCTTCTTCGCCACTGGAACATCCCGGGGACCAGACGCGGATAGCGCTGCC
>LNQE01000895.1_pt1 | contig 13590 bp, 10 predicted proteins | sample 603111 | NCBI WGS metagenome assembly LNQE01 (sample SAMN04260313, study PRJNA301899) | hydrocarbon metagenome | isolation source: hydrocarbon-contaminated ditch | place: Germany: Bremen | collected 1998
AATAAAATGGTATAAATATAATAAATTAACTTTCAAAAGGATGAATTATGATCTCAAAAATGCACGATATTTTTTTACGTTTTATTTGGGTGCTTTGCCTGGCGTTATCTTTACTCGTTGTTAATTGCAGCGGAGGCGGTGGTGGAGGTGATACAAATAATTCATCGAGCCAAACAGCGGCCTTTATTGCGGACCATCAAGTGGCGGCTGATTTTGATTCCATACCGCAAAGTGCCATCGAACAGGCGAAATCCGATTTGCATATTGCGTACGGTCATACTTCGCACGGCAGTCAAATTATTACCGGAATGGACGCTTTGGCTGCGGAAAATATTCTTTATTCCTGGAATGAGGGAGGCACAGGTGGGGCCATCGATTTAGACGATTATGCTATGGGTGGAGATTTAGGATCTTATCCCGACTGGGTAAACAACACACGTACATATCTTGGTACTCCTGATTCTTCCACAGGAAGGGGCACAGCCAAACCTAATGTCAATGTTATTATCTGGTCCTGGTGCGGACAGGTATCCGGCTATACGGAACAGCAAATGATAGATAATTACCTTGCCCCAATGACTCAACTGGAAACAGATTATCCGGAAATTAAATTTGTTTATATGACCGGCCATCTTGACGGGGGCGGTCAAAATGGGAACCTGAATCTCCGCAATCAGCAGATTCGCAATTACTGCACTGCCAATAATAAGATACTTTTTGATTTTGCCGATATCGAAAGTTATGATCCCGGCGGTTCAACGAATTATATGCCTTTGCTTGCCAATGATAATTGTGATTATGACAATAATGGCGATGAGATATTGGAAAGTAACTGGGCAGTAAACTGGGTTGCCGCAAATCCCGGTCACACTTTAACAACTTTGGCGAATAATTGTGGCAGTTGTGCTCACAGTCAAAGACTGAACTGCGTATTGAAAGGACGTGCCGCCTGGTGGTTATGGGCAAGACTTGCCGGTTGGAATCCATAAGTTTTGTTTTATATATTAGTTCAGCTTAACACAGAATGATCTTAACCTGATTAAGGATTCCGTTGCCTTTTTTTGCAGCTTAACGGACACTTCTGAAGAAATATAAAATGTTCAAATCAGTAAAGATTTAATCTCTTGTACTCTTAATGAAAAAGAGACTGATCCCTCCTTGACAGAGGCCATATTTGTGCTTATTCTAAGGAAAATTCAAAACAAGGTGAGCCAATGAAATCAATAAATAAAACGATGATCGAACATGCAGTTAAAATAGCTCATGAAATAAAAGCCAACGCTCTTCTTGTGTGCGTTGATGTCATCAGTGATTCCAGTCTCCTGATAATGGATGAAATAAAAAAAGACATCAGCTTTATCGTTGTTTCACGCGAGGATGAAATGATATCCGACGAGCTGAAGAAGAATGCTCTTTTATTGTTAATTCCTAATGTCAATTTGACACGTGTGGGAAAAGTTAAAATTGCTATTGCCAAGGGAATAGTTCTGGGTATCCTGAAAAGAGGCGACAAAGTAGTTTGTTTAAGCGGAGTGCCCCGATTCGGTTACGCCGACAGCATTTTTGTGATTGATGTAGGAAAAGAGTTTGAGATTTTGACGTCCGGTTTCATTAATGATGTTCTCGAAAATGTTCGCCCGGAAGTATTCAATGCTGTTATTAATATAGCGTTAGAACTGGCCGCTCAGGGCAGGGAAAATAGAAAAGTTGGAACGATATTTGTTCTGGGTGATGATGAAAAAGTCATGCAGCTTTCCCGGCAAATGATTATCAATCCGTTTTCAGGATATTCGGATGAGCAACTCAATATACTGAATCCGGAACTGGAAGAAACAATAAAAGAGTTATCGGCAATTGACGGTGCTTTCATTATTAAAGAGAATGGTGTTTTGGTCACAGCCGGAAGGCATCTTAGTGCCGCTCTGGACAGCAAGGATTTCCCGCCCGGTCTGGGCAGCCGTCATATTGCCGCCGCCGGTATTACCAGTGTAACCAAGGCCGTTGCCATAGTAATTTCAGAATCGTCGGGCAACGTAACTGTTTTCAAAAACGGTAAACTGTTTGTGACAATAGAAAAACCGGTTGAGTAGAGAGGAAATTATGCGTTTTGATAAGTTCACTTTAAAAGTTCAGGAAGCTCTGCAGGAAGCTCAGTCTCTGGCCGGTTCTCTTGGACATCAATCAATTGAACCGGAACATCTGCTTGTTTGTTTTTTGCGGCAGGAAGACGGCATTGCCGGTGCTATTATCAGCAAACTTAACGCTTCACCTCAAAAGATTGAAAAGGAGTTGGATAATTATCTAAAAAAACAGCCGAGTATTGGCGGTACCGGTGCAGGTCAGATTTATCTGAGCGGCCGGCTCAATAAAATATTCGACAAGGCGATGACTGAAGCGGCTCAGTTAAAAGACGAATACGTCAGTGCCGAACATGTGCTTGTGGTCATTGCCGAAGAAAAAGAAGGACCGGCCGGAAAAATCCTGCGTCAGGCAGGCATTACCAAAGACGGTATTTTTAATGTGCTTAAGGATATTCGAGGCAATCAGCGTGTAACCGATCCCAATCCGGAAGGTAAATATCAGGCGCTCGAGCGTTATGCGCGGGATTTCAATGAGCTGGCCAAAAAAGGTTCGTTCGATCCGGTTATCGGACGAGATGAAGAAATACGCCGGATAATGCAAGTTCTTTCACGTCGCACAAAAAACAATCCGGTGCTGATCGGCGAACCCGGCGTCGGCAAGACGGCCATTGTGGAAGGTTTGGCTCAGCGAATAGTTAATGGTGATGTGCCGGAAAATTTGAAAAATAAGCGCGTAATCGGACTGGACATCGGCGCGCTGGTGGCCGGTGCGAAATACCGCGGTGAATTTGAGGAACGGCTGAAAGCAGTGTTGAAAGAAGTCATCAGTGCCGAAGGTGAAATAATTCTTTTTATTGATGAAATACATACCATGGTTGGAGCGGGAGCTGCGGAAGGTTCAATGGATGCCTCCAATATGCTCAAGCCGGCTCTGGCGCGCGGTGAGCTGCGTTGTGTGGGCGCAACTACATTAAACGAGTATCGCAAGTACATAGAGAAAGACGCCGCTCTTGAACGTCGTTTTCAGCCTGTATTGGTCAAGGAACCGACAGTTGAGGATACCATTGCCATTCTGCGAGGTCTGAAAGAGCGATACTCTGTTCATCACCGGGTCGGCATCAAGGATTCGGCAATAGTCGCAGCAGCAACCCTCTCAAACCGTTACATAACGGACCGTTTTCTGCCGGATAAAGCCGTAGATCTGATTGACGAAGCAGCATCCCGTTTAAAGATAGAACTGGACAGCAAGCCTTCGGAAATCGACGCAATTGACAGACGAATAATTCAACTGGAAATTGAGAAGCAGTCGCTGAAAAAGGAGACAGATAAAACCGCCAAAGAACGCCGTGACAAGATTGAAAAAGAACTTGCTGAACTTAAATCAAAAGTTGACCAGATGAAAACACGCTGGTTTACAGAAAAAGATATAATAAATAAAATCCAGGATGCCAAGAAACAGGTAGAAGCCTTAAAAATTGAAGAGGTCAATGCCCAGCGCGAAGGCAATCTCGAAAAAGCCGCGGAAATCCGATACGGCAAGTTGGTTTCTTTGGATAAAGATCTTCAGAAAGAACAGAAAAAACTCGAAGATATTCAAAAGAACAATCAGATGCTCAAGGAAGAAGTAGACGCGGAAGACGTGGCTGAAGTTGTTTCCAGTTGGACAGGCATCCCGCTTTCCCGAATGATGGAAAGCGATGTACAAAAGCTGCTTCATATGGAAGAACGCCTGAAAATGCGTGTTATCGGTCAGGATGAAGGCGTTGCGGCGGTTTCTTCCGCTCTGCGCCGTGCTCGTTCGGGTTTGCAGGATCCGAATCGACCCATCGGATCATTTATTTTTTTGGGACCGACCGGAGTAGGCAAAACAGAGCTGGCAAGAGCTTTGGCGGAATTCATGTTCGACAATGAACATGCCATGGTTAGAATTGATATGTCAGAGTATATGGAAAAACATGCCGTTGCCCGTCTGATTGGCGCTCCACCCGGTTATGTCGGCTACGATGAAGGTGGGTATCTGACCGAAGCTGTGCGACGCAAACCTTACAGTGTTTTGCTTTTCGACGAAATTGAAAAAGCACATCCTGATGTATTTAATATTTTGCTTCAAATTCTTGATGACGGAAGGTTAACTGACGGTCATGGGCGGACAGTGGATTTTAAAAATACAGTGGCAATCATGACATCCAATGTAGGTAGTCAGTGGATTCAGGATCCCACATTAACGGATGAAGAAAAAAAGAACCGTGCGATGGAGGCACTGCGAGCAACCTTCAAACCGGAATTCTTAAACAGAATAGATGACACAATTATGTTCTCCGCGCTGAAGTTGGAAGATATTTACAAAATTGTTGATATTCAGATGGGGCTTATTGATAAACGGCTTAAAGAACGCAAACTGAGCATTGAATTGACAGAGAAAGCGAAAAACTATATAGCCGAGCAGGGTTACAGTCCCGTTTATGGTGCGCGGCCTCTGAAGCGTTCTCTGCAAAAACTTATTCTTGATCCGTTGGCCATGGAAATTCTGGCGGGTAAATTTGCAGAGGGAGATAAAATCCTGATTGATTTATCCAGGAAAGGCGAAATCGCTCTGACAAAAAAATCTTAAATGTTCTTTGCAGATATGGAGGAAGAATAGATGGAAGAAGAAAAAAAAGATTCGGGATTTGTGGTGAAGGATAAACGTCTTTTTGATGAAGAGGGCAAAGAACGTTCGCAGGAAGAGAAGCTCTCTTCCGCTCCTGAAGAGACGTCTCAGGCCGGCAAAGATTCGCCAAATGAGCAGAAACAGGAACACGATTATCCGCAAGTGAACTTTACAAATTTTGTCTTGTCGCTGAGTACTTCGGCTCTTTTTCATTTTGGAGATTTTCCCGAGTATGAAGGGGGAAAGGCAGAGAAAAATTTGCCGGCGGCAAAACAAACCATCGATATCCTGGATATGCTCAATGAAAAAACAAAAGGGAACCTCGATAAAAATGAAAGTAGTTTAATTCAGGGAGTTCTCTACGAATTGAAGATGCGCTACGTCAAAGAAAAGGCTTGAAATGCTCTGGCTTGCACCGGCGAAAATAAATATTTTCCTGCGGGTTTTACGAAAACGTGACGATGGTTACCACGATATATTTTCCTTAATGCAGAAGATCACTCTTTGTGATGAATTGATATTCTCTCCACGTCCTAAGGGCATTGTTCTTCATTGTACCGGAATTAATTTACCGGCAAACAATAAAAATCTGGTTGTTCGTGCTACGAGGGCTATCTTTGATTACTGTGATTACCCCGGTGGAATGGAAATTACTCTTCATAAAAAAATACCTCTGACCGCCGGTCTGGGTGGAGGAAGTTCTGATGCCGCAACCACATTGATGGCTTTAAATAAAATATGTTCTTTTAAGTTGAAAAAGAATGAACTCATTAAAATTGGAGCAAAAATAGGGGCGGATGTCCCTTTTTTTATCTTTGGAAATGCGGCCTTAGTTTCTGGAATAGGTGATAAACTCAAACACTTACGAAATTTACCGCAAATAGATCTCCTCTTGATAAAACCCCCTTTTGAACTTTCCACAAAAATGGTTTATGAAAACCTCAATTTAAGATTGACAAGGTGGAAAAATAGTTATAGCATTCCGCAATTTTTGGTACTGGGCGACATTGTTCATTTATTACATAATGACTTGGAGTCAGTTTCGTTGGAGCTTCACCCGGAATTGGCTGATTTAAAGAAGATGTTGCTCAGACACGGTGCGCTTGGCGCATTGATGTCGGGTAGCGGACCAACAGTCTTTGGTATATTTAGGAATGGAAAAGAGGCAAAACAAGCCCTGGAAGTTATAGAGAAAGAAGTTCCCGATCAATATACGCTCTTTCTTGCCAAGTCTTTGTAATTGTTGCATTTTCTGCCTAAGATTGTAAACGATACCCTTCTTCAAATAAGTAAATTGGGGCGTCGTCAAGCGGTAAGACACAGGATTTTGGTTCCTGCATTCGGAGGTTCGAATCCTCCCGCCCCAGCCAGTAAAATTGCGGAGAATTATTTAAATGTTAGAAAGAATTAGAGTTTTTACCGGAAATGCCAATAAAGAACTGGCTGGAAAAATTTGTAACATATTAGGATTCCCGTTGGGCAAGGCCAATGTAACAACTTTCAGTGACGGGGAAACACGCGTTGAGATTGATGAAAATGTAAGAGGCATGGATGTCTTCATTATTCAGTCAACTTGTCCGCCCGTGAATATCACTCTGATGGAACTTCTGATTATGATTGATGCGATGAAAAGAGCTTCGGCGGACAGAATTACAGCCGTTGTTCCTTATTACGGGTATGGCAGACAGGACAGAAAAGTCGCTCCGCGAGCTCCCATTTCAGCAAAATTAGTGGCGGATTTAATTACCACCGCAGGGGCCAACCGGGTTCTGTCCATGGATCTGCATGCCGGACAAATTCAGGGATTTTTCAATATTCCGGTGGATAATCTTTTTGCCACATCAGTGTTGCTCGATTACATGAAAAAGAATTATCTCAATGACACCGTCGTTGTCTCGCCGGATACAGGAGGAGTGGAACGAGCCAGATCTTTCGGGAAAAGGCTGGGAGCGTCTCTGGCGATTATTGATAAAAGAAGGGAGGGGCCCAACGACGCCGAGGTAATGAATATTATCGGAAATGTTGATGGCAAGAGAGTGATTATTCTCGATGATATGATTGACACCGCTGGAACAGTTGTTCAGGCTGCTACGGCCATGAAAGCGGCGGGTGCGCTGGAAATATGCGCTTGCTGCACGCACCCTGTTTTATCTGGCCCCGCGCTGGATCGAATAGAAAACTCAGATATTAAAGAAATTATTGTCACCGATACAATTCCGCTTACCGACCGGGCGAAAAAATGCCAAAGAATAAAAGTTTTATCGGTTGCCGGCCTTTTGGGCGAAGCCGTGCGCCGGATATACTACAACGATTCTGTGCATTCATTATTTATATAGATATTAGGAGGAAGAAATGGAAGTAACCGATTTAGCGGCTCAAGTCCGTAAAGAACAAAAGAAAGGACCATCCCGCCGTTTACGGGACAAGGGATTTGTTCCGGCTGTTTTTTACGGCCGCTCCGCCGACAATATTTTACTGGCAGTGAAGAATGATGAACTCATTAGGCTGCACAAGGATAAAAAAGACCGCGCGTTTATTAAACTGATAATTGATGATGGCAGCGCTAAGAAGATAGAAAAACTGTCATTGATTAAAGAATTGCAGGTTCAACCTTTAACCGGGAAGTTTTACCATGCCGATTTTTATGAGGTGGATGAAAAACGCAAGATAACAATGGAAGTATCTTTGCGTTTTGTGGGCAAGGCTGTTGGTGTGGAAAACGGCGGTGAGTTGCAGCATATAAAACGAGAAGTAAAGGTTTCTTGTTTGCCATTGAATCTTCCTGATCATATTGACGTAGATGTAACTAATCTCGATATCGGTGATTCTATAAAAATCAGAGATTTGAAGATTGCTGAAGGAATAACCATTTTGGATCGTGCTGACACTGCAGTGACCGCTGTCCAGGTAGTAAAGGTTGCGAAGATTGAAGAGCCTGCTAAAGAAGAAGCTGCAGCTGAAGAAGGTGCCGCGGCAGCGGAAGGTGAAGCCCCTGCAGCAGGTGCAGCTTCGGCAGATAAAGACAAAGAAAAAGAAAAGGGGAAATAATTCGTTTATAGGTAGCTATAGTATTCGGATAATGAAATGTGCTTCCTTTTGATTTAATAAAAAAATTTTTCCGGCGCAAGATAGAGAGGGAGCAGACCTTGTACTTAATAGTTGGTTTGGGAAATCCTGGTAATCGTTATAAGTGTACAAGGCATAACGTCGGTTTTATGGTTTTGGAAGAACTTGCCACTTGGTGGGAGGTGGACTTAAAACAAAAAAGTTTCGATGCTCTTTGGAATAGAGGTAAAATTGCCGGTAAAAATGTGATTTTGGCAATGCCTCAAACATATATGAATTTAAGCGGTAACGCGGTAGCAAAATTACTTGCCTACTTTAAAGTGAATGTAAGTAATTTAATAGTTATTCACGATGATCTTGATTTACCTTTTGGCACAATTCGTCTCAAGACCGGAGGAGGAAATGCCGGTCATAAAGGTTTAGTATCTATTGCCACATGCCTCGGATCCGGTGATTTTATACGGTTAAGGCTGGGTATAGGCAAGCCATCCGATAAATCCCGCGTTGAAAGTTATGTTTTAGAAAAATTTGAAACTGAAAATTCAGATTTGCTGAAATCAATTATTCAATTAGCTGCCGAAGCAGCTGCTGATATTGTTACATCAGGTATGCAGCAAGCTATGGCTAAATACCATGTAAAAATATAAAATATACGTAATTCAAAAAGGAGGAAATCGTTAATGTTTAAAGACAAAAGAAGCATCTGGACATTTTTACTAAGCGCTGTCATTTTATTGATGATGGCCGGGGTAGCTTTTGCCGGCGAGGCCAACATACAGCTGCCTGACTTGACACCAATTACGTTTTTGGGAGGCGCCCTTTCAGGGATGACCATTCTTAACGTAGGATTGATTATTTGCGTGATCGGCATGGCTTTCGGCATTCTTCAGTACGTTCAGACGAAGAACCTGCCCGCTCACAAGGCTATGCTGGATGTTTCCCAGACGATCTGGGAAACCTGCAAAACCTATCTTTTCCAGCAGGGCAAATTTCTCATGGCGCTGTGGATTTTGATAGCAGCTTGTATTATTTACTACTTCGGCGTCCTGGAGCACATGCCTGCGACGAACGTAATCATTATCATGATTGCATCTATTGTTGGTATTCTCGGTTCATATATCGTGGCCTGGTTCGGTATCCGCATCAACACGGTTGCCAACTCACGCGCCGCATTTGCTTCACTATCCGGTAATCCTCTGAACATCGTCAACATCTGTCTGCGTTCCGGTATGAGTGTTGGTCTGCTACTGGTCAGTATCGAACTATTCTTCATGATCATCATTCTGGCTTACATTCCCAGCCATCTGGCCGGTGCGTGTTTTATCGGATTTGCCATCGGTGAATCGCTGGGTGCTTCCGCGCTGCGTATATGCGGCGGTATTTTCACCAAGATTGCCGATATCGGGTCCGACCTGATGAAAATCGTTTTCCATCTTCCTGAAGACGATCCCAAAAACCCCGGTGTTATTGCCGACTGTACCGGCGACAATGCCGGCGACAGCGTTGGCCCCACGGCTGACGGTTTTGAAACCTATGGCGTTACGGGTGTTGCCCTGATCGCTTTCCTTGCTTTGGCGTTGGCTTCTACTCCGGAAATGGGCGGAAGATTGATTGTCTGGATTTTTGCCATGAGAATTCTCATGATCCTGACCTCTCTCGCGTCATACTTTGTTAATGACGTTATCAGCAAAGCAGCCTTTGGCGGTAAAAAAGAATTTAACTTTGAACATCCCTTAACGAATCTGGTCTGGATTACATCTATCGTGTCAATAGCGGTCACTTTTATTGCCAGTTATTATTTGCTCGGTGATCTTACTGAGCAATATGCCGAATTGTGGTGGGCGCTGGCGACAATTATCAGTTGCGGTACTATCGCGGGCGCTTTGATTCCGGAATTCACCAAAATATTCACCAGCACCTCTTCACGACACTGCGAGGAAGTCGTCAACGCTTCCAGACAGGGCGGCGCTTCGCTGAATATTCTTTCCGGTCTGGTGGCCGGTAACTTCTCCGGATTCTGGCTTGGTTTGGTTATCGCCGCGTTGATGCTGATTGCTTATATGGTGTCCAAAAACGCGTCGGTTATGGCAATTATGCCGGAAGCGTTTGCATTTGCGGCGCCGGTGTTTGCGTTCGGTCTGGTGGCCTTCGGTTTCCTCGGTATGGGACCAGTGACCATCGCTGTGGACAGCTTTGGTCCTGTTTCCGACAATGCGCAGTCTATTTACGAACTGTCATTGATTGAATCACGCGCCGATGCCAAAGACATCGTTAAAAAAGAATACGGTATTGCACCCGATTTTGAATTGGCCAAGCACTTTCTGGAATCTGCCGATGGCGCGGGCAACACCTTCAAGGCAACGGCCAAACCCGTGTTGATCGGCACCGCAGTTGTTGGTGCCACCACGATGGTTTTCGGTATCATCATATTGCTGGAAGGTCTGTTCGGTAATGTTATCGCGAAACTTTCTTTGGTTCAGCCGGAGATCATTCTAGGCTTGATCATGGGCGGTTCGGTTATCTACTGGTTTACCGGCGCGTCCATTCAGGCGGTCGTTACCGGAGCTTATCAGGCGGTTGTGTTCATTAAAAAGAACATCAATCTGGACAAGAAAGAAGCTTCGATTGAAGATTCTAAAGAAGTGGTCAAGATTTGTACCCAGTACGCTCAGAAGGGTATGATCAATATCTTCATCGTTATTTTCTTCATGACCCTGGCACTTTCATTCTTCAATCCGTATTTCTTTATCGGTTATCTGATCGGCATCGCCTTCTTCGGTCTGTTCCAGGCGATCTTTATGGCGAATGCCGGCGGTTGCTGGGATAACGGCAAGAAAATTGTTGAAGTCGATCTGAAGATGAAAAATACTCCGCTGCACGAAGCCAGCGTTGTGGGTGACACCGTCGGTGACCCCTTCAAGGATACGTCTTCTGTTTCCTTAAACCCGATCATCAAATTCACGACCTTGTTCGGTCTGCTGGCTACGGAAATTGCAGTTACCATGACCAATGCGAATTTGAAACTCGGTCTGGCCATTGCATTCCTGCTGATTGCTCTAGTGTTCGTTTACCGTTCCTTCTACGGTATGCGAATCTCCAGTGAGAAGCTTGGTGAATAATAAATAATATTAACCATTTTAAAAAAGCGTTCCTTTAACGGGGAACGCTTTTTTTATGTCACTGTTAAAAGTTGTTGGATTACTTGATTGTAGAGAGATTGCTTATGAAATCATAGATCTCACGGTTTGTACAGACTTCATAATATTTTTTAGATGTCTCGCCGGTTACTTCCATGGTTTCCGGTTTTATTGCATAAACAGTAGCTTCGCGAACAGCGAGCTGCTGATAATTGCCAATTACAGTAGGCACTTTGCCTGCATAGAGATTCACATTTTCACCACTGCCTGCCTTGTAGATAACTTTTTTCAAATTGATTTCCTTAACAAGTTTGTTAAAACCATCGACACTCAGTTCAATTCCGTTGACATTATAGCGCAGGGACGTGTCTTCAGCGGAATCTGCAATTTCCTCTTCCATAGCGTTTTTAAATTCGAATAAATTAAATAAAGGATTTTGATTCTTTAACCGCTTGCGTATTTTCTTGTCGCAGCTCGATAGTCTGTCTGCCAGATTAATGGCAGAAGAAATCATTATTCTGGAATCACCATCGAATAAAAAAGTCGGAGGACCGTCACTGTAACAGATGCCAATACCCAGTTCCAAAATCGGCAGATTATTTTCTTTGTTTTTTTCGTTATAGCTGCGGACAATCTGCAGTATTTTAATTGCCAGTCCGCATGCTCGCGCCACGCTATAACTGCTTTGCGGCGTGTTTTCGTTTTCGAAGATGGATAAGATGATGGCGTCTCCTTCAATAAATACCTTGGCCGCATCATACTCGGAAAGAATGGCGGAAATCGGATCAAAGAAATTAAGGCTGAAGTAAGATGCGGGATTGAGTTTTCTTTTGATCATTATATTATTGATTTCCATTGAACCGCGGATATCTGCTTTGATAATTACATGGCTAACTATCGGCCTTTCCTCTTTGACCCGTTCCTCCGGTAGCAGAAATTCATAAAGAGACCGGTTTTCCCTTGATAATAATATAATATTTTCTTCTGTCACGAGGTTTATGGAGGACATTCCGTCTCTGAGAATACGGCTGTTATATAAATCCCGGTTATATTGAGAGAATTTTTTCAGAAATGTTATTAAATGCTGCTTTTTTTCCGTAGTGGAACGACTGTTAATCCTTTTGATGGTTTGCTTAAGCGGAGCAAGAGAAAATGCCTCACCGTAAACAGACCTTAATCGTTTTTGTTGATGTGTGATATAAATTCTTGACCAGAAATCGACAAGAAATTCTCTTATTTGCCTTGGTTGCATAGGCGGACAGTATACGCCGTAAACTTCTTTCATCTCGAAAGACGCTATAATTTGTTTAAGTAAATTATGTTTCTTGAATTTACGAAAGAAAAGATTAAGCAGTTTTCTTTGGTTTTTTATTTGCTCTCTAATTTTTTGAAGAGCATCTTTTGATTCTTTTGCTTTCTTTAAATTTTTGTATAATTCCTGTGAATCAAAATAGTTGAATAGACGATCAATATTACTTGGCTCCATAATCCATGGATCGAATACGTTTTGATTAGTATCCGGCAAGAAGTTGTCTTTTTGATATTTATTCTTGCTCACTTCTGCAAAAAGAACTTTATCGGTATTCTCTTGTCCCATGTCGGTTTTGCCAAGTAGTTCATTGATAGTTAATTTAACGTTTGTGAAATTGTCCGGATCTTTTGATCTCTGCCCGAAAAGCACATACTCTTCTATTAGAAAAAAATCGTCAGCAGAATTATCCGTGTGCAGCAAAGGATTAATGAAATAATTATCCGGTAAAATATCTTCCGGGCGAAAGTGCGTTTCTCTGAGGTTTCGCAGTATTTTTACCTGAACATCGTTAAGCAAACCGAACAGTTCTTTTCCCACAAGGCGAATAATCTGATTCCGGTGCATCTTTATATCAGCAAGCTTATCTTTTATTATGAAAATTTCATCCTGATTATGACGTGATAATTGATGCATCCTCAGAAGAGGTTCGCAATGCGCAATTAAATTTTTATATTGATCTTTGATTTCTTTTAAAAACAATTTTGCCAGAGCTGTTTGACACAGAAAGTCTATTTGCACCTCATTGGCGGATTTGGCTCTGTTTATGCCGTCTGTTAAAACCCCCGTGCAAACGCGTCTCAAAGTCTCCTTTTCAATTTCACAGGATTCTCTTTTGTAGTCATTAAAAAAATCTTCTGATTCACTATGCTTGATCATTAGAAGATATACTGTTCGTTTTAATGTATTGCAGACTTGGGGACTGATGTGGACATCAAAATGAATATTGTCGACTCCCAATGCAAGTTTGTCCAAAGAATAAAAGAACTGATAGCGTTTAAGACTTAGATTTTTAAGCGATGGCTGTTGCTTAAATGATTCCAGGAAACTAAGCATGATATCCTTTCTGATAACAGAGCCGGTCTTTTTTGTAAGCCCGACTTTTGTTTAATATGTTAAAACAAAAAAGTCATAAAAAATGATTAATACTAACATTAACTTATATAAGTATAAGAATATCGTGTGTACATGTCAATAAAAATAGAATGGAAATAGAATGGAAAAATAGAATGGAGATAGATTTTTATTACTTTAATCTTCTAAGAAATACACGATAGTTTTAATGTAATTTTGAGGATGTATTTGCCTGCGTAATTAAGCGTTTCTTTTCGGAATGCTGTTCAGCAT
>LNQE01000200.1_pt1 | contig 13515 bp, 13 predicted proteins | sample 603111 | NCBI WGS metagenome assembly LNQE01 (sample SAMN04260313, study PRJNA301899) | hydrocarbon metagenome | isolation source: hydrocarbon-contaminated ditch | place: Germany: Bremen | collected 1998
CCCCTCGTCACGCCCGCCCGTCCCCTCGGGCCGGAAATTCCCGCAGGGCCTCATGTCGCGCCCCGCCGGGCCCCAGCAGGCTTTTATACAGCACGAACCGATCCATGCGGCACGTGGGCCACACGGCCCGGGCCAGATGACCGGCCACGCCGCGCCAGTCGCCCCGCCCCGGGGCGTCCGTTCTCCGGCCCGGGACGGCCCGTATCCGGGCCACGGTCAGGTGCGGCGTGAAGGCCCGGGTCTGGCGGGGGAAGCCCAGGGCGGCCAGGGCGCCCTCCACGCCTGCGGCCAGCTCCCGGCAGGCCGGCGCCCCGGCGGCCAGCCCCACGGCGACCACCCGGGGCCGGGCCGGATCAGGGAAAAACACGCCGCCCCCGGGAGTGAGGTCGAAAGGAGAAAAGTCCACGGCGGCCAGGGCCGAGGCCAGGGCCGGGAGGCCCATGGGGCCGTCCAGGGGAACGTCGCCCAGGAATGTGAGCGTCAGGTGCCAGGTCTCGGGCCGCACAAAGGCCAGCTTTGCTGGGGCGGCCCGTTGCAGGGCGGGCAGAAGCCCGGCCAGGGCGGCCTTCATGTCCGTTGGCAGGGGCAGGGCCACGAAGGCCCGAACAGAAATAAAATATTCCATATTTTATCACTATCTGCTAGTAGGATAAAAAAACTCTTGCAAACAAGCCTGTTTGTTAACAAACCCAACAGACTACCGAATCAGGAGAAACCACATGGCTAATCTTAGCAGTTATAGCATGATAAAAGAAAAAGTCAATAAATTCAAGCTGGACAACGGACTAGATGACGACAGTTCCGCTTTTATATGGCTCGCTTTAGACACAATCCTAAATCTGAACGCTGATGAAATACTAGATGCTATAACTGACGGCGCGATGGACGGTGGCATTGATGCAATTTACATTAGTGGATGCGATGCACACATATTCAACTTTAAATACACATCGAGCTTTGAAAATTCAAAAAATAATTTTCCATCAACGGAAATGGACAAAGTAATAGTCACCATGGAGAAAATTTATGGCAAGTCTATTACAGAAGCTGAAACAAATGGTGCCTTATGGGAAAAAATCAATGAGATATGGGGTCTATTTGAAAAAGGAACGTTGAATTTCAAGTTTTACTTTTGCTCAAACAAAGAAAACCCAATTGAACGTGCTCGGACCAGTTTTGAGTCTTATATGAATAAATTTAAATATGTTGAGTTCCAATACATTGACCAAGAAAAATTTTCCAACCTAATACTTGAAACAAAGTATAAAAAGGTTGATGGGAAAATTTCATTCATCGACAAGCAATATTATGATCGAAGCGATGGAAAATTGAAGGGTGTCGTTGCGACAATAAGTGCAACGGACCTCGTTGAACTTGTAAAAGACAAAGACAACATCGGGCAGATCAATGAAAACGTTTTCAACGACAATGTTCGGATTTATCTAAAACTGAAGAACAGGATTAATAAAGGAATTTACGAAACGGCTCTTTCTGACTCAAACTATGAATTTTGGTATCTAAACAACGGAATAACAATTGTATGTGAAGAATGTAATTACATCCCAAACACAAGATCACCGTGTGTAGAACTTAAAAATTTTCAAATTGTTAACGGAGGACAGACAACAAACGCACTGTTCGAAGCATACAACAAAGATAAAAACAAAATCGACAATGTTTTGTTGTTGGTAAGAATTTGTGAAACAAGGGACTATTCAATATCTGACAAAATAAGCGAAACGACAAATAGTCAAAACCCTGTCCGATCGCGCGATCTCCGTTCGAATGACAGAGTCCAACGAATGCTAGAAGATCAATTTAGTAGCCTTGGATATTTCTATGAGCGGAAAAAAAATCAATATATTTCTGAACCAAACGAAAAAAGACTTGACAGCGAACTCCTAGGCCAACTCTACCTATCGTACTATTTGCAAAAAGCTTCTGAAGCACGCAACCAAAAATCCATTGTCTTTGGAGAAAGCTACGACGAAATATTTAACGAGGAGTCGATAACGGCATCAAAAATGCTTATTCCATACAAAATTTACCTCCCCTTGCAAAAAACAAAACAAATAATACAGATAAAAAAACGAAGAAAAGAATTCATTAAAGAAAGTGACGCTTTTATTTCACGCGCGACTTTCCATATTGTCATGGCTGTTGGAATCCTAAACGATTATTATGGCCGAGATCTGACAAATAGTGATGAGGTCGAAAAGCTTTTAGATGAATCAATTCAGATAATAAACGCGCTGATTACTGAGCAGATGGGGAAACGATCTGATTCATATACTCACGACAAATTCTTCAAAGAAAAAGGAACAAACGCCTTAGTTGCAAATCATATTGAAACAACATTATGGGCAAAAACGAAACCACGAGTTAAGAATTGTATTAACGTGCAGCAATAGAGATTAGAGTAACACAGTCGTTCGTATTTACTGCAACAAGGGCACGGTGAAATAGCGCTCCGCGATCTCGTCCACCACCACGTCCGGCTTTTCGGCCAGGATCAGTTCCCGGTCGAAACGGCGCGGTTCCTTTGCCGTGGAGGGGAACGGCCACTGGTAGACCACCCGGGAGAAGTGTTCGGACAAAAAGGGGATCAGGTCCTGGCCGAAGGAATCCCGGAAGATCACGGCCCGGGGCAGGCCCGAGCCCGGCCGCTCGAAGACGTCGGCCGGGGCGATGTCCTTTTGCCCGGCGAGCCCCGTGGCGTCCGCGCGCACGGCCTGGAAGCCGCCCTCCGGCACAAGGGAGAACTTGTCCTCGGCGAAGCAGTCGCCAAGCCCCAGCATGGCCGCCAGATCGCCGCCCAGGCCGGGGACCGGGACCACCCGGTGGTCCCTCGGCACGTCGGCCGCAAGGCCCGGCACAAGCCCGGCCAAGACGGCCAGGATGTCCCCGGCGGCCGCCCGGGCCCCCACCGGGGTCCAATGGCTGTCCGTGCGGTAATAGGCCTGGACGATCTTTTTGAGGTCGAGCATGGCCGGGCGCATGTCCGCCACGGCCACCCCCGCCCCGGCCAGGGCCGCCACCAGCTGGTCCGTGCGGGTGGCCGGACCGGCCCGGTTGTAGCGCGCGGGCAGTTCCTCGGGATAGATGGTCTGCTTGTTGGGGGCCACGACCACCAGATAGGGGATGCCGCGCTTTTTGAGCCAGTCGCGCCGGGCCGTGAACTCCGCCGTCCAGGCCGCAAGTTCCGGCTCGGTGAAAAGCCGCGTGCCCCGGTAGTCATCCACCGTGTTGAGGACGGGATTCTCCCTGGCCAGGAAGAGCCAGCCGCGCGGCCCGGCCACCACCGGAAGGTCCGCCGTGGAGGAGTCCAACAGGCAGTAGTTCAGGTAATTCTCATATCTGACCAACAGCTTGCGGAACCCGAAGGACTTCTCCAGGTAGCCGCCGCGCAGGACGTTGAAGGCCCGCAGCAGCCCGGCCGGGCCGGGCTCGGCAAAGGGCGACGGTCCCGGCCCGCCCTCCATGACGTTGACCTCCGGGGCTACATGGAACACGGCATCGAAAAGCGGCAGGCTGATGAGGCACACGAACAGGGCGGCCCCGAGCAGGTGGATGGCCCGGGCGGGCCGGGAGACGGGTGGTGCGATCATGGGCACGGTTCGCGGATGGCCCGGGTCGCGGCCTGGCGCGGCGCGCCAGCCCCCCGGGCACGGCTAGAATTGGAAATAGATGAACGGGTTGTGGGTGCCGCTGGCCAGGGACATGACGCACAGGATGAACACGGCCGGGACCGCCACCAGACTCACCACGGCCTCAAGGCCGTCGTCCAGGCCCGCCGTGCGGCGGTCGGCCGCAAGCTTCTCCCGCCGGGCCTTGAGCCAGGGGATGACGGGCATGGAGCCCACGACCCCGATGCACAGGGCCAGGATGACCTTGGGATTGACGAAAAGCCCCACGTGCCATTCCAGGCCCGAGCCCGTGCCGAATCCGGCCATGGCCTGGAGGTAGGCCAGGGCCGTGGACAGGTCGGCGGCCCGGAAAAAGACCCAGCCCACCATGAACACCAAAATGGTGTAGACATGGGCCAGAACCTTCGGCCCCTCGTCCAAAAACTTCCCGAAACGCCCCCGTTCGGCCACCAGGAAGGCCCCGTGGAACAGGCCCCAGACGATGAAGCTCCAACTGGCCCCGTGCCACAGGCCGGTCAAAAAGAACACGAGCACCAGGTTCAGGCGCACCCGGCCCGGGCTGCACCGGTTGCCGCCCAGGGGGATGTACAGATAGTCCCGGAACCAGGTGGACAGGGAGATGTGCCAGCGCCGCCAGAATTCGCGCAGGGACCGGGAGATGTAGGGATAATTGAAGTTCTCCATGAACTTGAATCCGAACATGTTGGCCAGCCCGATGGCCATGTCCGAATATCCCGAGAAATCGAAATAAATCTGCAAGGTATAGCACAGGATGCCCAGCCAGGCCACGGGCGCCGTGAGCTGGTCCGGGGGGATGCTGAAGATTTTGTCGGCGGGCAGGGCCACCACGTTGGCCAGGAGCACCTTCTTGCCGAGCCCGGCCACGAAGCGGTTGATGCCCCTGGAGAAGCGGGCCATGTCCACATGGCGGCTTATGAGCTGCCCGGCGATGTCCTTGTAGCGCACGATGGGACCGGCCACGAGCTGGGGAAAAAGAGAGATGTACAGGGCCGTATTGGGCAGGGACATCTGGGGCGGGGTCTGCCGCCGGTAGATGTCCATGATGTAGGAGATGCAGTGGAAGGTGAAAAAGGAGATGCCGATGGGCAGGTGCACCCTGCCGATGACGATGGGGTCCAGGCCGAATCCGGCCGTGAAGCCGTTGACGTTGTCCACGATGAAATTGGTGTATTTGAAGATGACCAGAAGGACGATGTTGAAGGCGATGGCGCAGGAGATGGGCAGCTTGGATTCGGATCGCTGGTGTTCCCGGTAGACCCAGATGCCGAAAGAATAGTTGGCCACGATGGACAGGAGCATGATGGCCACATACTCGCCCTCGCCCCAGGCGTAGAAAAAGAGGCTGGCCGCCAGGAGCAGCCAGTTGCGCGCCCGGCCGAAGGACACCAGCAGATAATAGCTGGCCAGGACCAGGGGCAGGAAATAGAAGAGGAACGAGGCGGAGCTGAATACCATAGGGATTGCGGGTGCAGCCGGTTATTTTTGGTTGGTGGGGGCGTGCGGTTCGCCGCGCGCGCCATGCCGGGGTGACCGCTCTTACCCAAGCGGGCCGGTTTTGACAACTCCCGCCCCCGGGCCGCCCTCCCGGGAATGCCGGTCCGGGAGCAACGCGCGGGGGCAACTCGCGCTTTGGTTTTTGCGGCCAAGGGGCTATGCTGCCCGATCGGCCGGACTTGGCCGGACTTGGCCGGACTTGGCCGGACTTGGCCAGACCGGCCAGACCGGCCAGACCGGTCAGGCGGGCCAAGCGGGCCGGGGGGCGGCCCTTTTGCCGCCACATCCTGAAAAACGAGGCCTTCATGGACGATTCGGCACGGCTGCGCGACATCCTGCAACGGCTCCCCCAGGGCACGGTCTGGCGTCCCGTGCGCGACGCCTCGGGGGCGCTTCTGGCCGAGGGCTCGGGACTGGGCGAGGACGGTCTGTCGGACTACCTGCCCGGGGTGAGCTTTGCGGGCAAGACCGTCTGCGACCTGGGCTGTAACCTGGGATACTTCTCGTTCATGGCCGCCCGGGGCGGGGCCGCCCGGGTGACGGGGTTCGACGTGGACCCCCTGGTGGTGGAAGGGGCGACGCTTCTGGCCGCCATGCAGGGGTACGGCAACGTGCGGTTCCAGGTGGCCGACTTCACCAGCCAGCCGCCGGAGGAGACCTTCGACCTGGTCCTGCTCGTGGATTTCATCGGCCGGGGAACCATCGTCAAGGGCCGCCTGGACGCGGCGTTGGACGCCGCCGCCGCATACTGCCGGGAGCGCATGGTCTTCACCCTGCGTCCTGTCTATCCCCTGGCCGACCTGACCGGCGGCGACGCCCGCTCCCTGGCCGCCCGCTACGGCGACGACGTCGTGCATGACGGCCGCTTTCACCTCCTGGACTACGCCGCGCAGCGGCTGGCGGATTTCACCCCCTCCCTGCTCACCCCGCCCGGCGATCCGGCCAGACGCTTCAAGCACGCCGTGCTCTTCAGCAAAATATGACGGGCCGCCCGGCGCATGTCCGGACGGCCCGCGCATGCCGGGAGTGCGCGCCTACTGGGCCGGGGCCGTGGGCGCGTCGATGGACATGTATTTGGTCTTGGAGCCCGAGTCGCGGACCATGCCGCCGGGGTCGTCCGACAAATCGTCGGTCTGGGAGCCGCGTCCCGTGACCTCGATGATGTTGGGGCCCTTGTAGACGATGAGGTTGCCCAGCACGTCGCGCACCTTGCGGGCGTCCACCTCGAGCTTGACGAAGGCGTTGCCGGACTCGTCCCAGCCCCAGCCCCGGTTGGGGCTGTTAAGGCCCGGGTTGGGCACGTAGGCCCCGAAGATGGCGGCGCAGACCTTGGAGCGGTTGACGTCCTTGGTCAGGATGAAATTCTCCATGGTGCTCTGGCTCAATATCTTCTCGCCGACGAGCAGCTTGGCCAGCTCGTCGTGGGCGTTGACCAGGGCCGCGCGCAGGGCCATCAGCGGCGGCCGCGAGGCCGGGGTCATGGTCCCGAAGCCGAAGCCCTCCACGGTGACGCCCTTGAAGCGCACCAAGTCGCCCACAACGTTGACCACGTCGCCCAGTTCGATGTGCCCAAAGCACAGGGCGATGTCCCGTTCCTTGTCGTAGATCATCTTGTCGATTTTTATGCCCTTGATGACCGCCGCGGCCTTGGTCTCGGCCTTGTAGCTGGGGTCTTCGGTCAGGCCCATGCGGCTTTCGCTTTTCACCTTGTAGCCGATGACCGCCTCCACGATGTTGCGCTTTAAGTCCTGCTCGGCCATTTTCTCGCTCATCAGCTGCTTGTTCGCGGCCAGGGCCACCTGGGCCGCAAGGACCAGGACCAGGGCCACGGCCAGGATTCCCGCTTTTTTCATGATATCGCTCCTTGTGCTGCCCGGCCCTACAGGCCGAAAAAGTCCACGATCCGTTTCCAGACCCGCTGCACCCCTGCCCAGACGCCGCCGTCCTCCGCCGCGCCGGAAGCCGCGCCGCCGCCCTGGAGCCCGGCCGGGGCCGGCGGCGGGGCAAAGGCCGGGGCCTCCTCCACGCGCCCTTCCCGGATGGTCATGGTCTCCTTGAAGGGGGCGGCCATGGGGATGTCCAGGGTGGCCAGCTCCGTCCGGCCGGGGACGGGCATGGGGGCCAGGGCCAGGTCGATGGCCTGGGTTCCGGCCGCGCCCTGCACATGCTCGGGCCTGCCCGGGGCCTTGGAGGGGGCAAACGGCGTCACCCGCACGGCGTCCACGGCCACGAACAGTTTGGACGGATCTCTGGGGTCCGGTTTGAACCGGGCCTCGAATTCCACGGTGCCGTCACGGGGAACCTTGCCCTGCTCCATCAGGCGCTCCAGCACCTTGTCCCGCACCTGGCGGCGCCTGGCCGCCCATTCGTCCATGAGCGCCTTGTTGCCGCCCACCACCGCGCCCTGGCCTGCCGGAGCCGCCGGGCCCGCCGGGGCCGCTTGCACAACCTGGGCCGGTGGCACAACCTGGGCCGGTGGCCCGGCTCCCGGGCCGGTCTGGGCCGCGCCCACGGCCGCCACTCCCGAAACGGCCAGCACGGCGGACACGGCCAGGGTCGAAAGGATCTTTTTCATGACATGCACGCCTTGCCGGGCCGGGCCACGGCTACTGGGCCTGTCCGGAACCCGTCTGGGTGTTTTCCGGCGCGCCCGGGGCCGGGGCCGTGGGCACGTCGAGGCTCATGTACTTGGTCTTGGACCCGGAATCGCGGATCATGCTGGCCGCGCCGGAGCCTTCCTGCAGCGGCGTCAGGTCGTCGGTCTGGGAACCCCGCCCCGTGACCTCCAGAACCTCTGCGCCCTTGTAGATGATGAGGTTGCCCAGGATGTCCTGGACCTTGCGCGGGTCGAGTTCGAGCTTGACGAAGGCGTTGCCGGATTCGTCCCAGCCCCAGCCCCGGTTGGGGCTGTTTAAGCCCGGATTGGGGATGTAGGCCCCGAAGATGGCGGCGCAGACCTTGGACCGGTTGACGTCGTCGGTCAAAAGGAAGTTCTCCATCTTGCTCTTGCTTAAGATCTTCTCGCCCACCAAAAGGGCCGCCATCTGGTTGTAGGCGTCGAGGGTGGCGGCGCGCAGGGCCATCAGCGGCGGCCGGGCGGACTCGGTCATGGTCCCGAACCCGAAGCCCTCCACGGTGACGCCCTTGAAGCGCACCAATTCGCCCACCACGTTGACCACGTCGCCCAGGTCGATGTGCCCGAAGCACAGGGCGATGTCCCGTTCCTTGTCGTAGATCATCTTGTCGACTTTGATGCCCTTGATGACCGCCGCAGCCTTGGTCTCGACCTTGTAGCTGGGGTCTTCGGTCAGGCCCAGGCGGCTCTCGCTTCGGACCTTGTAGCCGATGACCGACTCCATGATGGCCCGCTTCATGTCCTGCTCGGCCATCTTTTCGGTCATCAGTTGCCTGTTTCCGGCCAGAGCCAGGGCCGGCACGAGCCACGCGGCCAGGAACACGGCCCAAAACAGGGAGAAAGCGGTGTTGCGTTTCATGGTCGTCCTCACTTGCCTTGTTCGGCAGGGGGGTCGGCAAAAACCGGCCTGCCCTCTTTCATGGTCACGGTCTCCTGCACGTTCCCGCCGACGGGGATGTCCAGGCCCTCAAGGGTGACGTACCGGGAGATGTCCAGGGGGGAAAACGCCCGCTCCATGTCCCGGGCCGGATCGCCCGCCCCGCCAGTTCCGCCAGTTCCGGTAGTCCCGGACCCGGCGCCCCCCGGTGACGGCACGATCTCCAGGGACTCGACCCGTATCCGCAGATGGCCCAGGCGTTCGGGGTCCGGCGCGGCCAGGGCCGTAAAGCTCACCGTGCCGTCCCGGGGCAGCCGGCCCTGGCTCCGCAGGGTCTCCAGCACCTCGTCGCGGATCAGGCGGCGCTGGGCGGCCCACTTTTCCATGAGCTCGGCGTTGCCGCCCGGGACTTTTTCGCCGTCCCCGGCCCCACAGGCCGCCTCCGGCCCGGGCCAAAGCAGGCATCCCAACGTGAGCGCCAGAGCGCAAGCCCATGTCCTCGCATCCATCGCCGCCTCCGCCCGGGAAAATCCCGCCCCGTGTCCGTCCGTCATCCGGTGTGCCGGATATCCGTTCCTGTCTCGCCCCAGTCATGCCCGGGACTTGGCCGGGATGTGGCCCGGGCTTGGCCGGGGGTTGGCCGGGTGTTGGCCGGGGAGACACCGCTTCGGGACGATTGCCCGGGGCGGCGTCTCCCGGCCGCGAACACACCGGCAAGCGGCTAGAACTCGCTCGGATCGATGGCCTTGCCGCCGCCCTTGAAGGACTTTTCAATCCGGGGCTGGGGCGCGGGCTTGCCCGGTCCCTTGCCGCAGGTGCGCTTGGCCTCGTCGTATCCCTGCCTGGCCGGGAGGGAGGCGGGATCAAGCTCCAGGGCCCGGGTGAACATGGCCAGGGCCGCCGGGCAGCTTCCCTCGGACAGGTAGATGTTGCCCAGATAATAATAGACCTGGGGGTTGGTGGAGTACATGGCCCGGCACTGTTCCAGCTCTCGCCTGGCCTGGAAGTAATCGCCCTTGGTGTAGTACAGGATGCCCAGGGCTTCCCGGGCGCGCAAAAGGCCCGGATTGTAGCGCAGGGCGGTGGCCAGGGAATCCTCGGCCCGGCGCAGCATGTTCTGCTTCATGTAGCACAGGCCCAGATAGTAGTGGGCGTCGGCCATGGACGGAGCCATGCTCACGGCGGCCTCGAAAAGCTGGGTGGCCTGCACGAAGTCTTCCTCTGAAAAGGCCTGCATTCCCATATCGTAGTACTGCTGGGCGGTGTACTCGGGGTACGGCTCCTCCACCTGTTTCTTGCATCCCACGGCAAGCATGGAAAGGCAGACGAGGACGGCACAAATGTACGCCATGCGGATTTTCATGGGTGTTTCTCCTTTGCGTGTTGCGTGAAGCGCCTGGAATGTGTTCCTACTTCATCTTGTCCAGATCCTGGACGCACTTCTGCACCAGCCGCTGGGTCATGGTGTCCAGGGTCACCTGCCTGGCTTCCGAGCGTGAAATGCCCAGGGCGCCGCCGCCGGAAGACCCGATCTCCATCTTGTCCTCGAAATAGCCCGTGGCCTTTTGTTCGCCGGTGTTGGCGTCGAGAACCTTGTAGCGCATGCCGATGATCCAGATGCCCGTGGCGTCGTGGGCGTGGATGGAGCCCACGGCCGCGCCGGTGCCCACTCCGGCCGCCCAACTGCCCGTGGCCTCGCCCACGGCGGTGCCGGCGATGGCCCCGAGCCAGGCCCCGTCGAAGCTGCTCTTGACCTCGGCCACGGGTTCGGCCTTGAGGATGTCGAAGCGGACCAGCCAGTTGGTGGCCTGGAACTTGCCCTTCTTGAACTTTTTAAGCTGGGTGGCGTCGCCCAGGTTGGCCGCGATCTCCACCTCCTGGAGCATGGGGCCCAGGTCCGAACGCTCAAGCACCTGAAATTTGGCCTGCCCCAACTCCAATTCGGCGTAGTCGGCGATGTTGTTGACCCCGATTTTCTGGGTATAGGTGGCGTTGGCGCTCTTGATGTCGCCGGGGATGACCACCACCACCGGCCCGGGCCTGTCCGAATAGGCGATGGGCTGGTACATGGCCTGGTCGGCGATCTCGTTGGCCCGCTTGGACGACGTCTGACAGCCCGAGGCCATGACCAACGCCAGCGCGACCACCAGCAACACAAAAACTCTGCCCCTCATGTTCCCTACCTCCTCCGCTTTTTCCTGGTTTCCAGAACGCATCAGCCCCATCCGCCTCCCTGTTGTCCCGCCTCGACTCCCGCCCGGAGCGCCCGGCCGCCCTCGACCGGCCTGCGCCGTCTGGCCGTCCCACCCGCCCGGCACGCCGCGCACACCATGGCGCGGCCCTCCAGGCTAGAAATTCTTCACCGCGTCCAGGCCCGTCGTGCTCCCCGGCTGCGGCTCCTCGGAAAGTTTCTTGACGATCTCCGGCGACACCTCGGCCACCTTCTGCATGGTCTCCTCGGACTTGATGATCTCCTTCAAACGGGCCGGGGCGGCCGTGCCCAGGGCGGCCGGGGCCACGGTGTTGAGCTTTTCGGTCAGGGCCGCCGCATCCAGGGGCGCGGAATACTTCAGGCGCACCACGTTTCCCTTGGCCGACTCCAGGGAAAAAGCCCCCTGCCCCACCTTCTGGTTCAGGGGCTCGATGATGGCGCTGACCAGAAGATCATTGAAATTGCCCCGGGAACCGGAGAATTCCACCTCGTAAAGGGACAGCCCGGTCTTGTCGAACTCCCGGAAATCGATGTTGAGCACCGGCCGAAGCCCGATGAACTCCTTGCGCAAAAGCTGTCCCAGGTCGTAGCTGGGCAGTCCCGCCACCTCGAGCTGGAACATCTTGGACGGGGCCTGCAGATGCTCTTCGAAAAACTCCCGCGAGAACTCGCCACCGATCAGCCGCCCGATCTCCTCGATGGCCTGGTCCTCGTCGGCCCAGCTTTGCTTCTTGGGCACCTGGTTGTTGAAATAGATCTCCTCGCCCGTGTGGTTGTCCATGCATTTGACGCTCCAGGAGGTGAGCACGTACTTGGTCACCGTGAGCCCCGAGGCCGGCAGCTTGGCGCTGACGGTCTTGAACTTGGCCTCGCCCATGATGGAGAAGTCCGCCGCCTTGGGGGCCGAGGCCGTCAGGGTGGCCTCCACGGCGTTGCCGTCGGTCTTTTTCTCGAACCTGGCCTTGAGCTGGTCCACATGCTCATCGGACCACACCCGGTAGCCGAAGCTTTTGATGTGCTCCTTGAGCACGTTCTCGGCGATTTCGGAACGTTCGGTCACCACGTCCGGGCCGCGCTCGGCATCGCGTATGAAGATGGCCACGGACACGCGCGGGTTGCCGTATTCCTTGAGCAGGGCCACCCGCTCCCCCCGGGACATCTCGGCCAGGGCCTCGGTGATGGGCACCACCGACACCTCGGCCTTCATGAGCATGTGCGCGAAGCCGTCCTCGCCGATCCAGGGCTCGGATTCCTTGATGACCCGCTTGATGAGCCCCTGGGAACGCGACAGCACCCGGTCGCTGATCAGGGTATAGTTCTCCACCAGGGTGGAGGTCTCCACGTAGGCCCCCACGGCCTTCTCCAGGATCTGGGACTTGGCGTCGCGTCGCAGATCCTCGATCATCAGCGCCTTGTCGCGCTTGTAGGCGTCGGCATTGGGATCGGCCAGGCCCTCGGCGGTGATCACAATGAAGGCGTCTTTTTCCTCGGCCGCCGGGGCGGCCTGGATCTCCAGGGGCTTCTTGGCGGCCTTGTCCGCCGCCGCAACCGGGCCGCAAAGCCAGACGCCTCCGGCAAAAACGGCCGCGACAAGCGCCACCAGGATCTGCATACCGCACACTCGCTTCATGGGATCATCCTCGTGGTTATCTGCCCGCGCGGGAGCAGTAGTCGGCATAGAGCTGGGCCACGGCCGGGCCGGCATTGTCCCGGACCAGTTCCAGGGCCACCCCCAAAACGTCCTGCCCGGCCCAGGACTCGGCGCTGATGGTCTGGCTCGAGATCACCCGTCCCCGGCCGTCGGTGAGGGTGAGCTGGATGGTGACCGCCACCTCGTTGGCGTTGACCATCATGTTCTTGCCGCTTCTGCTGCTGATGATGCCGTTTAGGAAAAACGAGGCCCCCATACGGCCCGAGGCGGCAATGGCGGCGTCGGGGTCGTTGTTCAGGATGGCCCGCATCTCCGCCGCCGCGATCTGGGCGTTGATCTGGGACTGGGACACGGTGTTGAGCCCCATGGCCGCCAGCTGCCGGTTGAATTCCTGGTGCAGCAGGCCGTGGCCGCCGCCGGTCTGCAGCTTGCCGGAATGGCGTTCGGCAATGAGCACGGCGATCTTTTTCCCCCGCAGGCTCTCCCGGCAGGGGGTGGACAGGTTGGCGTAGATCTGGGCGGCCTTGACCTGACTCTCCCGGGCATCCCGTTGCGCCTCTTCGGAAAAGGAAAAGGCATGGGCCGTCCCGGCGGCGACAACAAGGCCCAAGGCAACCATGAAACACAGGACGCTTTTCATGCCGTCTCCCCTACGTCACATTGCGGTGACCGCTCCCCTTGCGGGGCTTGAACACAACCTTTTCCACCACTTCTGTACTAGGTGAAGGGGGATGCGCTGTCAATGCGCCGCCGCATCCATGCAAAACGTAAGCGGTGGAGATGTCTCCCCGCCCCCGATGAGGCCCGGCCGCTCCGGGCGGCCTCCTCCCGTCCACAAGCCAGGAACGTGCCAACGGTCGCCCCTTCCAGGCAACGACCAACATATTGATATCATAGAGCATTTATAAACGCCAGCTTCCCTGCCGAGAGCCGGACACCGGCACGTCGCCACATATCATGGATCCGCCGATATTTCGT
>LNQE01001335.1_pt1 | contig 13514 bp, 13 predicted proteins | sample 603111 | NCBI WGS metagenome assembly LNQE01 (sample SAMN04260313, study PRJNA301899) | hydrocarbon metagenome | isolation source: hydrocarbon-contaminated ditch | place: Germany: Bremen | collected 1998
CCGAGCACCCGCACGATCACCGCCACCACCCCGCCCGCGACCCCGCAAGTCGCCCGCCAGCGCCCGGAGCCGGGTCTCAAAATCCTCGGCGCACCGTTCCATTCTCTGCAATGTCTTACAAATCCACTCCGCGTCCCGGTTCGTCTCGTGAACAAGCTCCCGGGTGGTCTTTTCTGCCAGTACCGACCTGATTCTTTATCGGGCTGGCCGTATCAACGACCGGATCCTTGCGTCAGTCATCGATCGGATCATTGAGATCCTGCAGGCGGAGTAATTTCCTGCCGGGAACCTGCAGGAGAACGAACGGGCAACAGCCTACAGGAGTGCCCGGAACTCGTCGACGGTGATCCCGGCCTGTAAAAGAATCGTCTGAAGTGTCCTGGGCGCAAGGGTCCTTACGGAATGCACGGGAACAGTGACGATGACGTCACGCTGTGCGTGATAGAGGTAGTGGTGGCTTCCCCGGATGCCGACCACCTCAAACCCGGCTTTCCGGAGAGCACCGACCACCTTCGCACCGGTGGTCCTCGGAAGTATTATGTCCCCGCATTGCTTGTGTTCAGGGGAACGGAGACTTCAACGGGGATTGGTTTGCCGAGTTTCCTGGCCACATCGACGTATCCCGCGATCGCCTCCTCCCAGGTAGACCCCCCGCTTTTCACGGGCGGCGTCGGCCCGGCAGGGGCCGTTCGAGCAGAAGTCGCATCGCGCTCCGGCCTGGCAGAACGCGCACCTGCGATAGGGGTCGCCCCCGATCCCCTGCTGCTCGTACCGATCCCAGACATGCCGTCGCCCTTCAGCCGCTCATACATGGTCCGGACCGATTCGTGGTACGAAATCCGGTTGCCGTCCATGACGCACGTCTGTGACCTGCAGGGCATTGAACCTTGCGGACCATCCGCCCGGGCGGCTCTGCCACCCGGACAGTGCTTCGCGCATCAGGTCGAAGGCGAGCTCCGCTGCAGGGGTGATGCCCGGCGCGGGCGAGTGTCTGCCGATTCCGGCTGTTCTCTGCCGATAGTGCCGGAATCAGGGAAGATGCCGGTCCTCCCTCCTCTTTACCGCCCTTTTCGCACCATCGGCATCGCGTTGCAGGCCTCCATCTCCCCGAAGCAGAAGATGAACCGGTCGCGGATCGTCTGGGGCATTGTTCTCTCGGCGATCGGGACGAACCCGAGAGACTCGTAGAAGCGGATCAGGACGAGAGTGGAGTGGATATAGATCGCTTCATTCCCGCAGGCCGCAAGCAGGGCCTCGACCGCCTCCCTCGCGTACCCGCGGCCCCGGAACTCGTCGGGGGTAAAGACGCAGTCCATCTCCTGCCCGTCGGGATGGCGGGTACACCGCGCGGTGGCGGCAAGCCTGCCGTTCTCAAATATCCCGAATATGCGCTCATTCTTCGCGTCTGCCTTCTGCCCGCGGTAATACACCCAGATATCCTCTGCAAGGGGGAACTCGGCGGGCGTGAGTTCACGAACGGTGTGTGCCATGGTACTCCACGGCGTATGATGCGGCATCGGGGATGAATCTTGCGCCTCGCGGGATGCGGCGGGCGTTGCCGGGAGCTTCGCCGGGACGGCTTTGCCTGATTCGGGTTCCTGCAATAGGCATTCTTTCCTGGGGAATGGGGCATTGAAGGCAGGGGGCTCGTTCCCCGAAGCAACCGGTTCCGGTCCTCGCAAAGAATTAATTATAAATATAATAATTATATTCTTAATTATTAATAAAATTCTATGACCGGGAAGATGAGCTCGGACTCATGCGCCACCTGCATCGGACGGCTCCGAGCTTCCTCGTTATCACCGGAAGGCGGAGGGTCGGCAAGACCGAGCTCATCAAGGAGTTCATGCGTGGAAAGAGAGCGCTCTACTATTATGTGGATGCCAACAAGAGCATTGAGGTTTTGATGAGAGAATTCGGGCAATACACCGCAGAGACGCTTGATCTCCCTCCCTACATCAGGATAGATACACCCGGGGTGCTCCTTGAGTTTCTCTTTTTGCAGAAAGAGAGTCTCATCGTTGTATTCGATGAATTTCAGCGGTTCCTGAAGATATATCCGGCCATGATCACCGAGCTCCAGCGGTTCTGGGATATGCGGGGAAAGGACTCGCATCTCTTTCTGATCGTCTCCGGGTCATCTGTCGGTATGATAAAAAAGATCTTCATCGGAGGAGAGGCTCCGCTAAATAAACGTTCCGATACTATCATGACCCTGCAGCCGTTCCGGTACCAGCAGATTCTTCAGGTGCAGAGAGGCCTCGGCATTAAGAACAGGGAGGATCAGCTCGATCTGTACCATCTCTTCGGCGGTACGATCTACTACTATCCGCTGATCGAGAAATTCAACTGCAAAAATCTCGATGATGCCCTCGATCGGCTTGTACTGAATGATTTCGCCCCGTTGCGAAGGGAGGTGAGCGATGTCCTGATCGAGGAGTCCGGCAGAGAATACGCCACATACCATGAGATCATCGCCGCTCTTGCCGAAGGGAAGTCTACCCAGAAGGCTATTGCAGACCATACCCATGTCGCCGCAACATCGCTCTCGCCGTATCTCGACGATCTGATAAACCTGCTCGGGATTGTCGAGTACCGGGTACCGATCACCGGGGCTGCCTCACGCTCTAAAATGGGCAGGTACTTCCTCAAAGACAATTTTTTCCGGTTTTATGGCCGCTTTATCTATCGCAATATGAGCCTGTACCAGAGCGGCAGGTATGACACCCTCAAGCAGAAGATCCTCTCCGAATGGAGAGCCTTCAGCGGCCGGGCTTTTGAGGATATGGTCCGTGAGCTGCTCATCCGGGAACTGTCCGGGGAGTATGCAAGGCTTGGATCCTGGTGGAACCGCAGGGGAGACGAGATCGATCTCCTGGCACTCGGGAAGAGCGGGTCACTCGCGGTCGAGATAAAGAACAGCGACCTGACCCGCGGGGAGGCAATCTCCGTTCTGTGCGAGCTGGAAAGGAAGATCCGCCTCGTGCAGAAGGTGTCCGCCCCTATCTCCATCGGGGTCGCGGCACGGCATATCGAAGGAAAGGCGCTTCTTCGTGACGAGGGGTATTTTGCCTGGGATCTCCGGGATGCAGGCATCTGACCTGCCAGTGCACCGGGTGCAGAGCGGAAGTCCAGAAAGGCCAGCGAAAACAACTGATTTAAACGCTATTTTAAGAATCGAACCTGATGACAGAATATCTCCGGGAGAGGCATAGCTACATCAATTCGATACCCCGGGCAGACTTACAATCGGCTGTTTGAATCCGTCCAATAAAGCGTAATCTGGCGAGGTTTTACCTGCGCGCCTTGATTTGGACATAGGAGTTAGATTAAAAAAAGGTTGTGAATTGTGTGCGAGGGGCGCATTGTTTCCGTAGCCTACCCGGATATTGAAACGAGCCGCCCGATTTATCTGGTCAGCGCCCGCAGGGAGCGGTGCTGCCGAACGGCGGCAGACCTGATATTCCTATCGGCGTTTGCATCCCACCAGTACACAGCCGCCGAGCTGTCTGCGCCAGCAGTCTGCGAAGGCGGCGTGCACGAGGAGCCGTCACGCAGAGCCACCGGAGCGAAGCGGAGATGCGACGCGTGAGGGCGTTACCGACGTCGATCAACCGCGTAAAAAGAAGGGAGGCGGTGCGAAGCGAGCGGAGGCATGCCGGAGCGAGTGAGCAAGCCAGACCGATCGAGAAGAATGAAATCGATTTTTACATCTGAACAAACCCCATAACATTTACCGTTCACTACTGTTCACCCGAAATATGGAACAGTAACTCACCTATCGTTACATTTTTCTATGACTATGGTGCAACAGTAACCATGGATCTGGAGGAACTCATCTACCTGATTCAATCAGGAGAATCCGAAGTTCTTGAATTCAAAGAATCGGCAGGAAAAAATATCCACCACGAAATTGCCGCCTTTGCAAACTCTGACGGCGGAAAGATAATCTTCGGAGTATCAGATACCGGAAGGATTGTCGGAACCGATGTAAAAGAGGTGATTGAGAAGGTTACCAGTTCGGTTCAGCCAATACTACCCCCACCGCCAATAAAAACAGAGAAGATATCAATAGATGACAAGGATCTCCTCGTAATCAGCATCGAGAAAGGCTCCTCCCTGTGCTCGATAGGCGGGATTGTATATCTAAGAATGGGTACCGGAGTCAGACCCCTCTCACTCCAGGAGATTGTCATGCTCTCCTCGGAGATGGGGACCATCAACTGGGATGAAATCCCCATGCTTCCCAAAGACGACGCCCGGCCGGATTATATCGACTGGTTCTTTGAGAAGGTGAGAGAGACCAGGGGAAAATCAATCGCAGACGACAATAGATCCAGATACCTGAGAAGTGCCAGGGCCATAAACAATGACAAGCTCACCAACGCAGGGATATTGTTCTTCACCGACGCCACCGAAACCATCGCCCACGCAAAAATACGAAAGGTGGGAATGAGCGAAGACGGCCCCATGTGGAGTGAGGAGTATGAAGGGCCTGTCTGGAAGGTTGTCGAAGATGCATACGAGGGCCTGATCAGGGACATTAAAAAGATCGATGTTGTCGCAGGAACACGACGGATCAAAGTTGAGGAATATCCTCCACGGGCAATTCGTGAAGCACTGATAAACGCCGTTTGCCACCGGAATTATACAATCAGTGCTGATGTGAAGATACTCGTCTATCCCGACAGGTTCGAGATAAAAAATCCCGGCGGCCTCATGCCGGGTGTTGACATACGCGACCCTGAACACATCCCAAGAAACCCGTCATTATCGAATCTTCTGTATGATTCGGGCTACATCGAGCGGTATGGTTTTGGAATCAAGATGATCGAGGAGGAGGTTGCAACCCACCCCATGTGTTCGGTTGAATTCAAGGCAGCCCCCTCTACATTTACCGTGATATTCAAAAAAGTGGTATCTTCTTCTCTTGATGATACGGATAATCAAATCCTCAAACTGATACATGTGCCAATGAAGAGCGGAGAGATCGCATCACGACTGAACGTCTCGAAAAACACGGTCCTCAGAAGAATTGAAAAACTGGAAAAACTGGGTCTTGCCGAGAAGAAAGGTTCGGGCCCACACACCTATTATACAATAAAAAAGTAAAAAGCCAAAAATCCCGCGGAGCATGCCCGGCTATCGGCCGGTGATGCGAAGCGGGGGATATAACCAACTCAGCCGGCAGGGGCTGAGACCAAACGTCAAGGTTCCTGCGGGCTTGATATAAACCAGCTCAACAGGAAACAACAGGGAGATGTTGCGACGCGAGCGGAGGCCAGCCGCAGCAAGTGAGCAAGCCCGACCGGTCGCAAAAAGACAGGGCAGGGGGTCATTCCTCCGCCCCGAGCAGGAGGTCCGCCGCACGCTGCGCATTCCCAACTGCCCGGACCACATCAGCCGCCGAACCACCCTGACCTGATATGCCGCAGCCACCCGGCGATGTAGGCCGCCGCGCTATTGAGCGCCGCGTTGTCCAGCACCCGGAGGTCGATCCCGGTCATGGCGGCGAGGAAGGCAGCGCCCGTCCTGTAACGCTCGCTCCCGAACCGGATCGGCCCGGTCCAGTGCATCGTCTCATGAAAGAACGCCACATAGCAGGCCTCCGGCGACTGGAAGCAGCCCATGCCGGGCATAGTGATCATGTCCGCTGCAGGAAGGCATGCTCGTCCAGCACCGCACCGTTGTCCATGATGTGGAGGATATGTTCGGTGATCACGCGGGTCTTTCCGGACTCCGGCCAGCATGAGCTGGATGCCGGAGATGGGAACTGTTTTCGGCGGCCCGGGGTTGAGGGGCATGGAATCAGTTAACAATGCTATTCTGGACCGGGGTAAAGTCTATATATTTTCGTTTATTTGGGTAAGCGGGCATATACAGGAAACGATTCAACAGCAGCGGCGATATCGCTGAGAATCGGTATTCGCTCTTCTGATTTGAGCAGATCAGAGAGCACCATGCACTCCATGTTGTTCCATAATTCGTGAATAATCTGCTCGCGGGTCGCAAACATTTCGCGGGATGAAAAACGATGCGAAAGATCTCCTCAATGCGGCGATCTTCCCGGCACCACTTTCCACTGTATGAAATCTCCGCTACATAATCCCGCTTTGAACAGCCATAGCCCCATTCCGTGCCGTACCATCCGATGCACGTTCTGCGAAATCTTCATGTGGAAGGTATGCTGTAGGGTAGTGCTGGAGGACTGAACAATGCCTGAACCAGATGCCCCGAGCGTGGCAAAAGTCATCGAATTGATCGGCAGTTCCCAGAAAGGGTGGGAGGATGCCGCTGCCAATGCCGTGAAGGAGGCAGCAAAGACTGTCAAAAACATCAAAGCAGTCTACCTGAAGGAAGCTACCGCGAAGGTGGAAGGCGACAGAATCGTTGAATACCGTGCCAATGTAAAGGTTACGTTTATCGTGGAGAGGGAGCGCTGATCGCCGCTCCCACGATGCTATTTCTCAGGGAGAACGCATCGCCGGGCCCTCCGGCTCGCGTTGGTGGCCGGAACGGGATTCGGGAGCGGCGATGCAAAGAGCATCACTCCATTGCCAGATTGCACCGGCAGTCGTGCAAAGGATTCAATCAGGCATACTCATCAGCGGGCAGACAGGTCTAAACAAAGCATACCCCCGGGCGGATTCGAACCGCCGTCGCCGGATCCAAAGTCCTGCATGATTGACCACTACACTACGGGGGTGCGGATTGCGCCAGGTGCCGGGGAGGTGCCGGTAGATCTCTCTGGCCATACTATTTGGCGGTGCGACATCATTAAGGATTATCCCTTCGGGATAGTGGATGCCCCGGAGTGTTTCTTCAGCAGGTTTAATATCCGGGCTGTCATTCCGCATACGATCCCTTAATCGATGGTATCGTCTCATTGAGCGCAAACTCCTCACGTATTAGGGATTATTAGAATGTAGATCTTTCGCTGTGTAGTGAGGAATGCCCAAACAGAGGACAGGAAACAGAGTATAATCCCTAAGTCATGCGGAGTTCAGGTTCAATGGAGGCCACCTCTAGTTTCCAGCAAATTCGCTAGATGAACCGGAACAATGAAATTCTGAGCACTATCCAATAAATCCGGGGTATGGCAAATCTCCAATGAGAGACGGACAGATGCATTATGATCCGGAGTCGTGGACGACCGTCCGGAAGTGCGAAAGAGATATCTTGGCCAGTATATCGTAGACAAACACCACACATCTGGGGAGAGGGCAAGTAGGATATATAATGGAATCAGATTGTTAATCAGGACGAAAAGAATCTTCGCACTCATGAGATCAGCAGAGGACTCAGCTACGCTGGTGCAGCCATGAAGATCTGCCTGCTTACATCCACCCATGGACCAGGTGACGGCCGAATATTCCAGAAAGAGGCAAAGAGTCTTGCAAGGGAGCATGAGGTTACAATCGTTGCCCCTTCAAACAGTAACCGCAGCTACATCGCTGATGGGATCCGTATTGTAACCGTTAAGCAATCAGATTCCATTGCCCTCCACCTTCTCACGCTTCTCCGACTCCTCCGGGAATGCTTCGCGCAGGACGCCGATGTCTACCACTGCCATGAACCGGATGCCCTCCTAATCGGAGTCCTTGCGAAGCTGATTAAAGGGAAGCAGGTTATCTACGATATCCACGAGCACTGGCCTTCTGAGATCCCGTTCGATATCGGAATCAGGAACGGTACGCTGGTGCAAAAGGCGTTTTCTGCATTTATCTCAAAGGTTGAACTTGCGCTGGCTCGCCTAGCGGATCGTACGCTTGCCGTAAGCGAGAGTGTTGCCGCGCGATTTGGGGAGATAGGGCTGGATCCAACCATTCTGTCAAACCATGCCATTGCCGATATCGATGTCCCATATAATCAAGACAGAGAGGGTCGGAAACTGATGTTTGTAGCGGGAAATATCCACTCATTTCACGGAATCGAAGAATGCATACAGGCAGTATCCCGGGTAAGGGCACGTTATCCCGACGTATCCCTCACGCTTATTGGAAACGTTCGAGAGGACCTTTGTGAATATACTAACGGATCAGGCCATAGCGATTTCTGCACTTTCACCGGCTTCCTCGGCTATAGAGAGATGTACGAGAAACTGAACGATGGTACGGCAGCCCTCCTTGTCTTCAAGCCAGCGTACTACAACATCTCCATCGGTCTTCCGAACAAGCTGTTCGACTATATGCTCCTTGGCCTCCCTATTGTTGCAAGCGACCTGCTGGAGATCCGGACCGTCGTCAGTACGGCAGAATGCGGCATTCTTGTCAATCCGGCAAAGGTGAGCGATATCGCAGACGCGATCGCCTACCTCTTCGATCACCCGGAAGATGCCCGCCGGATGGGCGCAAACGGGAGAAAGGCAGTACTTAAGAAGTATAACTGGTCTAGAATGGAGACAAAACTTCTGGAGATATATCGGGAGCTGGATGGCAATCTCTCCGAATCAGAGTGACCGGCAAAAAATGGCGCACCTATCATATATCCCGCTTTCCGCAGATCTTTTTTCATGCATAATAATATTCACACCTTCCTCCAAGAATTGCGATTATTTTTCGTGCACTCTCGTTTAAATTCGTCAATTGCACTTCCCTTGCCCCGTGAATATCCACCTTTACTTCAATAACGCCCAGGAAGTCAGTAAATATCCATTTCAGGGTGGGCTTCTGAGTCGGTTTATTCACCGGGTTGGGAATGAACTCCTTTCGTTCCTGTAACCGTTTCCGAATCAGCCATTCGGCTACCGAATAGAGGAGGAGGGTAAGCACCATAACCATAGAAAGAGCTTCAATTCTCTCCGGCTTTTTCAAATACACCTCGGAGATCCTGAAACTCTTGTCTTTGAGAAACCGGAATCCCTTCTCCACAGCACTCTGATTTTTGTAATACTCCAGCATTGTTTCCGGGCTCAGCGAGAGGTCATTTGAAGCCAGAATAAACCTCCCCAACTTCTCTCTCTCTGCAAGAATAACCTCTGGATTTCGTGCAATCTCTGCCTGAATGGAGAACATCGTGAGCCGTTCTTCGTCTTTCCTGGGTCGTCCACGTTTCCTCTCAACCTTTCGTGAACCAGGAACAATCGTGAATTGGGTATAGCGGTACCAGGGATGATTGGTCGCCCAGTGGTCCGCCGCTGCCTGTGCATCTTTCTCGCATGCAAATTCAAGTCCCAGGAGTTTTTTGAACGATTTCGTGGTCTGTCTATCCAGTTTTTCGAGACTCTTCTCAAAGGTTTTCTCCTTCCTGGCCTGCATCGCCTGTGACTGCACAAGTATCCATTTCTGGGGAACTCCGCCATATTCTGCTCGTGTTTCATGGAACGAATACCGTGCATCCATGCCCGGTTTCAGCGGAACATCGGCGCGGAGAAGTGTTTTCGCTTCAGTAATGGTGGAAGGGACACGGGTGATCCAGTGGAGATCCTGTCCTAAAGTTTGGATATTACCTGCGGTGTAGAGTGCGCTATCGGCGATGAAATAGGTCGCTTCAGGAACCTGCACGGCTGCCCGGAATTGACGTATCGACTCGATCAGATTCTGTTTATCCGAGGCATTTCCAGAATAGGTCTTTGCAAAGAGCGGGATCCCGTGCTGGTTGGTGATGGTGCCCAAGACGAATTGTTTGAGGTCGGGACGATTGTCTTTGGTATGGCCGTAGGTGATCTGGATTGCCGGTGTCCCGTCGATATGGTCATCGTTGCCATGGACGCTCACACTCGTTGTGTCGGCATGGAGGAGCTGTGTGCCAAACGGGACGTTCTGCATGACCTGGAGGACTATCTTGAGGAAGAGATCGGTGGCACCATAGTCGTAGATCCGGTCGAGCGTCCTGCCAAGGACATCGTCATTGAGGTCTGCAGGAATAACGCCAGGGCCGAGCAGCCGTTCGGTGGCAAGAGTGGTGAAGAATTTTGGGAAGATGTAGAGCCTTCTCTCGTTGAATCCCAGGGCATTCAGGACCATGGCCTTGAGTACCACGGAATGCGCTAACTTGTGCTGACCGTGTTTGGGGATGAGCTCATCGATGATCTGGCCTATCCCCAGATCATCATACATGCCAGCAACGATCCCATGATGCGCCACAATGGCAGATGAAATGTTCATTCTGCCTGAGTAGTTATGCAGAGGTTAGCTAAAAATGTTTAGCTTTGCCGGGAGATCTGCGGAAGGTCGGATATATATCCGTATATGACTATTGTTCGATGTAGCAGCTGGCAGTTGATGAACATCTATCATATTCTTCATACTTATCCTTGACTTTGATATCACCACCGTCGCATCCACCCTTCATAGACTGTAGCGTTCCAAAAATCCTCTCCTTCGTATGCAAGCACCTCTATGAGATTATCGGATTGTCTCCTTCTTCGGGGCTCATTCCCGGATTTTCGGGAAGCTCGATGACAAATCCGCGCACATCTGTCCTACTTAGCAGGTCGTCTGATGGATGCGGAGAATTGCCTGAAAGCAATGGTCGATTCTGTTGGCTCATATTATAAATGCCGGATTACGAAGATGCGGAGCTGATCCGCGATTACCTAAATTATCATGTTCAATTTCTCAAAATAACAATGTAGCGAAAAATAAAAACAATACAAAGTATTATAGAGAAAAACATTGATTACTCATCACCGGGGTTTGTGAGGATGGAATTCTGGAAGCGCCTCGTCAGCAAAGAAAGATTGGGAGATGCAGCCGAGTGGTTTAATCAGGCAGGATATTTCGTCGAGATAGGGCGTTACACCGATGCAGTCGCTTCCTTTGACCGCGCTCTCCTGTTCAGGCCCCAAGATCACGAGGCATGGACGGGACGCGGCATTGCACTTAATCATCTTGGGCGGTACGACGAAGCCGTAGCATCTTTTGATCGTGCCCTTCATATCAGACCTGATTTTCACCATGCTTGGCATAATCGGGGCATTGCACTTAACCATCTGGGGCGGGATTATGAGGCCTCTGCTTCTTTTGATCGCGCCCTTCGTATCAGACCTGATCTCCATGGGACACCTGATCGGTGAAATGCTTTAGTTTTCTATGGGTAGGAGAAAAGGCTGCAGGGAATGCCCTGCTGGCAGGAGAAAGAGCATTCCTCTCCCCACCCCGCTCACCCGGCTTTCGCCTTTTTCGACGTACTCTCCCATACCCGCATATCGTTTCCTAGGTTGAGCAGCCCCCTGAAGAGATATATCTGATTGGTGACGAATGCCGCGGCCGTATTGCTGCCCTTAAAGAAACCCGCGGCCGCAAAGGCAGCGAGCGCTGCAGAGGCAAGGAGCGGGCTGACAACGAACAGTCCGGCAAGCATGACGATGCTGCCGACAAGAAAGAACGCCGGTGTCGCAAGGTACATCCATATCCGGAGCGGGTAGAAGAATCGTGAGAACTGACGGTTAGTCTTCAGCAGGTCCAGATTTCCTAGCGTAGCCTCAATCAAATGCGTAGCCCTCCTGGCCTTCTGCCGGTACTGACTGCCAAAGTCGCCAGGAATGTCTTCGTACACAACAGCAGCGGTCTCATACACTGCCCTGTAGCCGCGCCGGATCGCCTCAAATGCAGTGTTGGCATCGTCTGCGCCGCGGCGGTCGTCGATGCGGCTGACGAGATGTTTTTTAAATGCAACAAGACCGCCGTTGAAATTATAGGTCGAGTCGACAGCACTCTCCCAGCAGCACATCCGCCCGTAGTAGTTCCGGTATGCGCCCTCCATGATTGATGTGCGCGACGAGCCTGCGGGTTTCGGCCTGAGGTCCCCGCATGCCGCGGCTATATTATCCTCGCTCATGAGCCGTGCGATCAGCCTCTTCAGGGCAGCGGTATCGAAAAAGACGTCTGCATCCGTAGTGACGAGGATCGAGTGGCTTGCCTCGCCGATAGCCCGGTTAATCGATCGGTTCGTCCCCATGCGGTCGGTGTTCTGGAGGATCCTGTATTCTATTCCTGCTTCTGCAAACGCGCGCTTCGCACGGGTGCAGGTATCGTCAGAGGAGCAGTCATCGACAAGGATCACCTCATACTTCTCCTGAGGATAATCCGATGCCCTGATATTGGCAATCCGCTCCTCGATGACTGCGGCTTCGTTGTATGCCGCCATCACGATGCTGATCTCCGGATATTCTTCCGGCTCCGGTGGGGCAGCGTCTTTCCTCCCTATATGAATTCCCAGAAGAAAAACAAGGTAGGGAAAAGCTGCGATTAGCAGAAGGAGAACTCCGGCAGGAAGAAGCATAGTGAAATCTTTATGCCTGGCGATATAAAATGCTTTGGCGCAGGCCGGGAGGCGGAATTTTTACCGGTTTTTGCCGTTTCCATTCCTTTTCTGAAATCCGATTAATTATAGAGTTATTTTCACCCGGGAGGATGTAGATAGGATAATTTCCGGATTCCGGAATTGATGAAGCGATAGATGTTTGGTGATCAAAGGGAGTTAAACCGTTCCCGCGGGAATGCCGGGGGCCCGGGATACCTCAAGAGATCTGATGCGGTCGCAGAGAAAGTGAAGGCCGGGATGACAACCTCTTTCCCGGGCCTGACCACGGCGGCGAGCCGCGCCGCGTGCAGGGCGACGGTCCTGTTGTTTTCGGCGTCGATGAGGGGACGCCGCAGTATACGGTGAACAGGACCAGAATGAGGGTCAGGAGCGTCAATGGGACGCCTGCAATCGCACGTGTGTGAAACGGGGGAAAGAGAGGCAGCCTATTGGCTGTCTGAACTCCGCTCGCGTAGATAATCCTGTATGGCATCAAAGAATGCTTTGAGAACACCAAGGTCCTGCTGCAGAATCGCATAGATCTGCTCGAGATCCAGATTCCAGTAGATATGAACCAGGACGTTGCGAAACCCTGCCAGAGGCGAGAGGTCGCGGGCGAGCGGCTCGGGGATGATTTTGTTCTCGCCAAGGATATCAAACGTTTCCCGGTAACTTGCAGGCCTCCGAAGCCGCTCTTCTGCGATCAGATCGGTCGCGATATCGATCGCAGACTGGATACCGACCATCATGGCATAAAAAACCATATTCCTGGTATCCCGATCGGAGGCGAACTGCTCGCGGGAGATGCATTGGTACCGTTCCCAATCTCTCAACGCATCGTTCAGTTATCGCATATGGCGAAGAATTCTCATCGGTTCACCGGCGCAAGAATCGACCTGTCCATCCTGTCGTAGAGGTGCTTGAGATCGAGGTACTTCGCCAGTACTTCAGCCTCAAATGCAATCCGCAGGCTTTCATCCCGGGCAAAGACGATCCGTCCCGTCTTTACCACCTCATACTGGAACTCCACGGGCGCTGAATTGAGCATCCGGAGATCCACCTCATACCTCGGCGTGATGCATCGCTCCAGGTCGGATGCGATCGTCATGGCATACTTGAAGAGTTCCTATGAACATCAAGCCGGATTCTGCAATGGATGGATCTTTGCGGTCAATACTTTTGCGCCTCCGTACACGGCTTCCCACCGGCGCTTCATCCGGGGGAGGCAGCGTGCGGGGAGGGGGACACCCCCTCCCCGGTCCCCACCC
>LNQE01001642.1_pt1 | contig 13508 bp, 17 predicted proteins | sample 603111 | NCBI WGS metagenome assembly LNQE01 (sample SAMN04260313, study PRJNA301899) | hydrocarbon metagenome | isolation source: hydrocarbon-contaminated ditch | place: Germany: Bremen | collected 1998
GTGAGATCGGCGGGGGTGATGTTCACATCGACACCGATAGAGAGGAGGCAGTAGTGGATCTCGTCTGCTTCGGCAAAGAGCTCGAGAAGGAGACCCGCCACCTTCTTATCGCCGATGTAGATATCGTTCGGCCACTTGATGAGGGCCCCGAGCTCGTACTCCTTGCGGATGGCGCGGGCAACCGCAACCGATCCCGCCATCGTCACCATGAAGACCCGGTCGATCGGGATACCGGGCTTGAGCACGATGGTGATCCAGACCCCGCCTGCCGGAGAGACCCACGAGCGTCCGAGCCGGCCGATCCCTCCCGTCTGCTCCTCGGCAACGATGACCATCCCATGGAGCTTCCTGGCATCACCCTCGCTTGCGAGCTGTTTTCCAACCCAGATCGTCGAGGGGGTGTTCTCAAAGTAGCGCATCTGCTTCCCGATGAACCTGGTCCGGAGTTTCTTCTGGATCTCATAGGGAAGGAGGCGATCGCTCTTGCGGGTGAGATGATAGCCCTCTCTCTGGGATGCCGATATCTCGTACCCCATGCTGATCAGTTCTTTCACATGCTTCCAGACTGCCGACCGGGAGATCCCAAGCCTGCCGCTGATCTTCTCCCCGGAAACCGGACCATCGCTCGCCTCGAGCACCTCGAGGACTCTGAATGCCGCGTCGTACATTGCCACTACCTTTTCGCCGCGCTCTGCTCTTCCGGGAGCGGACAGGGATCCTTGCCGCAGACCTGCTGGAGGATCGCTGACTGGTGTTCCATCAGGGTTGCAAGGTCGAAGATCCCGGTGATGTCCACCACCCCTATCGCACCGATTGCTCCCCCTGTGCTGTCCCGGATCGGGCTGACTACGACCGGAACCCCCTTGTATGCACCGGACTTCGGGGTGACCTTCAGGACCTTGTTTTCGCTGATGACCTGTTCGAGCACCGGACCTGAATAGGCGCGGTCAACCATGCTCCCTGCCTCAATCCGTATCCCAGGGTGCTCCCGGGACCGTGCCGTGATGGGGAGGCGGTTGAGCATCTCATGGAGTGCCAGCCCCACCGGCTCCAGGTCATCGGCTGTCGACCCGGAAGAGATGATGTAGCGATTCATCGGTCGTTCCTTGTACATCCCTTGCCTCCAGTCAAAATAATGTTTCCTCCGGTGCCGAGCTAAACGTCTTCAGGAACCGCCCTGACGGGTACTCGTGGATAGTGGTCACCACCACCTGTCCCTTGCCGATTCGCGAGAGAATCATGACCGCGTTCCCTCTGGCAGATGCGATGACCGTACCTTCATGTTCAGTCAGGTAACCGTCACATTCGATGCAGCCCGTATCATATCCCTCAACGAGTGAGGCGAGAGGGTGGTCGTGGTCGATCACCAGATGCTGCTGGCCGTACGCATGGTGATAGGCGATCCGGAACGGGAGCCAGTCATACGCGTCTGACCGGTCGGTTGCCGCACCGAAGACGAGCAGGTTTCCGCCTCCTTCGACAAACCGCCGGATCCGGGGGGCTGATGCCTTCAGTGCCGGGAGAAGACGCGAATATGCCGGGTTTGCAAACCCGGTCGGGATGACCAGGGCACAGAGCCTGCTCCGGAAAAACGGGGCTGCGATTATTTGCGGGGTGATATGCTCACAGGTGACCCCGCACTTCTCTATGTACCGTGAAAAGAGGATGTTTGAATCCCAGACGAGCCCCAGCCTGCATTTCACCCTTTGATCACACCCAGCGGGTCAAGCCGTGCAACAAGTCGTGAGATCCCGGCAGCGTCAACGACCCGCACCACCTCGGCACTCGGCTTGTAGACTTCCGGGGCTTCATCAGCAATCGCCCGCTCGTGAGGAGCCCGGACGATGATCCCCCTGGCAGCAAGTGCATCCCTGACTTCCCTGCCCGAGAGTGCCCTCTTGGCTTTCGTCCGGCTCATGACCCTCCCTGAGCCATGGCAGGTGCTGCCAAACGTCCGCTCCATGGCAGATTCGGTTCCGTGCAGGAGGTACGAGGAGGTCCCCATGCTCCCGGGAATAATCACCGGCTGACCCCAGGCAGCATACTCCCGGGGCAGATCGGGAGTTCCCGGCCCAAACGCACGCGTGGCACCCTTCCGGTGAACACAGACCGCCATCCGGTGGCCGTCCACGCTATGCTCTTCCATCTTAGCCACGTTGTGGGCAACATCATACACGAGGGGCATATCCTCGTACGCAATATGGTACATACCGGCCAGGACCTGCCGTACCAGGTGCATGATCACCTGCCGGTTCGCCCAGGCATAATTTGCCGATGCTGCCATCGCTCCAAAATAGGCTTCTCCCTCGGGAGAGGAGATTGGGGCGCAGGCCAGCTGGCGATCGGGGAGGGAGAACCCGTACTTCTTTGTTGCACCCTCAAGTATCTTCAGGTGATCCGTGCAGACCTGGTGGCCAAGCCCCCGTGAACCGCAGTGGATCATGATGCAGATCTGGCCGGTTGCAAGCCCGAAAGCCTGGGCAGCCCCCGCATTGTAGATCTCCCGGACCACCTGGATCTCCAGGAAATGGTTGCCGGCACCAAGCGTCCCGCTCTGCGGCATACCGCGCTGGCGGGCCTTGTCCGAGACGGCGGCAGGTATGGCACCGTCCATCGCCCCCTGCTCCTCGCAATGCGTCAGGTCACCCTGATGGCCAAATCCCTGGTCGACAGCCCACCGCGCACCCTGCGAGAGCATCCCCAGGAGCTCCTTTTGCGAGAGGCGGAGCGTGCTCTTTGCCCCAACCCCGGTCGGTACTGCGGTAAAGAGCCGCTCTATCAGTTCCTGCTTCCTGGACAGGTCCTTTTCCGCGAGCGGGGTGGAGAGCAGCCGGACGCCGCAGTTGATGTCAAAGCCGACCCCCCCGGGGGAGATGATCCCCTCGTCGCGGGAGAATGCAGCCACGCCCCCGATGGGAAACCCATAACCCCAGTGAATATCCGGCATGGCAAGGGCATGTTTCACGATGCCCGGCAGGGTTGCGACATTGGCAAGTTGCACCACGGCCCCTTCCTCAAGCGTCTCTGCCAGCTGATCTGAAAGGAAAAACCGGCCCGGGACCCGCATCCCCGGAACGTACCCTACCGGGACCTCCCACTCAAACTGACCCTTCCTTGTTACTCCTGAAAGCATGGCACCTCACACATCAAAGATGATTTCAAGGATATAAGTATCATGGTCGTAACGGAGCGAGAGGCCGTGCATCGCGATCCCTTTCACTTCCCGGCCACCCAGGTGCCGGTCACGGGAGAACGGTTCACCCGAGAGATCTGCAGAGAGACGGGTACCGGATATCCTGACATCCGCTCCCGAAACCACCATGCTCTCCACTTCGGAGACGAAGAGCACTTCGGAGAGGAACGCCTGCATTAGCGATTCAAGGTCCGGTGCCTCAATCTCCACGCGACGGATCATCTTCCCGGTGTGAACTTCCCCGTACATCACCACCATGAGAGCACGGGCGGCTTCGGAAAAAAGGTCCTCGAGGGTTGCTGAGGTCACCCGTATGCGGACATCAGCAGTATGCTCGAGCTCTTCAAAACTCATGGGAACACGGTGGCCCCTCGTCCATCTCATCCATGAAGAAGGGGACCATGCCCATATGCACGGTGGAGAGGTACCGTGCCTGGTGGACGGAGATAAAAATCGTGAATTCCCCGGCAGGGACCTGGAAATCAGTAGGTTTCGGGGGTTTGATGCTGACAGGGAGGAGGATCGGGCCTCCGCACGAGGTAGAGATGCGAAAATCACACTGCCGCTTCGTGATATATGCCGCCACCTCATCGGTGACCCGGATATTTCCTGCCATATGCTGGTTGCTTTCTCGGGCGTACATGTTCTGCTCAATTCATGAGCAGGCAGCTGTAAAAAAAGTGATCATGCGAATGCGTCAGCTCACAATCCTGGCGACCATCGCTGCATACTGCTCCTTGAGTGAGTAGATGCTGCAGGTTGCCTCCCGTTCCCTCGTAACGTGCAGGATTCCTATCTTTGATGCAATGATGCCGACCATGGCGGCGACTGAGTGGTAACTGATGGAGAACTTCCGGGTGAGTTCCTCGTGAATCTGTGCAACGGTGAGGCACTTCAGCCGGAGAAAGAGTTTGAGCAGCGCACGCCTGATTCCGGTCCTGTCACGGGAGAGGTAATTCCTGAGTCGTGCCTCTATGACCGTCCTGATCTCGTGCGGAGATCTCATAGGGAGCTAATAACCACCAACTTTATATAATGATTGTGTTTTTTCCCGCACTCTGCATCCCGGCGAATCAGGGAGCACTCTTACGGGGGTTAATCCGGCATCGCTATCCTAAGCATTTTAATTGAGCATTACGAACCTTAGTGCTATGGGATTCATCACGTACGATGTGAACCGTTACACCCCGAAGCAGATGATGGTGATCCCCCTCATTGTACTGATACTGTCCCTCGCGGTGCTCGGCTACAATATGGCAACCACTGGCACGCTGTTGACACCAGGGATGGATTTTTCAGGGGGGACAGCGGTCACGCTTTTTACGGCCGACAGCCCGGATATGCTCCGGGAGACCTTTTCAGGCTACCCGCTCATCAGTGTCGATGGCGGTATCAATGACGGGAAATACCTGAAGTTCGGGCCCATGGATGACGCGAGTTTCCAGTCGCTTGCGGCACTCATCACTGAACGCTACCCGGATGCGAAGATAGACCAGATTGGGGCATCCTTTGGGAAGACGCTCCAGGACCAGGCATCAATAGCACTCCTCATCTCCTTTATCGGCATGGCAATCGTGGTCTTTGTTGCATTCCGGGCACTGGTTCCTGCGGGTGCCGTGGTGTTCTGTGCATTGACCGACATCATCATGACCGCTGCGGTGATGACCCTGATCGGGATTGAACTCTCTCTCCCCACGACCGCGGCACTCCTGATGCTGATCGGGTACTCGGTGGATAGCGATATCCTCCTGACCATGCGGGTACTCAAGCGCCAGGGTCGGCTTTCCGAGAAACTCTCCGGGGCATTCCGGACCGGGATCATCATGACCACAACCACGCTCGCTGCAATCGCGGCAATGTGGGTCGTTGCCGCTGTCGGCCAGATCACGGTCATCCGCGACATCGCAAGTGTCCTCATCATCGGGCTTTCCCTCGACATGATGAACACCTGGCTGATGAATGCCGGCATCATCAAGTGGTACATGCAGAAGGGAGGGGCGAAATGACCGGAAAGGAGTGGGTCGCACTGCTGAAGAACTGGCAGGTGGCAATGCTCGTCATCCTGCTCGTTCTTTCGGTAGTCTTCATTTACCCCCATGGCGAAGACGGGAAATTTACCACGAACCTCCAGTACGGCCTTGATCTCTCTGACGGCACCTGGCTGCAGATGGAGTTCCAGGCGGTGGTAGCAGGCTTTGAGACCGACCGGCCGGTTGTTGATTTCCTCTCTGACCTCCAGAAAGATCTCGATGCCGAGATTTACCGCATCGATGACCAGAAGATCGAGATCCGGAAGTACTTCACCCGCGCTGAGCTGGAGTCCGCGTTTGCCGAATCCGGCGGGAGACTGACCACCTATGAACAGGGAGTCTCGAGAGAGACGGCTGAGCAGGTCAAGGTAATCCTCGAAGAGAAGCTGAATGCACTGGGAACCCGGGATGCCAAGGTCAATCCTCTCATCGGCCTTTCCGGAGTCTCCACCTACGTCAGGGTCGAGCTCGCCGGGGTGGGTCTTGCCCAGGCACAGGAGATTGTCGGAAAGCAGGGGCGCTTCGAGATACGGATCCAGACCATTGGAAACGAGACCGAACACGTCCTCTACGGCGATGCTATCAATACGGTAGGTTTGCCGACGCAGGAGCCTCCCGGCAGCAACCGCTGGGGCGTCTCGTTCACGCTCACCGAGCAGGGAGCAGTACAGTTTCGGGATGCAGCCATCCTGTACGGGGCAACCACCGATCCCGCCCGCCACTACCTGAACATGATACTTGATGGGAACGTGGTCTATTCCGCACCGCTCTCACCAGACCTGGCAGCAAAGCTCCGGGTCGAGCCAATCCGGGAGCTCGTCGCATCCACCGGTGCCGGCCAGGAAGGACTGGATGCCGCGAAGAGCCTCGAGATACACCTCCGGGCCGGTGCTCTTCCGGTAGAGGTGAAGGTCGCCGGTTCAGGGTACGTGCCGGCTACACTTTCAGACTACTTCAAGACCATGGCGATCGTGGCCTTCGTCGTTGCAACCATAGCCGTGGGCATCGTGGTCTTCCTTCGGTACCGTGAGCCTTCCATCGTGCTGCCCATGATTGGGATCAATCTCTCCGAGATCGTGATCCTGCTCGGTGTCGCATCCCTTATCCAGCAGCAGCTCGACCTTGCAGCGATCGCGGGTCTGATCGCTGTACTGGGGACGGGTATCGATCAGCTGGTGATCATCACCGACGAGGTTCTCCATGAAGGGAAAGTACCATCCCCCAACATCTACCAGAAGCGCCTGACCCGTGCCATTGGTATCATCATGATCTCGGCGGTGACGGTTATCATCGCGATGCTCCCCCTTGCCCTGATGTCGCTCTCGACCCTCCGCGGCTTTGCCATCATCACGATCCTTGGGGTGGTCATCGGGGTGCTTGTCACCCGGCCGGCATACGGGAAGATAATCATGGCAATCCTCTCCAAATAACCCAATAACAATCTTTATCTCCTTTTTCCACCGACCACTCTGGAGGTAATACAGATGGGAAAACCGGTGGTAATTGACTTTTTTGCAGATTGGTGCGGACCATGCAGGCTCCAGGGCCCGCATCTCGAGGAACTGGAGAAGAAGATGGGTGACAAGATCGAGATCAAAAAGGTCGATGTAGACCAGCACATGGACCTCGCCAACAGGTACGGTATCCGGGTTGTGCCCACCCTCATCATCGAGAAGGATGGCAAAACGATCCATAAACTGGAAGGGGTCACCAGTGCCGATTCACTCGAGAAGAAGCTCCTGCCGCTGGTGGGATAGGTGAAGGTCGGTATTGTCGGGGGAACCGGGGATATCGGCGAAGGGATCGCCATGCGCCTGTCATCGAAGCATGATGTGGTCATCGGCTCCCGCGAGGAGGAGAAGGCGCACGAATCGAGCGATGCATGCTATGCACGGGTGACAGAGCTCGGACTTCCCTGCATTGTCAGCGGGCATTCGAACCAGGAAGCGGTGGACCTATCGGATATCGTCATCCTGGCCATCCCGTTCCGGCATATTACGCCTACCCTCTCCTCGCTCCACGGATTTGAAGGGAAGATCGTGATCTCCCCCATCAATCCCATGGAGAAGCGGGATTTCTTTGTCTATACACCCCCGCCCGAAGGCTCGGCTGCCCTGCTCGTCCGGACGATGCTTCCTCCCGGTACCCTGCTCTGCTCGGCGTTCAACACCGTGGCGGCAAACAAGTGGAAGGCCCTGTCTGAACCCCTCGACTTTGCCGTCCCCGTCTGCGGGGATGACCCTGCTGCAAAGGCAGTGGTGCTCGATCTTGTCAGGAGCATCCCGGGGGTCTCAGCCTATGATGCCGGGCCGCTGGCTGTCTCCAGCATGGTGGAGTGCCTCACCCCGCTCCTCCTGAATATTGCCCGGTTCAACCGGATGCGGGACGTCGGCATCCAGTTCCGGTAGGCCGGGCGTTATTTCCCATGGAGCCAGAGCGGATACGACAGGATTTTTCCCGGATAGGGCGGAGGCTCTTTACCGAGGGGTTGGTCAGGGCAAACTTTGGCAATATGAGTGTCCGGACCAGCGATGGATTTGCCATCACGCGGACCGGTGCCTGCATCGATACTCCGGGAAATCCTGTTCTTGTCCCGCTGGAGGGGGCTGCTCCCCCCGAAGCATCGAACGAGTACCAGGTCCACTGCGAGGTTTACCACAAGACCACGTACCGTGCCCTCATCCATGCCCATCCTCCCCATGCTGTCGCACTCTCGCTCCTCCTTGACAGCATCACGCCACTCGACAGCGAAGGGATCATGTTCTGCCCGGTGATTCCCGTGTGCAGCGGGAAGCCGGGGAGCAGGGACCTGGCACGGAATGTTGCGGAGCGGCTCATTGGGTCGCGGGTAACCATTGCACGGGGTCATGGGACCTTTGCCCGGGGAAATACCCTTGATGAGGCGTACATGCTGACATCTCTTGCAGAGCATAGCTGCCGCGTCCTGATTCTCTCCGGATTGTTCCGTGACACAGCCCGGGGGAGCTCCGGGGAAGATAGACGATGACCCCTTGCGGGAAGCCTCTTCTGTCCGGCAGGGTGATTTAATGCCGGAACACGTACCAATAGAGAGAGACGAGAGACACCCCGGGGTGCCAGATGGGATCACTTGAGGATAAGGTAGCAGGGCTTTCTCCCGAAGACCGACGGGCAGCTGAACAGTTCATCGATTATCTGCTCATGAAGAGTGCCACAGCCAGAACCGAAGCCCCATCCCTCCACCCATTCGTGGCAGGGAATCCTGCAGCGACAGAAATTTCCCCGTGTATCATTGCTCCGGACCTGCACCCATCCCCTGCACCGCAGGCAGGCGACCGGTTCCCCTTACTGGGAGACCTCCGTATCCGGGAATCGCCGAACAGCCGTGATGAGCAGGTACTCCAGGAGCGCCCCCACCGGAAGGATCCCGGTCTTCTCCTCGACTGGATCGATTGACAGGGTTTTCCCGGGTTCTCTATCCGGGTGACCCGTGTCCCCTCTTTTCCTTGACGTAGGACCTCCGGTCACCTCTCTTACGAACGATACCAGAAATGATGATGATGGACTCGACGGGATTCGAACCCGTGGCCTTTACGTTCCAAACCGAAGGCGGCGGCCTTCGAACCGCGGGCGACCTCCGGTCACCGCTCTTCCGGACTCTCCGAAAAATAACGATGGACTCGACGGGATGCGAACCCGTGGCCTTTACGTTCCAAACCGAAGGCGGCGGCCTTCGAACCGCGGGCGACCTCCGGTCACCTATTTCCGGACTCTCCGAAAAATAACGATGGACTCGACGGGATGCGAACCCGTGGCCTTTACGTTCCAAACCGAAGGCGGCGGCCTTCGAACCGCGGGCGACCTCCGGTCACCGCTCTTCCGAACGATACCAGAAATGATGATGATGGACTCGACGGGATTCGAACCCGTGGCCTTCACGTTGCAAACGTGACGATCTACCCCTGATCTACGAGCCCTCGAAAGCCTCGAATAACTCAGTGCGTATTGCTTATAGGCATTGCGAATCGGTGGTGGCAAAGAAAGGGTTGTCAAAAAACAATACTACATGATTGAAGTGCGAACCGCGGGCGACCTCCGGTCGCCTATTTCCGGACTCTCCGAAAAATAACGATGGACTTGGCGGGATTCGAACCCGCGGCCTTTACGTTGCGAACGTAACGATCTACCCCTGATCTACAAGCCCTGAATGCGGTATATGAGGTATCTCGCGTTTGGATATAGTTGTTATCCTCTCCTCTCCCGTGCCTGAACAAGACCCCGGATGGGGGAACCTGGGCTATTCTGACCTGGTTTGGGAAAAAAGAAGGATGCTTTCAGAGTATGATCTCGATATCGAGCTTCTCTGCCAGTTCTTTGTACCGGTTCCTGATGGTGACCTCGGTCACCCCGGCAACCTCGGCGACCTCGCGCTGGGTCCGCCGCTCGCCGCCGAGAATCGAGGAGATATAGATCGCAGCCGCTGCAACGCCGGTCGGCCCCCGCCCGCTGGTGAGCTCGCGCTCCCCTGCCTGCCGGAGGATCTCCACCGCCCTGCTCTGGACCTCTCCCTTGAGGTTGAGGCCTGAACAGAACCGCGGCACGTAATCAATCGGCGAGGTCGGGAGGAGCTTGAGCCCGAGTTCGCGGGATATGAACCGGTACGTCCTCCCTATCTCCTTTCTCGATACCCGGGATACCTCTGCTATCTCGTCAAGGGTCCGCGGCACATTGCACTGCCTGCATGCCGCGTAGAGCGCCGCCGCAGCGACCCCCTCGATACTCCTCCCCCGGATCAGGTTCTTGTCCACGGCGTCACGGTACACGACAGCGGCAGTCTCGCGGACATTGCGGGGAAGGCCGAGCGCTGAGGCCATACGGTCAAGTTCTGACAGGGCAAATGCGAGGTTCCGCTCGGTCGCATTGCTGACCCGGATACGCCGCTGCCACTTGCGCAGCCGGTACAGCTGTGCACGGTTCTTGCTCGAGATTGCCCGCCCGTACGAATCGCGGTTCCTCCAGTCGATCATGGTGGAGAGCCCCTTGTCATGGATGGTGAAGGTCATGGGAGCCCCGACCCGTGAGCGCTTCATCCGCTGGTCATGATCAAACGCACGCCATTCAGGTCCCCGATCGATGAAGTCTTCATCGATCACGAGCCCGCAGTTCTGGCAGACGAGCTCGGCCCGCTCATAGTCATGGACGAGCTGCCGCCCCCCGCACTCGGGGCATACCGTCTCGGTATGGTCTTCGGCCTTCTTCTCGTGCTCTTTTACCCGCTCTTTCAGCCGGTTTTTGAGGGCTTCCCGCTCATTCTGAAGAATTTTTAGTTTCTCTACTTCCTGCATGGTGACGCTCCTGCATGGTAATGAACAGCTTCTCTCCGGCAGCCATTCTGCAGTCTTTTCTGCACAGAATGGCAGCGTAGGGAGCTGATACGTTCCCAAATACTTCCACCACTTTTCCCACCGGTTTCAGTCTCCTGTCAACAACATCGGCGTACAACTTCGGCAGCTGTGCGGGATCTGCCCGGATAACGAGGATGCGCGTCCCTACCGTATGCACCGCATTTCCAATCGCTTTCAAGAGATACCACCGTGTTTCCTGCCCCGGAGAATTGGCAGTCGAAATGGTTTAGTAATCTATATATATGGTATGTCCCAGTATATAAAAGTAGGGTAAAGGTATAAATATTAATGTCGTCGCACCCGGAGTGCGTCAATATTTAAAGAGAGGATGCGGGCGCACTCGTCCTTTGTCAGGCCGGCCCCTCTTGCCACATCAATTTTCGCGCGTTTATCAAGGAGATCGTGAGGAGCATGCGCGTCCGAATTGACGACCAGCTGGCAGCCCGCCTCCCGCGCTACAGCAACCACGTGGCCGTTGGTACGGTTATGGCCGCCACGGGAGGTAATCTCGAGAGCGATACCATTCTCCCGTGCAAGAACGGCATCTTCATGCGTGATGAACCCTGGGTGGGCAAGCACATCCACATCGCTGCAGGTGCAGGCGGCATGGTTGGTCCCCGGCGCCACCGGTTCAACCGGAGTCTCGCCGTGCACGATGACAATGTCTGCCCCGTTCCTCTTTGCCTCCTGCGCACTGGCATGGATGAGAGAGGGGGGTATATGGGTGAGTTCCACCCCGGCAAGCAGCCGGACCCCGTAGAGTTCTGCTGCCGGGATGAGACGGCCAACCGCCTCAATTACCAAGAGGAGGTTTGTGCTGTCGGCATGATCGGTGATGGCCACCGTGGTATACCCGAGCACAGCCATCCTGCGCACCAGTTCGATCGGGAGCATCTCCCCGTCACTCAGGGTGGTATGGGTATGCAGGTCAGCAAGCCCGGTCATCGCTTCACCGCGTGCTTCACCTCGAGGTTTGCGGCCACCTTTTTAAGGAGCTGCTCCTTCACCTGCGACCATGAAACCACGATCCGGCCTTCATGCTTCCACCAGTATGCCGGGTGGCTCTTCTGTTCGATCCGGTAGCGGACCCCGCACCGCTTCACCGCTCGTTCGATGTCGGGAAGGGCAGGATCCTTCACCGCACGAGAGCGCGGGATCCGCCGCCCCTGCTGCCTGGTGAGGCCTGCGTTAAAATAACAGGGGTAGAGAACCCGCTCCCCTTTCATCTCATCCTTCATCCCTCTAAGATGAGCTGATGGAACCTATAAACACTGCAGACGACATACGCTCACCATGCACCACATCGACGTCAGACTTGAAAAGGATATTTTCGACGTCAATAACCGTATTGCCGCGCAGAATGCTGCTCGTTTCAAGGCGCACGGCATCCGGGCCATCGACCTGCTCGGTGCAATCGGTTCGGGGAAGACGGCACTCATCGAGCGGATCGTGCCTGTCCTTGCAGCACAGGGGCTCCGGTCAGCAGCAATCGCCGGGGATGTGTACGGGGATGATGATTACCAGCGGATAAAATCGCTCGGCATCCCGGTGGAGAATGCCAATACCGGCAAGGAGTGCCACCTTGATGCCCATCTTGTCGAACACGCGACCGAACACCTTCCCCTCGATCAGATCGATGTATTGTTCATCGAGAACGTAGGCAACATGGTCTGCCCCACCGATTTTCTGCTCGGTGCCGGCACCCGCGTGGTGATCGTGAGTACTACGGAGGGTGATGACGTGGTGAACAAACACCCCATGATGTTTCGTGGCTGCACTATCGGGATCATCAACAAGGTGGACCTTGCCCCGCTGGTCGGTGCCAATCTCGACCGGATGGAACAGGATATGCACCGCTACAATCCCGGGATGACGGTCCTGCGGACCAACCTCAAGACAGGAGAAGGCACTGACGAAGTCATTGCCGCCCTCCTTGGCTGAGGAAGAGTGCTTAAATAATATGCAGGGGTATATGTACAGCACTCGTCCGGGGTTCACCCCGGCAGATGTTCATCAGGAAAATCAGAGGAGTGGGACACAAGCATGCAGTGGCAAGGCAGGTCAGTCCGCAGGGTGACGGGTGGAAGATACCGTCCTTCGCGGGGGAAGAGGAGAACTGAGATCGGGTCGGCCCCGACAGACACCCATATCGGAGAAGACCGCAGGAAGATTGTCCGCACCTTCGGCGGGAATCCCCGGGTCCGTGCCATGCGGGCAAAGTATGCCAGCGTGGCGAACAGGACCAGTGGTGAGATCAGGAAGGTCCTCATCGAGAGGGTAGAGACGAACGGGGCAAACCCGAACTACGTGCGGAGGAACCTCCTCACCAAGGGTGCGGTGGTCAGGACCGAGATAGGGCGTGCACGCATCGTCAGCAGGCCTGGCCAGGACGGCGTCATCAACGCTGTTCTGATCGAATAATCCGATACCCTTTTTTTCCCGAAAACTATCCCGGAGGGTAGTGACCGTATTCTTCCTGATACGGCAACGAAGGAGCGTTTCCCGGTCCCGCCCCATACGCGATGGACTGATCCATTACCCCGATGGTGAGGTGTATCATAAAAGGTGGTGCTACCAGCCCGGGGCTCCAGTTCTTTCAACCCTAACCTCCCGGATTTGGTAAGCGCATACTGTGAAAGATCCCGAACACGAATCGCCTATTTTTAAAAAGTGACCTGAAGCATACTCTGTCAGAGAAAGATCTATATACTTTATGCGCCTACTATTATACGGGCGCAGAATGCAACCAACCCGAAGAATAAAGAAGAAAAATGGCATCGAGTATTGGTATGAAGAGACACCCTACTATGACAAAGAGAAGAAACAGATCAGGCACACCTCAAAATACCTGGGTCGAAATATTGATGGGGAACCGGTCCGGATGCGTGTGGCACCAGATGA
>LNQE01000843.1_pt1 | contig 13413 bp, 12 predicted proteins | sample 603111 | NCBI WGS metagenome assembly LNQE01 (sample SAMN04260313, study PRJNA301899) | hydrocarbon metagenome | isolation source: hydrocarbon-contaminated ditch | place: Germany: Bremen | collected 1998
CGCACAGGCAATCGCCCAGGCTGTCTTTTCCGATGCTGAGGCGGCAACATACTTCGGTGCCGGATCAATCGCTCACCTGATGGTGCGCGCCGCAATCAAAGCTAATCCGTATCTGGATTTGACTGTTTGCGCTCTTGACGATTCCGCATCCACGCCGGTCGCGCGCGTTCATACGCTGGCCATCGGCGGCCCGGCAACCGGCAGCGGAACATTAACCTTATGGGTCGGTAACGTCCGTTATCAGATAGGAATTGCTAGCACCGATGCGGCGTCGGCCATTGCCACCGCGCTGAAAGCTGCGCTGGATAATGATCCGGCTCTGCCGTTTACCGTTGCCATCGATACAGCGACATTGACCTTCACAGCCAAAAACAAAGGCACAGTGGCTAACCAGATTGATTTTGCGGTGGAAATTACGGCGACCAGTGTTACCGGTACGTTTACGGCGACCACTCCCGGATCTGTCGATCCGACGCTGGCCACTGCGCTGGCTGCGGTATTCTCAGGTGACTACAATATTATTGCAGTGCCGTTCTACGATGCCACTTCTTACGCGGCGTTTAAAACTCATCTCGATAGTGTCAGCGGCCCGATGGAGCAGCGTCCGGCGATAGGCGTATTCGGTTATGACGGCGTGCTGGCCGATTGTACGACATTAACATCTACGATTAATTCCGGACGTATTCTCTGCGCGTATTTGCGCGGCACGAAAAGCCCGGCATACGAAATCGGCGCGGCGCTGGCTGCGGTCATCGCTTCAGAGGAAGATCCGGCGCGTCCACTCAATACTCTGGAGTTAACAGGCATTGCCGCTCCGGCCATCAGCGACCGGCTGTCACGCAGCGAGCAGGAAAGCTGCCTGGGCAACGGTGCCACGCCTCTGGAAGTCGGGCCCGGCGAAGTCGTCCAGATTGTACGCGCCGTCAGTACCTATGTGCATAACGCTCAGGGCGTTGACGATATTGCCCTGCTGGATATTACAACAATCCGCACGCTGGATTATGTACGTAAATCCTGCCGTGAACGCGTGGCGCTTCGTTTCCCGCGCGAAAAACTCTCCAGCAAAACTCCGGATAAAGTGCGCGATCAGCTTCTCGATGTTCTTTTTCAGCTTGAGGCGCTGGAGATTGTCGAAGAGGTTACTGCAAACGCTGACGGCGTTATTGTGGAACGCGACATCGAGGATACTAACAGACTTAATGCAAAAATTCCGGTGGACGTGGTCAATGGCCTGCATGTGTTTGCCGGTCGGATAGATCTCCTCCTTTAAAAGAGGATTGGAAGATTAGAAGTTTAGAAGATTAATTTAAAAGGAGGATTAAAAATGTCAGAAGAATTTGTCAGCCAGGTATTACTGGAGATAAACGGACAGAGCATTACTGATTTTAAAGCGGTTGAAGAAAAAGAGTTTGACTTGCACAAACCCGTCAACCTTATGAATGGTACCGGTCATATAACAGCGCAACCGCGTCACGGTGTTAATGTGGATTACGTTTTGCCAAAAGACGCGCCTGAGTTCGATTTCACGCAGGTTAAAGGCGGGACAATCACAATCGATTACCAAAACGGCACACGAATTAAATACGGCGGTGTTTATGTAACAAAAATCGGCGCGGTCAAACACGACGGCGAAAATGAATCAACGCGCACCATCGAGTTTTCGGCCAAAACGCGCAAATAGTGAACTGTGAAAAGTGAATAGTGAAGGGATTTTCTTTTCACCCTTCGCCTTTCACCCTTCACAAGCGACTGAAAGGAGCTGCACATGATCACAGAAAAATTTAAATTGCCGGATGGCATTGAATACGAGGGCAAGATACATCGCGAAGTTGAACTCCGTCCGCAAAAAGTCGGGGATTCCATCAATGCGCTGGAAGATGAACGGGCCCAGACTAATGAAGCATATTTGGGGCTTGCTGTTTTAGCTAGGCAGATTATCAGTCTCGGTTCTATCCCAAAAGATAAAATAACAGCAGAGCTGCTGATGGATTTAAGCGAGGACGACATGGTTGTAATCAACCAGGGATTGGCGAGGCTGCGGAATCGCGTGAAGTCCTTTCGAGAGAAAAACAAAGGATCAGAAGAAGTTGGTGCTGGCGCTCCTGAAAGCGGGGTTTAAAGAAGAGTCAATTATGGAGATGCCGGAGATTACAGCAGCAGGGTATATTTTAATTATCAATGAATTGCTGTCGGGTTCGGGCCGTTCCAAAAGATATGTTGTAAAAAGAGACGCAGGCAAAAAACAGACCAAATAACAAAACCCATAACGCCGGGAAGATAAACATAATGTGTATCGGCAACCAAAAAATAAAAAATCACATGCACGGTCAGAAAAGCTACTGTAGCTCCCGCGATATAAAGCAACGCGCCGAGAATCCATACGCCTTTAAGGCGAACAATGCCGTAAAGAGCAATGAATCCGGCTACCGCGCCAATAAGGAAGGGAATGAATATGTCTAATGTCATGACCGTCGCGCTCCAGTTTACTGCAATTGATATGGTGCAAGGCATCGCTGCCCGTGTCCGTAACTCGATTATGAGTTTAGGCAATGCATCAAAAGAAGTCAAGCGCGATTTTGACGACATGTCCCGGCATATAACAGCGGGCCTGAAAGCGATAGCCATATCATCGTACGCAATCAGTAAAATCCGCCCCGGCGTTGCTGCGGCGGGCGATCTGCAGGAAGCCATGCTCGCCGTCAAAATGAATCTGGCCGGGTCTGCCCAAAACGCCAGGCAGTTAAAGGACATGCTGGATCAGGTGGAAAGCACGGCCATCTCTGTCTCAGCCAACGCGCCGTTCTCTGCAGAGGATGTCGTCCGGATTCAAAACTCTCTGCTCAAGGCAGGTATGGACATCAAGGATGTGGTCGGCGGTTCCGGCGCGGCGTTTGCGGCAACCGCTCTCGCCGCTCTTTCCGGCGAAATGCCCGAAATTGTCGGCGACGCGCTGGCTAATATCGGCACCATGTTCAAATTCAAGGGAACGGACTATAAAGCCTTTTCCGATTGGCTCACCCGCGTGGATGACGCCGCAGCAACCAACCTGCCCGCGCTGATTCAGGGTTTGCGGATGGCGGGAAGCTCCGCCGCCGCGCTCGGTATTTCCGCCAACGATGCTATTACGGCGCTGGGCGCGCTGTCTCCGCTGGGCGAGCGTGCCGGTTCGTCGTTTAATAATTTTATGCTGTCATTTGCTGTTCGCCGCAAAGAGATGAAAGCGCTCGGCATGGACTTTTTCGCGGGCGGCAAGTTTATCGGGCTGGAAAAAGCCACCGATATGCTCAAAGAAAAATTCGGCGCAATGAAAGACACCGGCCAACGGTTAGGGATCCTCATTAAATTATTTGGAGAGGAAGGCGGACGCGCCGCCAACACGTTCATCAACGCGGAAAAAGGGTTCCGCGACATCGAAAAAGCCGCCAAAGACGCGCTGGGCGTGACCGAGAAACTGTCGATCTGGGGCGAAGGCTTTAACGCATCCCTCAAAAAACTCGGCGGTACAATGAAATCAACAATGGCTTCGATCTTTACGCCGCTGTTGGCTCCACTGACCTGGGTGCTGAATGCGCTAAACACCATCACTGGCCGTCTCGGCGAAATAGCAAAGAAGAATAAGGCAGTCGCAGTGGGCATATCCGGCGGAATGGCTGCGATTGCCGGAGGTGCCGCGTTATATGGTCTCTATCGTCTTGCAAAAGGAGGAATGGGCGTTTCCCGTGTTTTAAAAGGTATGGGCGGCATAAAAGGCTTGATTGCCAGCATGGGAAGTTCGGCTGCAGGTATTGCCAAAGGCAAAGCGGTAGAAGCGGCAACCGGCGTGACACCTGTCTTTGTCACGAACTGGCCCGCAGGCGGCCTCGGCGCAACACCAGGTGTTGCGCCTGTGATTGGTAAAATCCCGGGTGCGGCAAAACTGGCAGCGCTGGCCACAGTAGGGTTGACAGTTGGTTCTATTGTTGCGGCTGTCGTGGCTACCACTACGGCAGTGCGTTCGTTGGTTGACGCCGTGCGCGGCGGCAGTGGTGATAATTGGATAAATCAAACTTTAACGGGCGGCAAACATCTAGAAGTATTCGAAGGTGCTTGGGGCGATATGCTCTATGACTTTTTGCATAAGGCGGAACGCCCGCAGGTCAAGAACGATATCAAACTTAACATCAGCATCGATAAGGACGGACGTGCTGTCGTGGACAATACAGGCAAAAATACAGGAATCAAAATTAATTTGAATCGTGGTTTGTTCGCTCTATAGGATTTTATATGCCGGATTTTGAGACTACTGCTTTAAATACAGACGAAGGATCTATTAACGGGATTCGGTTACAGTTGGAAACCATCGAGGACACGTTTGAAAACGCGATTGCTCCCTATGATTATCCGTACGCGGATGGTGCAGACCTCGAAAACATGGGTATGCGGCAACATTTAATCAGGGTGCGTTGTTATTTCTGGGACGATGCAGAACAACAGACGTACGAAACACACACTGATTTAATTAACCTGAAAAGCGACAAACACCTTGATTTCGTCCATCCTAAATACGGGTTGATAAAGGGAGAGATTGAAGCCCTGGTCATTTTCCATGATGACAGCATTCGCAAAGCCTCTGTCGATATTACTTTTATCGAACAGATGCATCAGTTGTTGATAGTGAGCTCAACGCAGAGCGTGCTGCCTGCGGTGGAAGATGCATACCAGGAAGGCCAGACACAGCAGGAATCGACACTAGTGGATGATTTAAAGAATTCTATACCCACAGCCGATGCCGGAGTTTTGGCAAAAATCCTTGATGCCGACCTCGGCCTTCTGGCACAGGCACAGGAATTTTCAGCGCAGACAAAATTTCTGATCGGTTCAGTGGAAAAATATCTTGCCATATCGGATGCGTTGACAGCCGAAATGGAAAGCCCCGTTAATTCCATCCAGGCAGCAATCACATATACGGAAAACCTCCCAGGAAGAATTTTGGGATCTTTTTCCTGCTCGTTGGAAAAAATGGCCAGGATGTTTGATTCACTGTGGTCGTCTCCGGCACAATTCATATCAAAATTAAATAATGCCTTCGATGAGCTGGAAGAATCTTATAACGATCTCGCGCAATCCGCAGCCGGTCAGGCGGCTGAAGATGTTATGAGAAAACATCTTAAAATCGCCTGTGCTCAACGCCTGGCGCTGGAGGCTGCCGCACTATATGCCGACGACGATCAGGCCTTCCAGGAAGGCGACAGCGATTTTCAGGTAATGAATATTAACGAACTGGAAGCCACTCTGGCAATAGTCAGATCGCGCATCAACGATGCAGTTAATGATGCCCGCGAAATTGAAAGTCTTAAAACAATGGCCACGGCTCTCTTAACGCAGGTAAATTCCGTGCGGCTGGAGCGTGAAAAGATGATCTCTGTCGCGCTGGATAATCCTATGCCGCTGCACCTGGTTTGCCTCAAATATGGTCTGCCTTACACGGATGCGGAAAGGCTGGTTAAAGTTAACAAGAATATTCAAAACCCCAATTTTGTATCAGGAGAGATTCAAGTCTATGCCTGAAAAAGTGGAACTCAAAATCGGCGCTATTAAAATAGAAAATTTTATCGGCTATCAAATCGATGCTGATCTATATACGGCTGCCGATGCTTTTCATGTGGAATTTTCCGATCCCGGAGTCACGATCAAAGCCGGAGATAGCTGTGATCTAATAATTAACGGCGATAAAGAATTGAAAGGCATTATCGATAAAGTGCAAAAACGCGTGCGAAAAAATGGCGTATTTATAGTTGTCGAAGGCCGTGATCTGATGGGCTGGGTCGTCGATGCTTATTGTGAGCCGCCGTGGGTTGATGTCACCGGCATGAAGTTAAAAACGCTGGCTGAAAAATTGCTGGCAAAAGCGCCGTCAAAATATTTCGACCTGAAAAATATCGACTATCAGGAAAATGTTGTCGGAAAATTCAAGGGTAAAAAGGCTAAAGGCGGCGGTAATGCCGGATATATTTTTGCTCAGGATGGTGCGCAAAAAATAGGCCGTATCGAAGCGGGCATGACTGTTTTTGAAGTATTAAAAAACTACGCGTTCAGCAGAGGAATTTTATTCTACTGTACGCCTGAAGGGCAGCTGATATTTGGGCGTCCAATGGCTAAAGGCGCTCCGCAATATTCACTAACAATGCTTAAAAGCGGCGTGGGCAATAATGTGATTGAATCGGATGTTGTTTATGACATTTCGCAGCGGTATTCCAAAGTGACTGTAATCGGCCAGCAGCAGGGCAATGACAGTATGTCATTCGCGGCTGAAGTAAATACAAGCAATACCGGCAAACCGGCCATTGATGATACGTTCCCGTTTTATAAACCGTATGTGGTCGTTGATAATAACGATGACCAAAGCCCCACGCAACGTGCAAAAATGATCATGGAGAAACAGCGGCGTGAAGGGGAAAAGCTGATTTATAAAGTCGGCAGACATCAGCAAAACGGGAAAAATTGGGCAATTAATACAATCTGCCATATCAAAGACGAAATACAGGGCATAGACGGAGATTATCTGATTTACGGCAGGACTTTTGAACTATCAAAACAAGAAGGCCCGACAACAAGATTAAGTCTGGGCGTTCCGGGGTTAATCGCATGATGATACGCGGCATCATAAATTCAGTTACTGAAGGCTTGATTAAGTTATTTTCCGCGGACGGACGGACGGATGAATCGTTTGAGGATCGGGAATATTTTCAGCACTATGGTTTCACCTCACGGCCCAAAGAAGGCGCGGAAATCATTATTATCCGCGAAGGTAATCATATTATCGGCATTGCCTCCGATGACCGCCTATACCGCATAGCCATTGAAGACGGTGAAGTCGCGCTGTACACTGATGAGGGCGATAAAATACACTTTAAACGCGACAAAATAATAGAGGTTGTGAGCGGGAATAAGCTCATTGCAACAGTGGAAAATGAAGTGGACATCACGACTAAAGTCGCAAAAGTCACTGCATCAGAAAGTTGCGAGGTGGAAAGTCCTTCCATAACGCTGGGCACATCAGGGACAAAATACGCACTAATTGATGAACGGTTAATAACTATATATAACGCTCACGTGCATGGGGAAGACGGCACGCCGACAGTCAAATTAACTACGGCAACAGTGGCGACTGAAGCCACAAAGGCGAATTAATATGGACTTTGCAATTACCATCGATAGTTCAGGCCTCGGCCAGATGACATTTGATAAGGCCACAACGCTGATAAATAATATTTATATTTCGCTGAAAGTCCGGCAGGGCTCCTTCTTTGCCGATCTTACTTTAGGTTCGCGGCTGTATCTTCTGGAGCGGGCAAAGAATACCGAAGCAACAGCGAGGCTGGCCATTGATTATTGCAAAGAGGCGCTCCAGTGGATGATCGACGCGGGAAAAATATCTAAGGTCGATGTTTACACCGAACGCGACCGCACACAGGATTTGCACCGGCTGAAATTATTAATCGAAGTCACGCCGATATCCGGGCCGACCGTAGCCTTTACCACGTTTATTGAGGTAATTTAATATGAATTTTCAAAAAGAGTTTGATGTAATACTTGCCGCAATTTTAGCGGACTGGCAAAATCAATATCCGGAAGCGGATCTATCACAGGGCAGTCTCATCTACATGAAATCGGCCTGCCAGGCCAGCATGTTGTGGGGTCTCTATAAATACCAGGAATATATTTGCAAACAAATCTTCCCGGACACGGCAGATACGGCAATGCTGGAACACCACGCGTGGATCCACAATATAACCCGCAAAGCTGACGAAACTGACGCCGAATTGCTGGAGCGCGTTCTTGATTATATTCGCCGTCCACCGGCAGGCGGGAATCAGTATGACTATATACGATGGGCAAAAGAGGTTGATAATGTGGCGCAGGCCTATTGTGTGCCTATCCCGACGCTTGGGCAAGTTAATGTAATAATTCTTGCCGATGCGGATATTACTGACAGTGAACTCCCCAGCTCTTCGGCACGGATCGGTACCGTAACATCGGTCAGCTCCGGCAAGCTTATCGATTCCGGCGCGACATTCACAACTTCTCATGCCGTGGCCGTGGGCGATATCGTCGAAAATCCGCTGCGCGGCACGCGTACAACAGTTACTACCGTGGATAGCGCGACACAATTGACTCTTGCTGCCAACATCTTCAGTTATACAGGAGAGCCCTATATCGTTCATTGTCAGACGGGCACAAATACGACGGCCACAGCGAATAAGCTGATTGATTCATCCGGTATCTTTGATAACGCCACGTATACGGTTAAGCCCGGCGATATCGTCGAAAATGTAACGGATAATACAGAAACAACAGTTGTTACTGTGGATAGCGCAACGCAGCTTACACTTACAGATGATATTTTCACGGCCACCGGCAAAACCTATGTCATCAGAGGCCTTATTGCCGAAGTTAAAAAATATATCGATCCGCTAAGGCCGGTTACCGCTTCGAAGGTTGGCATAATCGCTCCGACCGTCAGCTCACAAAACGTGACGATGACCGTTACCGGAACAAATGTAGATAAGACGGCGATTGCCGCGTCAATAGAAATGTATTTGAACAGCATGATCCCCGCTCAGGTGCTTTACAAAAATAAGCTGGTGCAGATAGCGATGGATGCGGGCGCGGATAACGTTACAATCAGCGCTCCGGCGACAGACGTGACGCCTACGACATATCAGATGGTGCGCGCCGGAACGATTACGGTCAGCTAGGAATAAATATGAATCCCGTTAGAAATATCGGGATAGCGACACAGGCAAAGGATAAATTAAAAGGATTTCTAACGAGATGAAACACGCTGATGCTTTAAAATTATTATTCCCGCTAGAACTGGGCGGCGTCTTTGCAACTGATATTGAGTTGGAAGGCAAACAATTCGATGACGCGCAGGCCAGCGCCGAGCTGTTATTGAATGAGATGCTGCCGCATTTGGCCGATATGACAATAGCCGACTGGGAGCGTGTTTGCGGAGTAACACCGGCAGTAGACGAGTTACTGCAGGTCAGGCAAAATCGCGTCCTGGCCAGATTACGCACGCGAGGCGGGCTTTCCCTACCCCACTTCATCTCAATTGCAGAATCAATGGGGTACATCATCACGATTGAAGAATTGCTGGCCAACACGGACGGATGCGGGAGCGAAGGCATTTTCCGCTGGCGTGTAACCACGTCCGGTGCCGGGCCGGTTTATTTCCGGGCAGGTAGATCCGGCGCAGGCGACCGGCTTGTAGAAGGCGATATAACCAATTCGTTAGAGGGTATTTTTACTGACTTAAAACCGGCGCACACACAGGTTATTTTTGTATATATATAGGAGGTACAATGGCTAAAACAATATTTGCAAACGATACAATAGTCAATCCCGCATTTTTGAATGCGGTTAATAAACAGCGGCACACCGGCGCGGATGTTGATGGCGACGGTATTCTTGATTACGCGGTAGCTACGGGCAGCAACAATGCCTATGGGTTAACCTTACCGACAGCGATAACCGCGCACATCGCCGGTATGCCCATAAAATTCAAAGCCAATCATACAAACACCGGCGCAGCCACGATTAACATCAGCAGCCTCGGCGCAAAGGCCATTAAAAAGCTCGGCTCACTCGATTTGGAAGCCAATGACATCATCAGCGGCCAGATCGTCACAATCACCTATGACGGGACTTATTATCAACTAGAAACCGGATCCAAAAATAAATATGCGGTAGGCTCCGGGTCAGGTAATGCTATTATATTAACGCTTTCACCGGCATTGACAGCACACGTTGCCGGTATGGATATCAGCTTTAAAGCCAATCATACAAACACCGGCGCAGTAACAATCGATATTAATAGCCTGGGTGCTGTGGCACTGAAAAAGCTCGGCTCATTGGCGTTAGAAGCCAACGATATCATCAGCGGCCAGATTGTCACAATAGCTTATGACGGCACCTATTATCAGGTTAAAAGCATAAGTTCATCTGAACGCTACGCGGTGTCGACCGGCAGCGACAATGCTTACTTACTGACGCTTTCACCGGCGTTGATGGCGCATGTGAACGGCAGAGAAATCAGTTTCAAGGCCAATTTTACAAATTCGGATGCGGCCACGATCAACATCAACAGCCTCGGCGCTAAATCAATAAAAAAATATGGATCGGTTGCTCTCGATGCCAATGATATTGTCAGCGGCCAGATCGTCACTATCGCCTACGACGGAACTTATTATCAGCTTTTAAACTTTGAATCGGAAAAAAGATATGCGTCATCGACCGGCAGCAGTAATGCCTACGTGCTGACGCTTTCACCGGCGTTGACGGCGCATGTGAACGGCAGAGAAATAAGTTTCAAAGCCAATTTTACAAACACCGGTGCGGCGACAATTAATATCAATAGTCTCGGTGCAGTGTCACTTAAAAAGAATGGATCTTCTGCCCTGGAAGCAAATGATATCCTGAGCGGCCAGATCATAACGATTGCCTACGACGGAACAAATTACCAGGTAAAAAACAGTAATATCTCGTATACGAACTCACTTGCCGCCAATGGGTATCAGAAATTTCCCGGTGGGTTGATATTACAATGGGGTGATGTGTCTGCCACAATGGCTGACAACAACACTCTGGAGGTGTCGTTTCCAATAGAGTTTCCAACTGCATGCTTAATGGCGTCAGCTACGGCTAAAGGGGCAAATGATGAAGATAATCTCTGGGCACAGATATCCACCAAGAGCAAAACGTCAGTGACGGTACGCACTCAAAATGCCGGAGAAGGATTTGACATCCCAGGATTTTTTTGGTTTGCAATAGGTTATTAAAAGGAAAGGCGGATAGTAATTCAGGGAGTTGGCGCTCCCAAAACCATGCGATTTCACCGCAAGACAGGATGACCTGCTACCATCCACCAGACCCTGAGAAAGCTGGTATATAGCAGGGCGCATCCGATTTATCAATGGAGGATCGCATGAAAAGTTTCTTATCATATTTGGGCGGAAAATCATCACTGACTGGGAAAATAATCCCGCTGATTCCAAAACATACCTGTTATTGCGAAGTGTTCGCCGGTGCTGCCTGGCTGCTATTTAAGAAAGAAGAATCGGAAGTCGAGATAATTAATGATATAAATACCGACCTGGTTACGTTATACAGGGTTGTAAAACACCACCTTGAGGAATTTATCAGGTATCTTAAATGGATTCTGGTGGCCCGCGATGAATTTGCCCGGTTTAAACTGGAAGAGCCTGATACCCTCACTGATATCCAGCGGGCAGTCAGGTTCTTTTATCTGCTCAAAAATGCCTATTCCAGCAAGCTTGTCGGCCAGTGCCTGAATATATCTACCTACCGGACGCCAGCGTTTAACCTCCTGCGCATCGAAGAGGAACTATCCGCCGTCCATTTAAGGCTGCACAGGGTTTATATCGAAAACAGGCCATACGAAAAGATTATTGAACGCTACGACCGGCCCCACACCTTCTTTTATCTTGATCCTCCCTATTATGGCTGCGAAAGTGATTATGGCCCCGGTATCTTTAAAAGGGAAGATTTTCAACGCCTGCGCGACATGCTAGCGCAGATTAAAGGCCGGTATATTTTATCGATAAACGATATCCCTGAGATCAGGCGATTATATAAAGGATTAAGGATGGAAAGTGTCAGCACTACGTATAATGTATCTGGGGCAAAAAAAACGAAGGCCAAAGAGCTGCTGATCATGAATTTTCAGGTGGTATTACACCGAGCGGTGTGGAGATAATCAAACGAGACTTGATACAATCAAATGAATTTGGGAAGTCATTTATCGCGCATTTTGCCCTCGCGCTATCACGCCCCGCCACAACATCATTATTGCCTTGACACACAAGAAGACCCTCACCTATACTCAACCAAATCGAAACAGTTTCTTAACTTTTTTAATATTTTTATTATTTTCATAAAGAATTGTTAATAGTAATATGGGAATTGCTGAAGACATCGTAATAATCGTCATATCTGCGTTAGCGGGTGGTTTGATAGCTCAGGCACTCAAGCAGCCTTTAATCCTTGGATACATTCTAGCCGGAATTGCTATTGGGCCTTATACCGGAGGCGTCACCATATCGGATATTAATAGTATCGAGAAGCTGGCGGAAATAGGCATAGCACTCTTACTTTTCGCACTGGGTCTGGAATTTTCGTTCAGGGAATTAAAACCGGTCAGGGCAATTGCATTATTCGGTACGCCTCTGCAAATAATCTTAACAATGGTCTATGGATTCGGCATTGGTCAATTATTTGGCTGGTCGTGGACGTCTTCCGTATGGTTCGGAGCTTTGATTTCTCTGTCCAGTACTATGGTCATGATAAAAACTCTGGAAAAGCAGGGAATGATGGGCACGCTTTCCAGCCGGGTGATGATCGGTGTGCTGATTGTACAGGATCTGGCTATTGTGCCGATGCTGATTATTCTGCCGCAGTTGAATAATATTCAAGCCGGTTTCTCCATATTACTTATTGCGGCTGCTAAAGCGGCAGTTTTTCTAATGGCAATAATTTTTATCGGTACGAAAATCATTCCCCGCCTGATGAGGCATATTGCAAATTGGAATTCGCGCGAACTTTTTCTCATTGCGACAGCTACCATCGGTCTGGGTATCGGATACGGTACTTATATTTTCGGTCTTTCTTTTGCCTTCGGTGCTTTCGTGGCGGGCATTCTTTTGAGTGAATCCGACTACGGTTATCAGGCATTAAGCGACATCATTCCTTTGCGTGATGTTTTCAGTTTGCTGTTTTTTACTTCCATAGGTATGTTGCTGGATATCAGATTTCTTTTTGCAAACTGGCAAATCGTAGCGCTTCTGGTAATTCTTGTTATGCTGGGCAAAGCATTAATTTTTGCGGTTTTAAGCCGAACCTTTGGTTATCGCAATGTTATACCTCTGGCAATGGGATTGGGATTGTCACAGGTTGGTGAATTTTCTTTTATTCTTGGAAGGGTCGGTGTCGGAACCAAATCGATTTCCGCCGAATTCTATTCTCTGGTGCTGGCAATGACCATTGTTACAATGCTGCTGACACCTTTTATATCTGGTATGACTACACCACTGTATGCTTTAGCCCGCCGCTTTATAAAACCGCTAAAACTGAAACCTTTACATTTTCCTAAAAGCGATTTGAAAGATCATATCGTTATTGCAGGAGGAGGAAGAGTGGGCATGCATGTCGCCAATGTACTACACCACTCGGGTATCCCTTTCGTTATTCTGGAACAAAATTCCCGCCGAGGTGAAGAAGTAAAAACATGCAAATACCCGATTATTTTCGGAGATGCCGGCAAGGGAATAATTCTGGAAGCCGCGGCTTTGCGTAAAGCAAAACTACTGTTGATAACGACTCCTGTGGCGGTTGTTTCGCTTGGAATTATAG